>Ga0310121_10001377_pt1 | contig 24971 bp, 24 predicted proteins | sample CB27_Tmax_986_MG_FD_203504 | JGI IMG/M metagenome (GOLD analysis project Ga0310121, IMG submission 203504) | Marine microbial communities from Western Arctic Ocean, Canada - CB27_Tmax_986 | ecosystem: Environmental > Aquatic > Marine > Oceanic | place: Canada: Western Arctic Ocean | collected...
CCGAAGCTTCCCGGGGTCCCGCCCTCCCCGCTGTGCCCTCGGTCCGTGCCCTCGGTCTCGAAAGCCTGTGCGGTCCCGCCCGACCACCCCGGGCGCGTTGCCCCCGATTCACCCGAGTCCGAAGCCCGCGCATCTGGTGGCGCTGTTCGTCACTGAGAATACCTTCCAGAGCCTCTCGATGTGCTCTCCTGCCGTCCATCGTGCTGGAGCGGCGGCTCTGCAACTCTTCCCGAAATTCGTATCGCGTGATCTCTTCGTCACGGAGCCGGTCGCGAATTTCTCGTGCTTCGAGTCGCTGGGCGTCTCGTGCTGCCCGATCCGCCGCCTGTGCTTCCTTGATCCTCTCGACCTGTTCGTCCGAAAGGTTCAGGCTCTCCCTTTGCCGAATCATTGCGTCGGCCGAAAGGTCCCGGGCTCGTTCACGATTCCAGATTTCATCCGGTCCTGCGGGGCCACGCATCCGCCCCAACCGCTGTGCCTGTGCCTGTGCCGGGATCGCCATGATCGCCAAGAGAATTGCTGTGCCTCCCATCCGCTTCATCATCTCCCCCTTCATTTCAAGGACATCTGCCACATTTCAAGGGACATCCGCCACATCCCAACGGGCATCTGCCACATCATCAACAGATACTTCGGTCGGTCACCGCATCGGCGGCTTCCGAAACTTTAGATAGAGGTCGGCCGCGTTTCGTTAAGCCGATCGGATTGTTGGGTGTGGGACCGCGGAGGGTTCAGGACGCGGCCAGGGGGAGCTTGATGGATCCTGGCTTGCTGAGGTCGATGGCCCCGGGCTCGCCGATCGCGGCTCGACTGATCGTTGCCGCTCCCATCGATCCGTCCACGATCCGATCGAAGTTGGCCTTCATGGGGCGAGCGTATGCCTCTTCAGGGACGTTGCCGGCAAATGTCAGGCTGTTCTCTCGCTCGTCGATCGAGATGATCATCCGTACCACGCCGGTCTCGCCCTCTTTGGTTCGGAGGGACAGAGGGAAGAGCAATCCGGCCGCCGGAAGTCCGTCCGCGTGCTCACTGAGATATTCTTTGTAAAGATCCAAGGCCGACCTGCCGTCCAACTCGTAAAGCACGTTGGCGGTGGAACGCGTGATCCTTCGTTCTGGACCAAAGGGATCCCATCCGCCGAGTGATCCGACCCCGACCCTGAGGCTTTCTCCGTAAAACCAGACGGCGCCGACGGTGCCCGACTCGGGTGGCCCGTCCGAAAAGACAAGGGTTTCCTCGAAGCGCTCACCATCCCCCGATAGGCCGCCCGTGACGGTAACGTCGGCGGGTAGCGCGCGCGCGAGTCCATCGACGAGCCTGCTCCCCTTCACCCGCAGACCGTCCGACAGAACGAGTAGATGTCGCAAACCCTCCTGGGCATGGACTGAGCCAGCGCCACGCCTACCTGAAAGCTGCCTCCGTGGCCGTTGACCGAGACGGACGCGCACTGGATTTCGGTGGATGCGAACTCGATTGCGGTCGAGACGACGGAGTCATCGAGGACTTGGGTTCCGAGAATCTCGCCGCCGGTCGAGCGGCCGAAAAAGTGAGCCTCCGGGTAGTTTGCTCGCGTCTCGTCCAGTGCCGGCGTTGCTTTCAGTGCATAAGTGGAAACGAACACGAGAACGAGTTGGGCACTCATCCCGGAGTCGCTCTCCGATCCTGACCAGCCCTCCGTCTGAGTCCAGATGCGTTGCTCGATCTTCATGCCCATACCCATACCCAAGTTTTTGGCGGGATTTCCACGCACCTTCTACTAAGGTGGATACGCCGCTTGAGAGAATGCAAGAACGATTCTCATAACTCTGAGTCGGAGGGCGGGAGAATCCCGCAGCTTCGTGGGGGCTCGAGAAGATCCTTGTAAAAATCGCGTTCTTCTTCGAGTCGTTCCATGCGGGTGCTCAAATCGGCGATGGTGTCACGGACGCGGTGGAGTTCCTCGGCGTCCAGTTGGAAGGACTCGCGTGGGAGTGGAACCGGCCGCCGCCGAGCGATGATCCTGCCGACGGTGGAGATCAACACCAGAGTGATGACGAACTCGAAAACGCCCATTTCGGGACCCTCTCGGCGATCCGTGGTTACTGCACGCACGCGGTGTGTTCGACCCCTGCGATGCGGGATGATCAAGATGCCCGTAAAGTAACGCATGGTGGATGACCGCTCGACCCGGGAGCTGATGACTGTGGCCAAATTCGCGTTCGTTGTAATGACCGTCGGTGCGTTGATTGCCCCCATCCCTGCGAATAGCCAGTTGGTGGGGGGGGTATTCGGGGCGCGGGCTCGAGACAGTTTCGGAGGGACCAATGGGTTCGGGGCTGAGTTGGGCGTCAGCCTTCCGCTGGTTCCGCTCGAGGTGTTCGCTGCCGGGACGCTGTTTCGCCCCGGGTGTACCGGATGCGACTTCAAGATTTGGTCCGTTGGCGCGAAGCTCCAGATCTTCCCCCTTCCGGTGCTGAAGCCCTATGTCACCGTCGGGCGTACGTGGCGGGATCTGGAGGATCCGGGTGCCGCGCTGATCTTGGCTGACGACGGCTTCTTCACCGGCGCCGGTCTCGAGTTCGCTCTCCCCGGCTTCGGTCTCTTTGCTGAGGGCCGATACGAGTTCTTGCCGGAAGACCCTGGCCCGAGCCCGGATCTCAGGCAATGGACTATGCGGGTCGGCCTGAGGATGCGTTGGGGTGGGATCCCACTGTAGGCTCTTCTGCGGCCTAGGGAAGTTCTTCAGCCCGCTGAGATTGCCTCGACGATCTTAGGTCCGTGAAGCTTACCGTTTTCGATGAAGATTTTGTTCGCGTTATAGCCCGCCGCCAGGACTCCGGCGATGTAGATGCCGGGCACGTTGGTCTCCATCGTATCGGGGGAGTGTGAGGGAATGCCGGTCTCGTCATCAATGTCGATACCGAGTCCTGAGATGAATACGCGATCCGGACGCCAGCCCGTCATGGCGAGCACCCAATCGTTCGGGATCTCCACCGTCTGTTCCGAGTCCATGTTCCGGAGTACGACGCTGGTGGGACGGATCTTCTGGATCCGATGTCGCCAATAGACCTCGATCTCGCCGTTCTTCAACCGGTTCTGGATATCGGGGACCACCCAGGGCTTCACGCCTCGGTCGATCTCATCGGAGATGTGGACCATCGTCACTCTCGCGCCTGCCCGGTAGGTCTCCAGGGCCGACTCCACCGAGGAGTTGCCGGCTCCTACCACGAGTACGTCTTGGTCGTAGAACGGGTACGGTTCCTGATAATAGTGTTTCACCTTGGGGAGTTCTTCTCCGGGCACGTCAAGATAGTTGGGCTCGTGGAATCCCCCCGTCGCCACCACGACGGCTTTGGCCCGAAGCGTGTCCTTCTCGCCGGACCGCGCTCGGGTCTGTAGCAGAAAGTCCCCTCGTTGGCCCTCGATCGACGTGACTTCCTCGTATTGCCGAACGTCCAGGTCATAGTGCTGGACCACGCGCCGGTAGTAGTTGAGCGCCTCTCTACGGGTCGGCTTGCTGTTGGCAATCGTGAACGGGACGCCCGCGATTTCCAATTTTAGCGCCGTACTGAAAAACGTCATGTAATAGGGGTAGTTCACCAAGGAATTGGTGATGCATCCCTTGTCGTAGAGGGCGGCCTGGAGTCCGGCGGTGGCCGCGGCGGCTCCCACGGCGATCCCGCAGGGGCCGGCTCCGACTACGGCAAGATCGATCGAGTCGCTCATTGCAGTCCTGATATACGTTTTGAATCGTCCAAGCTATCGACACGAACCTCTGTCCCCAAGGGCGTCGGTCCGGCATCTTTGACTAGCGATGTTCGTTTCCCAGATTGGAGATGGGATGGTAAAATCCCGCCGTTTGGTTTTGGCTGGCGCGCTTCTACTGGCTGTGTCAGCCTGTGGATTCGATGTGCTTCGGCGTGAATCCCGGTCCATCCGGGTTCAGCGACTCGTCAGCTCGCTCGCTGCAGATTCGATGGCGGGCCGGGCCATGGGAACCATCGGGTCTGCGATGGCAGCTCGAGTGATCGCCGCGGAATTCGATGATGCGGGAGTGACTCCGGCGGGGACATCGGGGTACGTCCAGGAAATCTCTGCCGCGCGCGTGGCGGTGGCCGGCGGTGGGTCTCGTATTGTGATGGCGGAGGTCGCGGAGACCCTCCCGGATTCTGCGAAGGAATTCCTCTCAGACCGCAATCTGATCGGGATCGTGCGTGGCTCAGACCCCGCCGTGGCCGACGAGGTGATCGTCGTGGGTGCCCACTTCGACCATCTCGGTGTGGGCGGTTCCGTGGAGGGGGACTCCATCTACAACGGTGCCGATGACGATGCGTCCGGCGTAGTGGCCGTTTTGGAGGCGGCGCGGGACCTTGCTTCCGGAACTCCCCCTCGGAGAACCGTGATCTTTGCTCTGTTCACGGGCGAGGAGGTGGGGGGGCTGGGAAGCCGATGGTATATGGACAACCCGGTGCTGCCCCTCGAGCAGACCGTCGCTCAGCTCCAGGTCGAGATGATCGGGCGGCCGGAGCCCCTGGCCGGTGGTCCCGGCATGTTGTGGGCTACCGGTTACGAGCGCTCCACGGTGGGAGCGATTCTCTCCTCTGGAGGGGTGCCGGTCGTGGCCGATCCATATCCGGGCGAGAACTTCTTCTTCCGGAGCGACAACGTGAGGTTCGCATACCAGGGCATTCCCGCACACACACTGTCTTCGTTCAACTTGCACGCCGACTACCACCGCCCTTCGGACGATGTGGAGGGCGTGGATTTCGAGCATCTGGTGGCGGCCGTCGAGACGGTGATCATGGCGGTCCGGGCCCTTGCCGATGCTCCCAGTCCGCCCGCTTGGAATGAGGGAGGGCAGCCGGAGCGAATCGCCCGATGAGGGGAGGCTCGTCTTTGAGAAGTTCGTTTTCGAGAGGCTGGTCTTGAAGCGTCGCACCTTTATAAGAACCGGTAGTGTGATCGGTGCAGCGGGGGCGGCCGGAGCTCTCAGATTCGGCCTCACCCGAGATGGCTCAGGCCGGGGGACCACCGCGATCGGCTCCCCAAGCGCGCCCGGGATCGACCTGAGGATCGCCCCCGGTGCTTCGCCGGACCTCGTGCTTCGCCGTGCCACCGTGTTCGATGGTACGGGCGCGCTCGGGCAGGAGCTGGACGTTGCCGTCACGGGTGACCGTATCACCGAAGTGGGAAGGATCGCGGCGACCGGGTCTGAGGAGATCGACCTGGCGGGAATGGCCCTGTCGCCGGGCTTCATCGACATCCACTCCCATGCCGACCTCTCGCTGCTGGTCAACCCGAACGCTGAGAGCCGCATCCGTCAGGGCGTCACGTTGGAGATTGTGGGCCAGGACGGAAGCTCGGTTGGTCCGATGTCCGACGCGGGGTTCCGAAGCACGCGTGATCGATACCGTGATTCATACGGGGTCGACATCGACTTTCGGGACCTCGGAGGGTTCCTAGATCAGCTGGACCGCACCCCCGCGACTGTGAACCTGGCCACGATGATTGGCCACGGGACCGTCCGCGGACTGGTGGTCGGCGGCGCGGATCGACCCGCCACGGAGGATGAGATTCGGCGCATGCGCGCGCTGATAGGGGAGGCCCTCGATCAGGGAGCGGTGGGATTCTCCTCGGGCCTCGAGTACACTCCCGGGTCCTTCGCCGATGTGAGTGAGCTCGTGGAACTCGCCAAGGAGCTACGGGGAACCGGCTATCCCTACGCGTCTCACATGCGAAACGAGGACGACGGCGTGTTCGCGGCGGTGGAGGAGACCCTCCACGTGGGTCGGATGGCGGGTGTACCCGTTCAAGTGTCGCATCTCAAGACTCAGGGCGAGCGGAATTGGTGGAAGGCGGGGGCCATTCTTCGGTCTATTGAGGACGCCCGGGCCGCTGGTCTCGATGTGCATTTCGATCGATACCCGTACATCGCCTACGCGACGGGTCTGTCCAATCTCTTTCCCGCGTGGGCACGGGCGGGCGGGAGCGATGCTTTCATCCGTCGTCTTCAGGATCCTTCCCAGCTTCCGGCAATTGAGCGCTTTGCGCGGGCAAAAGTGGCGCTCTTGGGCTCGTGGGATGCTGTGCAGATCAGTTCCACTCGGACCGCCGCCAACGCTTACGCCAGAGGTAGCCGTCTGGGGGAGTTGGCACAGGAGAGGGGCGAGGAACCGTTCGCCCTCACCGTCCGGTTGATGGTCGAGGAGCGTAATAGCGTGGGCATGATCGGATTCGGGATGTCAGAGGAGAACACCGCCGGGTTCCTCGCTCATCCGCTCGGGATGGTGTGCTCCGACGGTGGTTCGTATGCTCCGTATGGTGCCCTCTCCGGGGGCTCTCCGCACCCCCGTGGCTACGGGACGTTTCCCCGTCTGATGGGGCACTACGTTCGGTCCGGAGCACTTTCTCTGGAGCTTGCCGTGCACAAGGCGACGGCTATGCCGGCGCGAAAACTCGGCTTGGCCGACCGAGGGGTGATTGAGCCTGGCGCGTTTGCCGATCTGGTGGCGTTCGACCCCACCACCGTAGCCGATCAAGCCACCTTCGAGAATCCCCATCAATATCCGCTCGGCATCCCCCTTGTCGTGGTGAATGGCCAGGTGACACTGAGGGAGGGTGAGCAGACCGGCGCACGTGCCGGAAGGGCGATTCGGGGCCGGAGAGCGGCCGAGTAGGCCGGAGATCGTGTCCGACGCTTTTGCCAGCCTGGCCCACGACTTGGGTGCGGCCTTCAAAGAGAGTTCCGGCGAGCCCTGGCCGGACGATGTCTTCGAGCGGTGGGCGCTGAGGGTCTTCGCTTACCAATTCGAGACCAATCCGGTCTATGCAGCATATGTCGGAAAACGGGGCGTTACGCCGTCCCGGTTGGCTCACTGGGGTGAGATTCCGTGGGTTCCCGCCTCGGCATTCAAAGCCGTTCCGTTCGTGTCTGGAGACTCCTCACGGGTCCAGCGTGTTTTCCGGACGAGCGGAACGACGGTCGCCGGGCGCCGAGGAGAGCACCACGTCCTCGACCTCAATTTGTACAAGCACTCGCTGGTCCCGAACATGAGGCGCCATCTCTACTCAGGTATACTTCCTATCTTGGCCCTCGCGCCCGCTCCTGCTCAAGCGCCTGAGTCTTCGTTGAGCTTCATGCTCGGTGTCGCGCTCGAAGTGCTCTCCGGAGGAGAGGGCGGGTTCTTCGTCACTCAGAATGGAGTGATCGACACCGTCGGGCTGAGTGCAGCGTTGGTGGAGGCTAGTGCCCGCGAGACCCCGGTCCTCCTCGCTGGAACTGCCTTCGCGTTCGTCCACTGGCTCGACTGGTTGAAGGAGCAGAGTGGTGGATTCAACTTGCCCCCGGGTTCGTTGATCATGGAAACTGGTGGCTTCAAAGGCCGCTCTCGAGTCTTGGAGCGTCCGGAGTTCTACGCGGCCTTGTCGGAGGCCCACGGCGTCCCCTGCGAAGCGATCGTGAACGAATATGGAATGACCGAACTGTTGTCTCAGTTTTACGATGGCCCAGTTGCGGCGACGTCCGGTATGGCCCTGGAGGCCCTGGGGGCTCGCAGGCATGTGCCGCCTCCGTGGGTCCGCACGCGCGTGCTGGATCCGAACACGCTCTCGCCACTTTCGACGGGGGAGCCCGGTTTGCTCTGCCACTACGATCTGGCCAATGCGGGGTCGGTGATGGCTGTCCTCACGGAGGATCTGGGCATTGCGGTTGACGATGGCTTTCGAGTGCTCGGCAGAGCCCAGGGAGCCGAGGCGCGTGGCTGCTCCCTCGCGATGGACGACCTTCTGTCCGGCGTGCCGTCGTGACGACGACCTTCGACGCCTGCTGGCTTCCATCTTCTTCGAGTGAGTCGCCGACTGCGGAGTCGCCCCTCGCCTGGGAGACCATCGACCTCTCTGAGAGCCTCGCGGTTCGCTATCCGGTTTGGTCCGATGATGCGGCGGAATGGCTCCTCGAGGCCTTGAAGGAGGTGGGCACCCGCCTCGCCGATGTACCGGTTCGTGACGTGGTGTCCGGCGTCGGACGGGTGGCGGACCGGTTCTTGGACTCCTCCGATCCGATTCGCAGCCGGGCGATCGACTTGCTTGTGCCCACCGCGGGCATTTCGAAAGAGATGGCTTCGGAGGTGTTGACCGGCATGGCGCGCGACTGGACCGCGGAGCGGCTCGATGAACTCTTGCAGAGGGAGCTGCACGACCGTGGCGTGCTGGATGGATTCAGCCGGTTGGACGAGGGCCGGAGCATGCGCGCGAGTGGCCCGCCTCTGACTTTTCATGTCGGCGCGGGGACCGTCCCCGGCGTCAGTGTCACATCGATGATTCGCGCTCTTCTCGTGAAGTCGGCGGTCCTCCTCAAGCCCGGATTGGGCGATGTGGTCCTGCCCGTGCTCTTCGCTGAGGCGCTTGCCGAAGAGGCTCCTGAGCTGGCGGGTGCGATGGCCGTGACCTATTGGCTGGGCGGTTCCTCGCCCTTGGAGGGTCTCGCACTCGAGAGGGCGGGGGCCGTGGTGGCGTACGGTAGCGACGAGGCCATCACGTCCCTCAGGGCGAGAACGCCCGTTACGGCACGTTTCATCGCGTATCACCACCGTCTCAGCGTAGGCCTGGTGGGTCGGGGGGCCCTCACGGTTGAGCGCGCGTCTCACGTGGCCCGGATGGCGGCGCGTGCGGTGTCGATGTTTGATCAGCGGGGCTGCGTCTCTCCGCAGGCGATCTATGTCGAGGAGGGGGGCGCCGTCGGTCCCGGGGAATGGGCGGCGCTGCTGGCCTCAGCCATGGCCGACCTCGAAGCGGAGTTGCCGGGCGGATACGTCACCGCCTCAGAGGCCTCGGCCGTCCATCAAACGAGGGGCTCCGCTGAACTCCGTGAAGCCACCGGGAGCGGCGTCCGCGTCTTCCGGGCAGACGAGGGTCTCTGGACGGTGATTCTCGAGGACGAACTGGGCTTCACGCCCTCTTGTCTAAACCGGGTAGTGTCCGTCTTCCCCGCCCCCGATCTTTGTGATGTCGCCGGTTCCTTGGGAGGAGTTGGGCGCTACCTGCAGACGGTGGTGGTTGAAGGGGCGGATGATCGCCTGCCGAAGCTGGCGGAGGCGCTGTGCCGGGCCGGCGCCACACGGATTACGTCGTTCGAGAAGGCGCCCTGGCCACCGCCCTGGTGGCGCCACGACGGCGCTTCGGTCTTCGCGGGATTGATACGCTGGGTCGATCTGGAGGAAATCGATCCCTAGAAGGGTGATCGGAAAGGGGGGTGGGCCCAGTTACCCCTCCTCTTGCTCTTCCGCTCGCCAGATCACCATCTGCCGCCGGCCGTCGGAGGTCTCTTCGACACGCACGGTGAGTGAGTCCTTGGTATTAAGGCCCAAGTCGTCTCGCAACCCCTGTGGAATCGTAATCCGCCCACCCACTCCGATGGACACATCCGTATAGTAGAGCGTGCGATAGATGGCCATCTGCCCTCCTGGAATTTTGCACGATAGGAGGCGAAATCTACAGTGATTAGCAAGGGCGGCAACCGGGTCGGTTCGATGGGTTCGACAGTAAGGCTGAATGAGAGAGGCCTGTTTTTCATAGGATTGCAGAGTTTGCATTGGTCCATGGCGGTGCGATTCTCAGAGGGCCCTGAGGGCCATTACCGATGGATCGGAGGAATCGTTGAGCCACTCTTTCCCCAAGCCACCCGCCTGGGTCTGACGCAGCCGTCCGGCTGGATGGGGTCACCAAGCAGTTCGGCGCGCATGTCGCTGTGTCGGACCTAGTGTTGGCGATCCCTCGCGGTAGTATCTACGGACTGGACCCAACGGATCCGGAAAGACCACGACCCTTCGGATGATCATGGGCATCCTACGTCCTGATCGAGGGAGCGTGACGTTGTTGGGCGATGACTCGAACGGATCGGCGCGCCAGCGGGTGGGCTACCTACCCGAAGAACGGGGTGTCTACAAGAAAATGAAAGTGATCGACCACCTCGAGTTCTTGGGAGAGATCAGGGGTATGACGCGCGCCATCGCCCGGCAACGAGCGATGACTTGGTTGGAAAGGCTGGGCCTTCTCGAGTGGGCAGGAAAGAGGGTCGAAGACCTGTCGAAGGGCATGCAACAGAAGGTTCAGTTTATCGGGACCGTGCTTCACGACCCGGAGTTGCTCATCCCAGACGAGCCGTTCAGCGGCCTGGACCCGATCAACCAGAACGTGCTCGAGGAGATCGTCCGCGATTTTCATGCCCGTGGCACGACCATCGTCTTCTCGACACACCTCATGGACCAGGCCGAACGCTTGTGTGAATCGGTTTGCCTCATCTCCAGGGCAGAAAAGGTTCTCGACGGAGACTCGAGAGAAATCAAGCACCGGGAGCGAAGCGGCCTACCCTGCCTGAGATCGTCCGATGGGTCCGGGAAGCCTGACTGTGCTGGTGGCCGAGATCTGAGAACCGGCCCGATTCCTCCGGTGGGTCCAGGAAGCCCGACTGAGAACCGGCTCGATTACTCCGGGTCGGGAAGAACTGAGCGGAGCAGGCTCTGAAGCTGGAAGTCCTCGAAGGCCTGAGCCTTGCTCACGACTTCCTCGTAGGAGGCTTCGATCAGGATGGTGGTCGTGCGCCACGCGGTTCCCGCACCGGCGCTCGCCGCGGGGGAGAAACAGAGAAGGCCCCGGTAACTCGTGGGCGCCTTGGGGTCGTCTTGGAACTCCAAGTGGACTTCCCAGAAGCGGCCATCGTGGCTAATGGTCGCGAGGTGCTCGCCGTTCGGAAGAGGCGCCGCGTTCGAGGACTCGTTCGCTGCATTCATCGTGGCAACACAGTAGCATCGCCTCTATACTCTCGCTACAAGCGGCCCTGCGGCGCCTCCGTTGGCGCGCGTGCCCGTCGTAGGGCACGCCGCACGTCGGCGAGGTCGTTCTTCATCTTCTGTCGCTCCAGGACGTCCAGATTCTGACCGCCAAATCGGGCCCGCAGATAGTAGTCGACGACCGACCGCGCGGGCCAATGCGCGGGATGCCGGGCCCTGGCGAGTTCATCGAGTAGCGACAGCGGCGCCACCCCTTGGTCTGCCCTGAAGCCGGCGCGACGGCAGCTTTCACGGAACTGGAGGTAGAGTTCTACCTCAGGTGAATATCGGCGGGACCTTCTGAGCAGGGCGACCCCACTCACGGTCATCACCATCAAAGTGAGTATGATCCATCCGATGCTGATCCGCGAGGCCGGTAACTGACCCGGAGTAACTTGGCCCTCTGAGGTTTGCGCTCTGAGCAGTTGGGAGATGCGTTGGTACAGTCCGGATTGCGACTCCAGGTTGTAGTCCAGAACCCACTTGTTCCATCGGTGCTGGAGTCCGTCGAACAGGAAGCGGCCCGGCCATAACCAGGAAGTCACCGCCGCGGACGTTCCGGCTCCTCCAGGGGTCGGGTCGAACTGGATCCACCCGTATCCGGGGAACCATACCTCAACCCACGAGTGGGCCTCGTTTTGGGTGACGGCGAGGTACTGCCCGAAGTCGTTCCATTGTCCGCCGAGGAAGCCGTTCACTTCCCGTGAGTGGATACCCAGATTCCTCAGGAGGACCACCATGGCAGTGGAGAAATACTCGCAGTGTCCCTCCCCGCGCTCGAAGAGGAAGTACTCCAGAGTGGCCTCCCGGGCCGAACCCGGGAGTTCGAGGGTGTAGTCGAATTCGGTATGAAAGAAGTCGTTGATTGCGGTCACTTTGTCATAATTGCTATCCAATCCCTGTGTGAGCGAGTCCGCGAGGTCGCTCACCCTCTGTGGAAGAGGCGGCAGCTGGGTGTAATGCTCTCGAGCCGGTGAAAATCCGGAACGCGCTTCCCGCAATGCCGTGGGAGCGGGGCGGTCGGCCACGGACAAGGCCTGGTACGAGGGGCTGCCGGAGCCCCAATAGATGTGGTCGCCCGCGTTGTCGAATAGCGGTTGGATTCGTGGGTTGTCCGAGCGCGCCTCCAACAATGGGTGGAGTGCGAAGAGCACATCCACGTCCAGCGGGGCAGCGTAGATCTGCTGCCGCACCCTTCCGCTTCCCCAGGCCTCGTACCATCGGGCCGGGCCGATGGATGGCGGGAGTCCCGCTGACCGACTCCAGCGCACTCCGTCGAAGCGGTCGTAAGAGCGGCCCCGCCAGTGAAGGGTGAAGGGGTTCTCAGGGGTCCCGTCAGGGAACTCCACGCGGAGCACGATCTCCGGGTTCGGATAAATCCTGGAACCGTGTTCTCCGATGGAAACCTGGTCGGCGAAACCTGCGATGGACGTCGCGAGGACATCTCCGCGAGAGGCCCATCCCCGCGACAACCTCGGGAAGGCGATGAAGACCACTCCGCTCATTATCAGCGTGACGCCGGACAGCCCCCCCATGCCGGCCAGGAATCGCCGGCCCACCAATCTCTCTCGGACGTCATGCCGCTCAGCCTTTCGTCGGAGGTGCCCAACGACAAGCGCGAGGGTCGCCAACACCACGTAGGTCACAAAGGCTAGAGCGAAGAGAACGCCGGGCCGGTAGGCGGTCGAAGCGACGAGAAGTGCGAAGGTGAGGATGTACAGACGGGCGTCGTTCGGAGCGTCGAGCGACCTGAGCGCTTCGGCACACAAGAGCAGCAGCAGCAGGTCCACCACCGGGATCACGACATCGTCTCCGACCAGGAATATGTGATACAAGGACCGCAGTAGAAGAACTATCGCGACGGGCAGCCAGAGGCGCTCGAGCCGTAGGGAGACCGCGAAATTGGGTTGCCAGATGAGGGCGAGGGTCAGGGCCAGGGCCGCCAGGATCATGCTGATCGGCTCGAAACCGGCACCTCCGGCGAACGCGGCGAGGGCAACGAGACCCATGCCCACGACCAGCCGCCGGTGAAGGAGCTCGAGACTCACCCTGCCCTCCGATCCGCTTCAGTCACTCCCGCGTATGCGTGCGTAGGCGCCGCCGGAATGCCCGCGGGATCGATGTAGGCTCCGTACGATGCTCTACGCGCACCCGAGAAGGACACGAGGACGCAGCCCATCGCGTCGATCGGGGGCGCCAAATGGGGAGCGGATGGATGGAAGTCCACCCGCGCGAGGAGGTCCAACACCCGCTCGAGTTGACCGGAGCCACCACCCGGAGCGAGGTCCGACGTACACGTAGTGATTCCGAATTGGCGTCCGATCCGGTACGCCTGGGCGGCCAACGCGGCCGCGACTTCGATAGCCACCTCGGCCTCATCTCCGGGCTCTCCTCGCGTGTCCAGACAAATCCGCACGGTGTCGGTGGTGTCCCGGTCGTACTCCCTTGTCACAGGCGTCCCGATTTTGGCTGTGGTTCTCCAGTGGATGTCCTTCGGGTCGTCTCCCACACGGTACTCTCGTAGTCCCCGATATTCGCCGCGAGCACCGGGAGCGCCTCCTGAGGAGTCGGAAAACGGCTGCCTGCCACGCCCCCCGGGATGGGCCGGGAGGCGTACCGGTCGGTCGGTTCTGGGCCAGATGACGAGTTCGTCCGGGAGCGGGATGTCGCGCTCCCTGGTGAACATCCCGAAGGGGAAGGACGTGGAGAGGGTCAACGTCTTGAGCGCGTACACGCCGCGCTGGACGAAGCGATTCTCCGAGCCTACGGCCACAGAATCACCGGCCCCGACCCGGCTGATGAAGGCGGGCTCCGCGAGCCTCTCTTCGATCAAGTAAACGGCGAGGGTCGGGAACAAGCGCTTCCGATTCGTCACGTAGTACGTGAGGCGAATCGGTCTCTCCACGGTCACGCCACGAGGGGTATGCCTGCGAATCTTCAACTGGCGCAGGACGCGCTCAGAGAGCCATCCGGACAGAGCGATGAAGCCGAGCATCGCTCCGAAGAGAAGATAGAGCAGGTTGTTGCCGGTGTTGACCGCGGCGAACCCGATCGCGAGCGATCCCACGCTGAACAGGGCACCGCCCAGCGTAAAACGGAGCCGGCGCCCGCCGCGGAGCCTCCTCCAGGCGTCGCGCAGAGTGGTCGACACGGACCTTTTCACCCGCCCTCCTTTCCGCACTTCCTCAACAGCCTTTTATACCGGGACTGCGATGTCCTCGAGGATGTCCCGCACGATTGCACCAGCTTCCTCATGCGCTTCGTGGCTGGCAGCGCTTGCCCCTACCGGAAGGATGCGATGGGCCAGGCATGGCACGGCAAGTCTCTGCACATCGCTCGGCACGAGAAAATTCCGGCCGCTGAGAAGAGCGTAGGCCCTAGACGCGCCCAACAGCCCAATGGCGCCACGGGGGCTCACACCCATCTGTAATCGGGGTTCGATACGCGTTCTCTGCACGATGGCCATCACGTACTCGACGAGGGAATCGTCCGCCTCGACTCGCGACACTTCCCGCTGCAGTTCGCGAACCTGGGCCGAGTCGAGGACGGCCTGGATGCGCTTCTCCCACGGATCCTCGTTCGTGGACTCCAAGAGAATCCGTCTCTCGGCTTCTTCGCCCGGGTATCCGATCGTCAGTCGCATGAGAAAACGGTCGACTTGGCTCTCGGGGAGGGAATAGGTGCCGTGATGTTCCAGGGGATTCTGCGTTGCCATCACCATGAACGGTTGCGGCAGCTCGAACGTGTCCTCGTCCAGACTTACCTGCCCCTCTTGCATGGCCTGAAGAAGGCCACTCTGGGTCCGTGGGGGCGCGCGATTGATCTCGTCCGCCAGGACGAGATTGGTGAAGATCGGCCCGCGGCGGGTCTCGAATTGTGAAGTGCGGGGGTTGAAGATCGATACACCCAGGACATCGGACGGGAGGAGGTCGCTCGTAAATTGGATGCGTCGGAACGAGAGGCCCAAGGCGGTCGCGAGGGCGTGGGCGAGCGTGGTTTTTCCTACCCCGGGGACGTCCTCGAAGAGGATATGTCCGCGGGCGAGCAACGCCGCTACGGCAAGACGCACGACCTCCTCTTTGCCGTGGAAAACCCCCTCGACTTCCGCGATCAGGCTGTCGAGCAAATCGAGTGTCGGGGGAGTCTCAGTGATAGCAGCGATATCGGTCAAAGTCGCTCTCCATGCAACGTTCGGCAGGCCAGTCGAGGCCGGGGAAACTAAAACACGCGTGGGCAGAAAAGGTTCTTATATATACACTATTTCTATAGACTGTAAGAGCGTTTTTTCAAGAGTGCAGCAGCGTTGACACGATTTGGAGGCTCACATACCTTTCCTGGCCGTTCAGACCAAGAAAATCCTACATCCTCCCACCCCTATCCGCACGGCAGTGCATATGACGAAGCGATGGATAGGTGCATCCGTCGTCGCTCTCTCACTCCTGGTTTCACCGGCGTTCGTTCAAGCCCAGGACGGTAGTGCGGCGGCGGCGGTCACCGACGGCGAGGCCGCTCTGGTCCAGCCGATCGCGTTCCCTCACACCATTCACGCCGGCGTGGACCAGATCGACTGCCAGTATTGCCACTTCTCGGCCGAGCGGTCGGTCGCTGCCGGTATTCCTCCGGTCGGGACTTGCATGGGTTGTCACGCGATCATCAGCGGGACCGATGAGCGGCAGCAGGCGGAGATCCAGAAGCTGCGGGACTTCTCGGCGAATGAGGAGTCCATTCCGTGGATTCGGATCTACAAAGTCGCAGACCACGTCCACTTCCCGCACATGAGGCACATTGCGGCTGAGGTCGACTGCGCGACGTGCCATGGGGACGTGCAGGAAATGACCGTTATCGAGGAGGTCAATCAGCCCCTTGCGATGGGGTGGTGCGTCAGTTGCCACATCGAGCGCGGTGCATCTCGGGACTGCGCCGTCTGCCACTACTGATTGCGAAAGCCAACCGATATGACAGACGGACTTAAGAGACGGGACTTCCTGAAGGTTCTGGGCGCCAGCGGTGCGGGTGCTGGGGTGTTGGGTTGCTCGACTGAGCAGGTCGAGAGACTCATGCCGTACGTCGTGCCTCCGGAGGACATCACCCCGGGCGTTGCGACGTGGTACACGACGGTGTGTGGAGAGTGCGAGGCCGGATGCGGGATGTGGGTGCGCACACGGGAAGGGCGTGTCGTGAAGGTGGAGGGCAACCCGGAGCATCCGGTGTCTGGGGGATCGCTCTGCTCGCGCGGCCACTCAAGTCTTCAGGCCCTCTATAACCCCGATCGCTTTACAGGTCCGATGCTCCGGCAGGGTGGGGAGCTCCAGCCGATTCCTTGGGACGAAGCGGAGCAAATGGTGGCGGATCGCCTGGCGTCTGCGGGCGAGTACTACCTGTTTACGGGATCTCCCGGTTCGACCCTGGGGGGCCTGATGTCTGACTTCGCCAGGGCGACCGGCGGACAGGTTGTCCGGTACGACCCCCTGGCGGAGGCGCCGCTCCGTGAGGCGAGTCGGATCGCGTTCGGACGTGACGTCGTTCCCTGGTACGATTTGGAGGAGGCCCGCCTCTTGGTTTCGTTCGGTGCGGACTTCCTGGAGAGTTGGCTTTCGCCCGTTCGAGACGGACGGGGGTTCGCGCGTATGAGCACGGTGGACGAGGAGGGCGATAAGGGCCGCTTTGCGTTCGTCGGGTCTCGCCTCTCGTTGACCGGGCAAAACGCCGACGAGTGGCTACCGATCCAGCCTGGGAGCGAGGCCCTGGTGGCGCTCTCGATGGCCAACGTCGTCTCTGGGGGGGGAGTCAGCGCGGGGCCCTACCGCAATATCGTGGCCACGTATACTCCTGAGAACGTTGCAAACGCCACGGGCGTCGAAGCTGAGAGTATCCGCGAACTCGCTGAGCGGTTCGCCGACGGGCCGAGCCTGGCACTGGGTCCGGGCATTGCCGGGCTGCATCGTGGTGCCACAGCCGCCAATGTGGCGGTGGCGATCCTGAACGCCGTTGCTGGAAACGTCGGGCGCACGGTCCATTACGACGCTCCTCAGCTTGATGCACCGTCGGCTGGTTTCGCTCCGATGCAGCAGGCCATCGAAGCCATGAGCGGAGGCCAGGTGGGCGCAGTGCTCGTTCACGGAAGCAATCCCGCATATGCCTTACCTACCTCGTCTGGGTTCCGGGAGGCGTTCGGCAGCGTGCCTTTCAAGGTGTCGTTCGCATCCGCTATGGATGAGACGGCCGCAGCGGCGGATCTGATCCTTCCGGACCGGCATTTCCTCGAGTCGTGGGGGGACACGTCATCTCGCCCCGGCCAGTGGACGGTCCAGCAGCCGGCCATGCGCCCGGTTCCCCATTTCGATTCGAAACAGACCGGGGATGTCCTCCTCTCAGTTGCGACCCGAATGGGACAGGGGCTCGGGTCGGAGACGTTCTACGATCATCTACGCGGCCGCTGGGCCGACTTCGCAGTCGCGGCGGGAGCCGCCGACGCAGATGCCTTCTGGCACGAGTCGCTTCAAGCCGGGTTCGCACAGGTCGGGACCACCCCGTCCGGTGCGTCGGAAACGCTCCGGCAACCCGATCGCGCTCTCGTGTTCGATCCACCTGCCTTCGACGGGGCCGGGGATCTGCATCTGATGGTGTACCCCTCCGCCCGGTACGGTGATGGTGCCCTGAATGCCAATCGGCCTTGGCTGCAGGAGTTGCCGGATCCAGTGAGCAAGATCACCTGGCATTCGTGGGTCGAGATGCACCCGAACCGGGCTGAAGCCCTCGGACTGCGGAACGGAGACGTAGTCGTATTGTCGACGGAGCACGGGTCGGTCGAGGCTCCAGTTTGGATATATCCAGGGATCCGCGAAGACGTGATCGCACTGCCGATGGGTGGCGGTCACACGAACGCGGGACGATTCGCCGACGGAAACGGCGTCAACGCACTGGACCTTATCCCGAGCGAAGCCGAAGCCCTCTCGGGCGGATTGGTGCACTTCGTGACGAAAGTCGACGTGGCGCCGACTAGCCGCCGCCGGCCGCTCGCGTCGATCTCCGGCTCGGACTCGCAGAGCAATCGGCCTATTGCGCCCGCCGTAGCCCTCGCGGGCCTCAGTGCGGAGGCCGCCGACGCCGAGGAGGGTGAGCACGGTCCACTGATGGAGCTTCAGGGCATCGGAGGCTTCGTGCCTGTCGAGACTGAGGGTCGCCCCCAGGACTTTCCGCTCGAGGGTTCTCGCTATGGCGAGTACGGGGACGAGGATACGCCCCGGTGGGCGATGACCATCGACCTGGACAAGTGCACCGGCTGCAGCGCTTGCGTGACGGCGTGCCAGGCCGAGAACAATGTGCCCTGGGTCGGTGAGGGACAGGTCACAATGGGCCGTGATATGGGGTGGATCCGGTTGGAGCGGTACTACGAGGCGGTGGAGGCGGACCATGCAGGGCCGTTGGACGTCCGTTTCCTGCCGATGATTTGTCAGCACTGCGGGAATGCCCCGTGTGAGCCTGTCTGTCCGGTTTTCGCCACGTATCACACGCCTGACGGAATCAACACCCAGGTCTACAACCGCTGCGTGGGGACGCGCTATTGCTTGAACAACTGCCCGTACAAGGTCCGCGTCTACAACTGGTATACCTACACGAACGAGGAGCCGGTGCGCGAGGGCCTTGGCCACATCCCGGAGCCGCTCAATTGGCAGCTCAATCCCGACGTGACCGTCCGGGAAAACGGGACCATGGAGAAGTGCTCCTTCTGCATCCATCGGATTCGGGCGCACCAGGACCGGGCGGCGGTGGAGGGCAGCACGATCGCGGACGGCCAGGTCATTACGGCGTGTCAGCAGAGTTGCCCGGCCGAAGCGATCGTGTTTGGCAACATCCGTGACTCCGGTTCGCGGGTGGCGCAATCCGCAGTGGGTGAGCGTGCGTACCGCGTGCTGGACGAAATGGTGAATACACAGCCGGCAGTGACCTACTTGAAGAAAGTGACGTTCCACGAAGTGGCTGAGGAGCACTGATGAGTACCGCGACCGAAGTGTCGCGCGGGGCGCTCACGCACCCGGACATCCACTCGCTCGACGAGGTCAATCGCGCCGTTCTGAAGCCTCTTGGCCGCCCCGGCCGGGGCTGGTGGGCGCTCCTGGGCTTGTCGATCGCCGGGATCGGGCTCTTGGGATATTCGTGGAGCATTCAGATCTTTCAGGGCATCGGCGTCACCGGGCTCACGAGTCCCGTGGGCTGGGGCGTGTACATCACGACCTTCGTGTTCTGGGTCGGTATCGCACACTCTGGGACGCTGATTTCCGCGATCCTCTTTCTGTTCCGCGCCCCGTGGCGCCAGTCGATCTACCGTGCCGCCGAAGCGATGACGGTGTTTGCGGTCATGACGGCGGGTCTGTTTCCGCTCATCCACGTGGGACGAGTTTGGCACGCATACTGGCTCATCCCGTATCCGAACAGCCGGTTTCTTTGGCCGAACTTCCGTTCTCCATTGGTGTGGGACGTCTTCGCCGTGACGACGTACTTCACGGTCTCGGCGGTCTTCTTCTACCTCGGTACCATTCCGGATCTGGCGGCTGCGAGGGACGCGGCGACGGGTCTGCGGAAGAAGCTCTACAAGGTCATCTCGCTCGGTTGGCGTGGGACGGACCGCGAATGGCACCACTTTGGGAAGGCATACATTTTCCTGGCAGCGTTGGCGACGCCTCTGGTCCTCTCCGTCCACTCAGTGGTGTCCTGGGACTTCGCGGTGGCAATCGTGCCCGGCTGGCATGCCACCATTTTCGCTCCGTACTTCGTGGCCGGGGCCATCTTTTCCGGCGTGGCGATGGTGATCACCCTGACGGTGCCGCTCCGCAAGGCTTTTGGTCTCGAGGCGTACCTCACGACGAAGCACTACGACGCCATGGCGAAGCTGTGTTTGCTGACGTCGCTGATCGTCTTCTACGCCTACCTGTCAGAGTTCTTCATGGCCTGGTACAGCGGTGAAGAGGTGGAGCGGGCCGCCTTCTGGGAACGTCTCTTCGGCCACTACTGGTGGGCCACCTGGATCATGCTTGTCTGCAACGGCATGATTCCCGTCATGCTCTGGTTCAAGAGAGTTCGGTACTCCATTCCCGCGCTGTTTGCGATCTCCATTTTTATCAATATCGGCATGTGGTTCGAGCGGTACGTGATCATTGTCACTTCGCTCCACCACGAGTACGAGCCGTTCGCCTGGGGAGTCTATCGGCCCTCGACGGTGGAGATGGGCATCATGGTGGGAAGCTTCGCGTGGTTCGGGTTCTGGTTCCTGCTCTTCACGCGCCTGATTCCTCCCGTGGCGATTGCCGAACTCAAGGAAGTGCTGCCGACACCAATGCGACGAGCCACCGTGGGCGCAGGTGAGCAAGGGGGTGACCGATGAGCGGCACCGTGGGCCTCTCGGTGGGTTGTAACGCCCGACGGGCGTGGCGATCGGCGTGGATCGGCGCATTGCTCATCGCGTCGGGGGCCTGTTCGCCCTTGGACGACGTGATGGTGAATATCTTCGGCCGTAGCATGCGTATTTCGAGGTCCTTCGATCCGTACGAGAATACGATCGCGCCGCCCGAAAATAGCGTGCCCTTCGCGTCGGGAAACAACACTCCGGGACCAGGGCGGCTGAACACGGGGCAGCCTGAGCGGGGTCTCATGCCGGCCCCGTTTGCTCAAGCGGATCTGCTCGGCCCCGCGGTGCAGAGCATTCCGAACCCTGTTCCGCCTGATCCGGCATCGCTCGAACGTGGTGAAGTGCTGTTCAACCGAATTTGCGCGGTCTGTCACGGCCCGACGGGCGTGGGTGCCCAGGCAAACATCATCGAGAAGTATCCGTTGCTGATCTCGTACAACCTTTCGGGTCCGGTCGTAGCCGGATATAGCGATGGCTATATCTACGGGATCATGCGGGTCGGCCGGGGGCTCATGCCTCCGTACGGGCACCAAATCAGTCACTTCGATCGATGGAATATCGTGAACTATATCCGGGTGTTGCAGAGACAGGCCGGCAATCCTCCGGCAGACGTGGGTGCGGAGTAGTCCTATGAGTAGTATTCACATCCCCTCCGATATTCCCATCCGGTATCTGCCCCGTTCCAAGAAGGCCAACGTGGTCTTCCTCGGCATGTTCGTGATCGGCCTCGCGGGTTTCGTCTTCGCTCTGACCACGGATGCAGACCGAGCGTGGCAGTCTTACGTCTCGAATTGGCTGTTCTTCACGAACATTGCGATGGGGGCGATGTTGCTCACCGTGGTGACCTGGATCACGAAGGCGAAGTGGAACTGGTCGGTTCGCCGAGTGAGTCTAGCGTTCGTGGCGTTCCTTCCAGTCTCGTTCGTAATGCTTCTGCCGATGCTCGGGCTAGGCGAGTCCTATTTTCCGTGGATCGATGAAGTGGCGCTGGATCCGATCCTGCAGAAGAAGGCGGCTTATCTCAACATGCCGTTTCTTTTGACCAGAAACGTGGTCGGGGTGCTCGTCCTTTTCGGGGCGTCGCTCTATTTCGCGTACTTGGCGCTCAGGCCGGATATGGGCTTGACCAGAGGACACAACGAAGCCGACGCCGGCAGGGACGCATGGCGCGAGCGTCTCACGCGGGGGTGGCTTGGTCAGGAAGTGGAGGAAGTCGTTTCCTACCGGCGCCTGACGCGTATCGGTCCGGCGTTCGTGATCGTATACGCGATCGTGATGAGCATCCTAGCGTATGACTGGGTGATGACGCTCGAGCCCCACTGGTACTCCACGATGATGGGCCCCTGGTTCTTCATGGGCGCCTTCTGGAGCGGCATCGCGGCTACGGGCGTTACGGTGACACTCCTGAAGAGGAGCGGCGGCGTGCTGGACAAGGCGATGGGCCGCCAGCAACTCCATGATCTCGGTAAGCTCACTTTCGCTTTCTGCGTGTTCTGGACCTACCTCTTTTTCGCCCAGTATCTGGTCATCTGGTACGGAAAGCTTCCGTGGGAGCAGGCTTGGATCATCCACCGGGCTGAAGAACCCTGGGGCAAGTGGGCGGCGCTCATGGTCGTGATGTGCTTTGTGATTCCGTTTGCAGGTCTGATCGGCCGCAAGGCGAAGATGACCCCCTGGGTCTTTCGCTCCGTCGCTTTGGTGCTGCTCTCGGGGCTGTGGTTGGAGAAGCACCTCATGGTGGCGCCGTCGATCCGCAGCCCTGAAACCGCGACGTTGGGCGTTACGGAGTTGCTCGTGGCACTCATGTATCTGGGACTTTTCCTGTATGTCGTCCGGTGGTTCCTTTCCACGTTTCCGGTCATACAGGTGTGGCAGCCCATGGTGGATCCGGAGACTTTCGAGGTGGAGATGGCCGCTTCCGGGATGCCGCACTCGTGATGTAGGGTCGCGTACGGCGGCCGACCTCTCACATGCTTACGGATCTGGAACCCACACACTGGCGGGCTGCGTCAGCCCTTGGCGGCCTTGTTCTCGTACATACTTCGGTCAGCGGCCTGGATGAGTTCATCGACGCCCACAGGCTGGCCAGCTTCGAACTGCGCCACCCCAGAACTCACGGTGACTCCGTGAGACACCAGCAACCGGTGTGCGTTGACGTCCTCGTGAATCCGCGCCCGGTAACCCTCGGCGCCCCGCTGATCTTCATCGGATAGGACCGAAACGAATTCGTCGTCGCCGTACCGCGCGACCAGGTTCATGGCCGGGTTTTCGTGAGCGAGAACTTCGGCGAAGGCCTTGAGGATCTGATCCCCGACGACGTGGCCGAGGGTGTCGTTGTAGTGTTTGAACGAGTCCAGATCGAACAGGACGAGTGACAGTTTTCTGCCACGCCGAGCCGCGGCGATTTCTCTCTCCAGGTGAACCTGCAGATGCCGGCGATTTGGTAATCCAGTCAAGGAGTCGGTGAGCGAGAGAGCCTGGACGCTGGCGTGCAACTCGGCATTATCCAGCGCGGTAGAGGCTTGTGCCGCCAACCGGCCCAACAGACGCACGTGGGCTTCGGTGAAGCGCCTCACCTGCTTGGATCTGGCCGAGAGAGCGCCGACGACGCGGGCGCCCATTTTGATCGGGGTCAAGACGGCGCTTCCAGTCTGGAAGAGAGTCCGGATGACGTCCGGAACGTTTTCCTCAGCGGCGACGTCCTCGATGTAGAACGGCTCGCCATTCACCATCAGTACTTCGGTGACGGCGTCAGAGAGAGACCAGGTGGTCCCGACGGGAACGAGGATCTCCCCCACGGACGTGCGTACGGTTGCATGGCCATCCTCATGCGTCCAAACGCCGGCGCCGTCGAGATCGAGGAGATCCATCGCTGCTTGGGAGACTCGCTCAAGGACCTCCTCGAAGTCGAGGGAACTCGCCAAGACGCGGCCCATCTCCTCGAGTTGTTCGGCTTCACGGGACCGCCGCCGCAGTTCCTCGACATGACGCATGTTCTCCAGCGTGACTGCCGCGAAATCAGCCACGCGTCCCAACAGATCGGAGTCGGCGGCGTCATATGCCTCAGAGCGGGATGAGTAAATCGCCAGGGCACCCATCACTCGATCCCTCCACAGGAGGGGGACGGAGAGGGTCGACCGGGCGGCGTCGGGCCCTCCGTCCTCGGGGAACGGGACTGCGCCAGTATCGGTCTGGTCCGCTATGACGGTCGCGGTGCCCGTCCGAAGGACGTGGCTGTCGGAGCCACGGTACGTGAGTCTGGAGCTGCTCTCGCTGCCATCGTCGACGCTGAAGACGACGGTGGCGATATCGCTCGAATCGTCATAGATGGAGAGAAAGAATCCCGTGAGTTCGACTATTTTGCCGGTCTCGAGGTAGATCGTCCGGTAGAGCTCACACGAATTCGGGCTGCCGAGGAAGGTGCGACCCAAGCTGAGCAAAGTGCTATATCGCTCAGCCAGTGGCACAGTGGCGGTCGGCTCGGGTGAGTTCATATGCGGGGGGGCCTTAAAAACCGCGGGGGGACTCTGAGAGAGACGTCCCTTACCCGCGGAATCTTTAGGTTATGCCACTAATCACCAAGTATAGACGCAAATAAGGGAGGTTTCCAGGTAATAAACGGTTCGTGGAACCGATCGTCGCACCCACTTCCGAGACAGGAATGGGGTCTAGGAGCCCTCCCGGGGTGGAGTGCGCGGCTCGCTCCCCTCCGGCTCTCGGTCGAAATAGCGCTCCATCTCGAACCCCATGGCACGCACCAAACGTGTTTCCCGAAGATCCGGTTCGGCCCGCGACAGGATTGTACGGAGAAGGCGCATGACACTTTCGGGGTGTCGGTCGCCCTTGAAAAAGTCGATTCGATGTAGCCCCCGGTCGAGGGCGTCGTACATCTCCTCGAGGTCTTTCTGCGTGGCGGGCCCCTGGTCCCGCTTTCCCCTGGGTAGGGGAGCCCTCTCAGAGGCCGCAAGGTAGATTTCATAACAAAGAACCAGGCAGGCCTGTGCCAGATTGAGACTCCGATATTCGGCGGCCGTCGGCACGATAGCCACGGCCTGACAGAGGTCGAGCCCCTCGTTGGTGAGCCCCCGGTCCTCTCTCCCGAATACCAGAGCGACGAGGCCGTTGGTGGCGCTTTCGATGATTCTGGGCGCGACTTCCCTGGGCCTGTCGTAATTGCGCTGGGCGGTTCGGGGGCGAGCGCTTGTCCCGACGGTGAATATCACGTCGGACAAGGCGTCCTGGAGGGTGGCGTACGTCTCCACCGCTTGCGTCAGATCCTCGCTTCGATGGGCAATACCGCCGATACGGTACGTGTCGAAGTCGTCCGGGTTCACCAGGCGCAACTTGGACAGACCCATGTTCATCATGACGCGGACGACGCCGGCGATGTTCACGACGTCCTTGGGCTCATCCAACACGATGACGATGTTGTCGAGAGCCGCCGTATCCATCACTACTGTCTTAGACAGCCTTGTTAGGACTTATCTTGATCCGGGGGTTCCTCGAGCGTGTGGTCGCTCAGGGGCTCTTCGCCTTTCTTCAGTGCTCCCTTGAAGTTCCGAATGCCCTCTCCGAGTCCTCTGCCGATCACGGGAATCTTCTTCGCCCCGAAGAAGAACATCACGATCAGGAGGATCAGCCCGATCTCCCAAATTCCGAGACCGGTCATCCTAGGAGCATCTTGGCGATGGTTTGGAGTTGCATATTGGTCGTGCCCTCGTAGATCGTGCCGATCTTCGAATCGCGATAAAACTTCTCAA
>Ga0310121_10001378_pt1 | contig 24960 bp, 27 predicted proteins | sample CB27_Tmax_986_MG_FD_203504 | JGI IMG/M metagenome (GOLD analysis project Ga0310121, IMG submission 203504) | Marine microbial communities from Western Arctic Ocean, Canada - CB27_Tmax_986 | ecosystem: Environmental > Aquatic > Marine > Oceanic | place: Canada: Western Arctic Ocean | collected...
CGTGCCATGAGTAGCCGATTGACGCGTGCGACTGACTGAGGATGCAATTCCGTGCTCAAATTCCGCTCCTTTGACTGTTGGGTCGTATCGTGGACAACTATTTGAAGCCGTATGGTGACATCGAACTACAGCGGCGGATGGTGAGCGATCGTCCGCGCACGAACGCCTTTGCCGCCGCGATCCGCGAAGTGGTCCAAGCGGGCGATGTCGTCCTGGACGTGGGAACCGGTACCGGCATCCTGGCTATGTTCGCCGCCAAAGCCGGGGCACGGAAGGTCTACGCTATTGATGCCACCGATATCTCGGAGATCGCGGCCGACCTGATCAAAGTCAACGGCCTGTCGGACCAGGTTCAAGTCCTTCATGGTCGGGCAGGTGAATTGCAACTGGACGAAAAGGTCGACGTGATCATTAGCGAGTGGCTCGGTAACGCCGTCTTTGTCGAGGGGATGGCGCACGCAGTGCTGGATGCTCGCGATCACAATCTAGCGCCGACCGGCCGCATGCTGCCATCCAAGGTTCGCGTGCTGATTGCGCCGTTGGACGATCCGCTGCTCTACAACGCCGAAGGCCCCGGGTTCTGGCGCGAGCGGATTCACGATCTTGATTTCAGCAGCTTGCAAGAAGTTGAGTTATCCCAAGGACGCACGATGCAGATCCGGGTCGAACCGGCAGGGTTGCTGGCGCCTGGTCAGGCATTACTCGAAATCGATCTCCTCACCGTTACCGCTGAAGATCTCTGGTCCGAATGCGACCTGGAGTTTGTTTCCCTCCGCGACGGTGTGCTCAACGGTTTCTGCGTATGGTTCGAAGCAGAACTCGCCCCGAGCGTCCTATTGGACACGGGACCCGGCAGTCCGGAGACTCACTGGTCCCAGACTTATATGTCCTTTTCACCACGACCGGTGCGAGCCGGCGAGCGGATGGAGGTGAGCGTCGACTTCGCTTACGACCCAGATCCGACTGCCATCCGCCGCTACGTCGACCTCCATTTGGGCGTTGGTGAACACGAGCTGAGTTACGTGATTGACTAGTATTCTGTCAGTACGCCTGGGAGGATTCGAACCTCCGACCTACGGTTTAGGAAACCGTTGCTCTATCCCCTGAGCTACAGGCGCAAAGTCAACAGCGGACCGGTCGGTATGGTAGCAAGTGACGAGAAGCGTGTCTCGCCAGCTTGGACAGGCAGGCTTATTTCGAGACAAACACCACGGTCGCGGATTTTACCGTTAAATCGTCGTCGGAGTTGTATGAGATCGTGACGTCGCCGACGAGACCCCAGCCGAAATGCTTGGGATTGACGGCGGTGAGCAAGAGCCGCGTCCTATCGCCCGCCGGTAGTATGGGGAGCAGAGAATCCAACTTCCGTTGATAAATGCCGTGCCGGCCCTCGCGGGTCGTTTTGTTGTGCTCGGTCCCGAATCGGATCGTTAACAGATCGGCCGAATCGGCTTCGGAGGCCGCAACCTCGTCCTCGTCAACTTTAATCACGTGATGCGGCTTGAAGGAGATTTCGCTGATCTCGGCGTCAAGCTCACCACCGTTCTGGATCTCGAAAATCGCGTCGTTCGCCCCTTTCGCTGGATACAACGTCTTGCGAGACGAACTTAAATGCGATTTGGGTACCTCGATGTGGACATCCAGATTGTTGGACGCAATGTCGTCCACGTTTCCAGAGTCCCAGTCCCCAGAGTCCCCGTCCCCAGAGTCGCCCACGCCTGCATCCGAAGAGGTTTCGTCGCCGGCGCCTGGCAAATCTATCGGTTTCGGCGACGTGTGGTCGTTCGTAGCCCAATCGCTGTGTTCGGGTGCCTCGCGGCTGGGACCAGGCACCACTGGCTTGGCGGCTTCGGTCACTGTGGCGGCTTCGGTCACTGTGGCGGCCATCGATTGTTTGAAAGAACGCAGCTCGGCCGTGAATTGTTCCTGCCGCTTGACACTGGCCAAACGCGCCTGTTCATCGAATTCGTCAACGTGCTCGATGAACATGCGGTACACGTCTTCCGTGCTGGGGGTTTCCTGGCGATCCTGCCAGGCGAGATAGATGGCGGCGCCCGCCAACAACATCGCACCGCAGGAAATGAGTCGCGCGAAACCGTCAAATGGGCGATCGTTCTTGTAATCTTGCGACATGTGATTCTCTCGTCCTAGGTTCTCTCTCTTGGCTCGCCCGACCGTGGCCGCTTTCACAAGCCAATCAAAACCGGGTCACCATTGCATTCAACAGAATACCGGCGTCCCAGGTGCAGGTCCACTTGCTATCATGAGCTTTCAGCTGTTTTTCTAGCAAATTGATGGGACCTCAATCGGGACAGTCGTTAGATCCCGCGGCGCTGGGGAGCCTTCTGGCGCTTAATGGGATCAATCGGAACTGAGAATTCTAGGAGAGTTGGATTGGTCCTGACGATCTCGCTGGATTTCAGGCCAGCGGCCAATCGTCGCCCATCGCCTGGCGTTGCAACGACGCCAATTCAGAGACGCCAGCCCGGGCGAAATCGAGCAAGTGAGTCAAGTCGTCGTCACCGAAGGTGGCCTCTTCGCCCGTCCCTTGAATCTCGACATAACGGCCCTGGCCTGTCATGACTACATTCATGTCCACAGCGGCCGCGACATCCTCGACATACTCCAAATCCAGCAAAACCCTGCCGTCGACAACTCCCACGCTGACCGCCGCGACGCTGTCGGTCAATGGAGGACGTTCGGCAAATGGCAGTTCTTTGATCGTGCGAATCGCATCCGCCAACGCTACGTAGGCGCCGGTGATACTCAACGTGCGCGTGCCACCGTCGGCTTGGAGCACGTCGCAGTCGACGGCGATCATCTGCTCGCCCAGCGCTTCCAAGTCGGCCACCGCTCGCAGGCTGCGGCCGATCAGCCGTTGAATCTCCGTCGTGCGTCCGTCTACCTTACCTCCACGATCGCGCTTTTTTCGCGGGGAAGTGCTGCCAGGCAACATGTTATATTCGGCAGTGATCCAACCCTTGCCTTTTCCTGCAAGCCACGGTGGAACGCTCGCTTCAATACTGGCCGTGCAGACGACGACCGTTTCCCCCGCCGAGATCAGCACGCGTCCTGGCGCTGCGCCCATCCAGTCGCGTTGAATCTCAATGGGTCGTAGTTGGCTTTCGCCACGGTTGGCTGGTCGAGGCATAGTGCTTCAGGTTTCAGGTTTCAGGTTTCAGGTTTCAGGTTTCAGGTTTCAGGTTTCAGGTTTCAGGTTTCAGGTTTCAGGTTTCAGGTTTCAGGTTTCAGGTTTCAGGTTTCAGGTTTCATGTTTCAGGTTTCAGGTTTCAGGTTTCAGGTTTCAGGTTTCAGGTTTCAGGTTTCAGGTTTCAGGTTTCAGGTTTCAGGTTTCAGGTTTCAGGTTTCAGGTTTCAGGTGTCTGACAGAGGCCGGGGGGGGGGTGCTTAGCGGTTAGAAAACGCAAAACAAGAGCTTACTACCACACCCTCTGTCACCCGACACCTGATACCTGAACCCTTCCTCCTTGCAATAACCAAACCAACACTGCCTTTTGAGTGTGCATGCGATTGGCGGCCTGTTGGACCACGACGCTGGCCGGGCTGTCGATCACCTCGTCGGTGACTTCCTCGCCGCGGTGAGCTGGTAAGCAGTGCATGAAGCAGGCGGTGTCCGACGCATGTCGCATCAGCTCTGCATTGACTTGGAATTCGGCGAAGTCTCGGAGGCGTTTTTCCTTTTCCCCCTCCTGTCCCATGCTGGCCCAAACATCCGTGTAGACAGCATTGGCCCCCTCGACCGCGGCCTGGGCGTCATTGGTTTGCCCTAGCTTGAAATCAGGATACTGCTTTTTTACCCGGCTGACGAATTCGTCGGGCAATTCATATCCCGGCGGGCAAGCCAGCATCATTTCGGTTCCCGCCAAAGCACAAGCAACGGCCAGGCTCCGGGCAACGTTGTTACCATCGCCCACGAAGGTTAACTTGCCGCCAGCCAACGGTCCGGCTGTTTCCTGAAACGTTAGCAGATCAGCCAATGCCTGACAGGGATGAGAGAAGTCGGTGAGTCCATTGATGACTGGGCACTGACAATGCTCGGCTAGTTCTTCCAAGTCTTTGTGGCCGTGTCCGCGGAATACCAGCACGTCGACGTATTGGCTCAATACGCGTCCGAAGTCGGCAATTATTTCCCGTTTTCCCCAACCGGCGTCGCTGCCAAGATAGATGCTGGAACCACCCAGGTGGGCCATGGCGGATTCGAAACTGACGCGGGTGCGCAACGACTGCTTTTCAAACAGCAAACCCTGCACGTACCCCGGAAGCAAAGCTGGGCGATTGCCCGCCAGCATTTTGGATTTTAATTCCGACGCCAGCTTCAACAGTCCGTTGAATTCACTGGGATTGATGTCAAATAAGGTCAGTAGACGTCGCATGGTTTTGCCTTTTCAAGCGACTTAATCGGTAAGTTCCGAGAGTACATCCTCGAGGATATCGAGTCCTTCTTCCACCACGTCGCGTGGAACGTTTAGGGCTGGCAGCAGACGGATGACGGTTTGTTGCGTGCAGTTGATCAACAGCCCCCGCTCGAGGCATGTTTGGACAACTGGCGTGCCTTCGACTAGCAGCTCGATGCCGATCATCATGCCCAGCACACGGACTTCCTTGACGACATCCAACGAGTTGGCAATTTCTGTGAGGCGACCAAGGCAGAAATCACTCGTTTCGTGGGATTGCTCAAGCAAGCCCTCTTGCTCGATCATCTCGATGGCCGCGATCCCGGCGCGTGCGGCGATGGGATTGCCACCAAAGGTGGAGGCATGCATTCCGGGTCGGAAGCTTTTGGCCAGTTCCGGAGTGGTCAACATGGCACCGCCAGCGATCCCTCCGCAAACCGCTTTGGCCAAAGTCATCACATCCGGTGTTACGCCAAAATGTTGGTAGCCGAACCATTGGCCCGTTCTCCCGCAGCCAGTTTGCACCTCGTCAAACATGAGCAGCAGATCGTGTTCGTCGGCCAACTGGCGGAGTCGCGGCAAGAATCCCTCGGGACTGATCCGGATTCCACCCTCCCCTTGGATCGGTTCGACAAAAATGGCGCTGGTTTGATCGTCGATCAACTCCGCCACGGCAGCGGCGTCGCCGAAGGGGGCGTATTGAAATCCGGCCATCAACGGCCCGAGACCCTCGTGGTATTTGGGCTGGGCGGTGGCCGTGGTGGTGGCCAGCGTACGACCGTGAAACCCCCCTTCAAAGGTGATAATCTTGTAGCGATGTGGACCGTGATGAAGACGGGCCAATTTAATTGCCGCCTCGTTGGCCTCCGCGCCGGAGTTGCAGAAAAACGCCTGGCCGCCAAAGCTGCGCTCGCTCAACAATTGGGCCCATTTGCCTTGCGACTCCATGTACCAGGTATTGGGAACATGGATCAACGTGGCGACTTGTTCCTGGACTGCTTTGACGATCGGCTCGGGACAATGTCCCAGCAGGTTACAGCCCCAACCCGGAAACAGGTCGAGGTAACGATTCCCTTCGCTATCCCAAATGATCGAACCCTCGCCCCGCACCAGACTGACCGGATATCGCCCGTAATTGGGAATAACAAATTTGTCAAAAACTCTCGCCGTTTCCGCGGAGCTCAAAGTATTGGTAGTTCCCACGGGATGGTTCCTTTTTAAGGGTTCTCGGTTCTCAATCTTCGCTTTCCGGTTTCGAAAACTGAGTGCCGACTCCTTGATTGGTGTAAATTTCCAGCAGCAGTGAATGACGCAGTCGTCCGTCGATGATATGTACCTTGCCAACCCCATTTTTGAGGGTTTCCAAGCAAGCTTCAACTTTGGGAATCATTCCCTCGGCAATCTGACCGTCATGAATCATTTGTTTGGCCGCAGCGGGGCTCAGGGACGGTATTAAGGTGTCCGGATCGTCCTTATTGGTTCGCACCCCGTTGACGTCACTGAGGAAGATTAACTTGTCCGCACCCACGGCCTGGGCCACGGCCGTGGCGGCGGTGTCTGCATTGACGTTCATTCGCTGGCCCGTTCGCGAATCTTCGCACATCGAGGGGATCACGGGAACTTGTCCGGCATAGCAAAGATTCTCGATGACGGAGCGATCCACTCGGGTGATGGTACCGACGTGTCCCAAGTCTACCGTCTGGCCGCCGTCATCCTGGATTTCGAGCCGGTCGCCGTAGAGGACGTTCGTGGACTCGAAGTTCAACGTCATGGCGCGACCACCGAGATTTTCGATGGATTCGGCGATTTTTCGATTGACTTCGCCAGCCAACACGCGCGTGACGATCTCCAACGTTTGGTCGTCGGTAAAGCGGCGGCCTTGCACGAACCTTGGCTCGAGCCCGGCTTTGTCCATCGCGGCGGATATCTCTGCACCGCCGCCATGGACTACAACTGGCCGCATCCCCACGGTCTCCATGAACACGATGTCCAATAACGTGTGGCGCAAGGCGGATTCATCCTGCATCATGCTGCCACCCAGCTTGATGACGGTCGTTTTGTCCCGAAACCGTCGGATCCATCCCAAGGCTTCGATCAAAGTGTCGGCTTTGCGTATGGCTGCGTCCAAGTTGGCTTCTCTGCGGGGAACGATGGGGGATAGGAATGGAGACAACCCTTTACGGTCTCCACTTCAGCAAAGGTCAGCCCGGCATTCTAGAGTGCGTTTCTTGGCGATGTCAACGATTCGGCGGACCGAGCAGCCGCCGATTGGGTCCAATTTGTTGCTGCACACACTCTAAGACGGTACGGGTGAAGGACCACCGACCGCCGGACGTGGATCCGGCTTCAACCTTCCCAGCCGTTGCGGACAAGAGAAAACCTGCTTACCCCTGGTGAGTTCGCTAAAATATTGCGAAGATGGCGGGGCAGTGCGGGATCGTCTAGCAAACAGGATTGTGTGTCAATCAATGGGTGCTTTCATTTATGGCTGATTCGCTGGCAATCGTTCTTGCCGCAGGCAAAGGGACCCGGATGGAGTCGGATTTGCCGAAGGTGCTGGTGCCTGCCTGCGGCCGTCCCATGATCGATTACGTTTTGGACGTCTTAGCACGCCTCCAATTCAACCGCATTTTGGTGGTTGTCGGATTCAAAGCGGAGCTGGTTCGTGAAACGCTCGGTTCTCGCGGGAACATCGAGTTCGTGGACCAGACCGAGCAATTGGGGACGGGGCATGCCGTGCAAGTCTGTCGCGACCAACTGACAACGCACGAAGGTCCAGTGCTGGTTGTCACTGGGGATTCGCCATTGATTCAGGAGTCATCGCTGCGCAAGATCATGCATCTGTATGACGACGAACATCCGCATTGCATCCTGGGCACGCTGATCAAGGATGACCCGACTGGTTTGGGTCGCATCGTCCGCGACGACCAGGGGCAATTTCTGGCGATTGTCGAGCAGAAAGATGCAACTGGCGACCAGCAGCGGATCAACGAAGTGAACATGAGCACGTACCTGTTTGAATGCCAGGATTTGTTGGCTGCCTTGGACCAGTTGCGGAACGACAACAATCAAAGCGAGTACTACATCACGGATTGTCCGGGAATTCTCAAGTCCATCGGTAAGGACGTTCGCGCCTTACCGGTCCTGCAGCCTTGTGAAGCCTCGAGTGTTAACAATCTGGCGGATTTGCAGGCCGTCGAAGCGGAGCTGCGCAAGCATCCATGCGAGAGCTAAAAATATTCAGCGGTCGAGGCAATAAGATTTTGGCAGAACGAATATGCCAGTTTCTCGGTCTGCAGTTGGGAAGAATTTCGCTGAGCGATTTTCCGGACGGCGAGATCGCTTGTAAAATCGAGGAGGACGTGCGTGGTCGCGACGTTTATTTAATCCAATCGACGTGTCCGCCAGTTAACAAAAACCTCATGGAGCTGTTGATCATGATCGACAGCTGCACGAGGGCCAGCGCTGCGCGGATCACGGCGGTATTGCCCTATTACGGATACGCACGGCAGGATCGTAAAGACGAGGGACGTGTGCCGATTACCGCCAAGTTGGTGGCTAATTTGATCACGCGGGCCGGAGCCGATCGCGCTCTGACCATGGATCTGCATGCGGCTCAGATTCAGGGGTTTTTTGATGTTCCCGTGGACCACCTTTACGCGGCTCCAGTTCTGAATCGCCACTTTTTGGATCGTGGATTGACCAGCGACGACATTGTGGTGGTCAGCCCGGATGAGGGGAGCATTAAACGGGCGGTTGGCCACGCCAAGCGATTGGGTGGTCGATTGGCAATTGTGGATAAACGTCGGAGCAGCGCCGACAAGACGAAACAGGAGAATCTGATTGGTGGGCCAGTCGCCGGCAAGGTCGCGCTGTTGTTCGACGACATGATCAGCACGGCTGGTTCCATTTGCGGCGCCGCCAAATTGGTCCACGAGGCTGGTGCCAGGGAGATTTACGTCGCCGCCACCCACGGCGTGCTCTGCGGACCGGCGGTCCAGCGGCTATCTGAAGCGCCGTTGGCTGGAGTTGTCTTGACGGACACAATCCCGATGTCCGTCGAACAGGAATTGCCCAATCTAGAGATCTTGTCCGTGGCGCCACTGCTGGGTGAGGCGATCAAACGCATCCATCACGACGAGTCGATCAGCGAGATCTTTCTCGAGGACAAAGTGTAAGGGGGTCTGTGGTCTGTGGCAAAGTTCGCGGTATTTCCGAAAGTGCCCAGTCCGAATAACCCACAAACCCACGTCGCTATTCTTCTTCGTCTGGCGCGGGCGTGTCGCGGCGGAAGACGGCAACGACATCTTCGACGGGTACGACGAACAATTGGTTGTCTGGCTCGAAGTCGACCGGAATCGCGTTCTTGGGATGAAACAGGACTCTGTCGTATTGCCGTAGTGGAACGTCTTCGTCGTTCTCGATGAGAGCTGAAATGGTGACGATACGGCCCGTGATCGTGGGGATTTCGGCCTGTTCGGGCAGGGCGATTCCCCCCTTGGTCTCCCGTTTGGGTTCATCCTTGCGGACGACGATTCGGGCACCGATGGGCTCGACGTATTCGAACGTTTTTTTGCTGACCCTGGGCATTCTCTATCTCGTTTCCAGTTGACCCCCGTACAATCAACCGATGTCGCACGTCTGACGGGTGCCTTCCCTCCGCGTTGAAACGGCCAGCCACATTGAAATGGCCGTTTTTGACCACTCGTGGCATTTGACCACCTGGGGTTGCTATGCCACATCGATATGCAACAATACACGATTTCGCTTTTCGGGGCCAACACCCTTTAGGCTAGGCGGAACGGGAAGGCCAGTCAGGCGACTGGGTGTTGCCTGCTGGGACGTTGGAGCTGGATCGTTTGATCCGCGGCGATAAATGGCTGGTTTTCTGGAGAATTATACAGATGGCGGAAGTCCTTCAAGTCGAAGCACGCGAGTCGCGAGGTAAGCGAAATGCCAAGCGGATGCGGTCCGCTGGGAAGATTCCAGCAATCCTCTACGGTCACGGCAAAGAAAGTGTTTCCCTGACACTTTCTCAGGAAGGCGTGAGGAGTGTGCTGCGGCACGGCGCCCGATTGGTTGAGATGACGGGTGCGGTAAAAGAGAACGCATTTGTCAAGTCTGTCCAGTGGAATGCGTACGGTACCGACGTATTGCATCTCGATCTGACTCGCGTGGTCAAGGGAGAATCGGTTTCGGTGACCTTGGCAGTGGAGCTCCGCGGCGAGGCACCTGGCACCCGTCAGGGTGGCACCGTCGAACATGCGATCCATGAGTTGACGATCTCTTGCCCAGCCACTTCGATTCCGGAAAAACTATCGGTCAGCATCAATGAACTGAATATCGGCCAAACCATTACGGTAGCGGATATTGCACTGCCGGAAGGTGCCAAGTTGGCGGTCGAACCGGATACGGTCGTGGCGAGCTGTGTGGAAGTTGTGCAGCGGGATGATGAAGAAGGAGCAGCTGCAGGCGATGTGGCGGAACCTGAGGTGATTGGACGCAAACGGGAAGATGAGGAGGGCGGTTCCGAATAGCGGTAAGTTCGGCGCTTTTGATTGGCTGTGGACATGGATTGGCCGTCGCGGCGATGAACGAGCAGCAGCGGACATGAAACTGGTCTTGGGACTGGGAAATCCCGGTCTAAAATACGAGCGTACCAGGCACAACGTCGGTTTTGAAGTGATCGAAACGATTGCGACAAAGCATTCGTTGCCGGCCCCCCGCGAAAAGTTTCGTTCGCTCATTCGAGAAATGAGTTTAGGAGATCAGAGGGTGCTATTGCTCAAGCCGCTGACCTTCATGAACCTGAGTGGGGCGGCTGCGTTGGCGGCGAGAGATTTTTTTCACGTCGACAATGAAGACATATTGATCGTTTGCGATGACCTGAATTTGCCAGTCTCGCGATTGAGGATACGGCCTGACGGTACCGCTGGTGGCCAGAAGGGTTTGGCGGATATTATTAAACGGTTGGGCACCGAACAAATTCCCCGTTTGCGAATTGGCATCGGGGCTCCGCCAGAGAACTGGGATGCCGCCGATTATGTTTTGGGGCGGTTCCAAAAGGATGAAAAACCGGAAATGGATGAGGCCGTTGCACGGGCGGCCGACGCGGTACATGATTGGGTTCGGCAGGGAACCGAGTATTGCATGAATCAGTACAATGCACCGACAAAACCCTGAACCAACTTCCACCTCCTCACACAACCTGAGATCTCAAAAGAGGTCGAATTTGTAATAAGAATCGAGAACGAGATCGCGTCCCCGTGCGCACGACAATGACGTGGGACCCTTTCTGACACAAAAACGTCCTGACTAAACAAGGAGCTACGAGTGGCTGAGCGGGTATATGAAGGCATGTTTCTCTTGGATTCCAACAAGTACGCGCGTGACAGTGCGGGGATTTCCAACGGGATTAATGAGATGATCGAAAAGTGCGGTGGCGAGGTCTTGGTCAGTCGGTTGTGGAGCGAGCAGAAGTTGGCTTATCCAATCAACGGGCAACGCAAGGGTACCTATTGGCTGAGCTATTTCCGCATGAATACGGGAAAACTGACTGAGTTGAATCGGGCTGCACGACTCAACGTCAATGTTCTCCGAGATCTGGTCATCACCGTGGACGATCGGTTGGTGGACACTTTGGTCAGTCATGCAACTGGCGAGTCAAAGACCGAAGAAACCGGCGAAAGTGTAGTGACGACGGCGACAGCGACGGCGGAAAAGGCGACAACCGCGACGGCGACGGCGACGGCGACGGCGGAAAAGGCGACAACCGAGACGGCGACGGAGACGGAGACGGCGGAAAAGGCGACAACCGAGACGACGGCGGAGACGGAGACGGCGGAAAAGGCGACAACCGAGACGACGGCGGAGACGGAGACGGCGGAAAAGGCGACAACCGAGACGGAGACGGCGGAAAAGGCGGAAGGTGGAGTTTGAATGGGCTTTTAGCGGTTTGTCGTATCGTAACCGGTCTGGCGACCATAACGTGATTGTTAAACGGTAGGAATTGGGGCCAATTTACGGTTTTTTTGGTAGCTTGCCCGCTTGAGGGCGATCCGATAAACTTCATCAAGAATTAGGGAACATTTGTTCATACGTGTCGGGCGGACTGTGCGGATGATTACCGGTGCGACTATCTAGAGGAGGAGGATGCAGTGGCAAGCTACAATCGAGTCGTCTTGGTCGGAAATCTGACGAGAGATGTTGAGGTTCGGTACATTCCCAGCGGCATGGCGGTTACCGATATAGGTCTGGCAGTCAACGATCGCCGAAAATCGGCTTCCGGAGAGTGGGTGGAAGAAGTCACGTTCGTCGACATCACCCTCTGGGGGCGGACAGCCGAAGTGGCTGGCGAGTACCTCAGCAAGGGTTCTCCGGTACTGATCGAGGGTCGATTGAAACTGGATACCTGGGAACACGAGGGGCAAAAAAAGTCCAAATTGAAAGTAGTCGGCGAGCGGCTGCAAATGCTCGGTAGCCGTGGTGCAGCGAATCGAAGTGGCGATGGCGGAACTGAGGCGACTCCCTATAGCGAACCCGCGGTGTCAGGCGAACCCACGGTGTCAGGCGAACGCGCGATGTCAGGCGAACGCGCGATGTCAGGCGAACGCGCGACGTCAGGCGCTCCGGCGACTGACGATGAAATTCCGTTTTAGATATTAGGCTGATTTATTAACAGATCGAGGTTGTGTTATGTCCCCTGCCAAGACCACTCCCCGCAAGAAACGCCGTACGGGTACTCGTCCCAAGCGATTGCCCAAAGGACCCAACGGTGGAGTCCAGCTTCTCCTGATTCATGCGGTCGAAGACCTCGGTCAACAGGGGGAAGTGGTCGAGGTCAAAACAGGATTCGCCAACAACTATTTGTTGCCGCAGGGATTGGCGACTGTTGCCACCGATCATCACAGGCGGATGGTGGAAAAACATCGGGAGAAGATCGAGGCGATTCAAAAGGCGAAACTCAAGGATCTGCAGGCCTACGCCAAAACGATTGGCGCACAAAGCGTTACGATTGAGGCCAATGCCAACGACGAGGGTCATCTTTACGGAAGCGTGGGAGCCAACGAGATTACCGCCGCCCTCAAGCAACAGGAATTCGAGATCAAGCCGGCTCAGATCGTGTTGGAAGGTCCGCTCAAGGAATTGGGGCTGTACACGGTTAAGTTAAAAATTCACGCTGAAGTCGAGACCGAAATCAAGGTTTGGCTCGTACCGTCCGTCGAAGCCAAGGACGAGGAATCCTAGACGATTTTCCTGGATCGGCCCTTCCCGAATGCGCCTTCCACGGATAGGACTTCGCTGGATGCGACGGTCTTTCAACGTCTTTTCCACCGCCTCGGCAGAGGTTGTTGTCTGTGGCGGTCTCACCGCTAAAAAGCCGCGAAGGATTTTGAAACTCGAAAAACGCACGTTTCAGGAGTGTCGGGAAATAGCTCAGGAAATAGCTGAAGTCGTGAGACTTTGGACTCGATGCCGAAAAGGCCAAAGCGCATTCGCCTTCAGCTACCAAAATTCTTCACGACATCACGATAACGGTCCTCGGTCGGACGATTGATTGCGTTGCTAGCACTGTGTGGCGATTGTGTCATTTGGTTGCGTGTGACGATCCAATCGATAAGATGGTGGCTTAGTCGTCATACTTCTTCAGTCACGGAGGACGTTGTCCATGTCGGTTGCTGCTCGCCCGGAACTCTCACGTCGGGCACGAAAACCTGTCGCTGAAGTGCCAGTTGCCAATGTGTTGGAACGTCAGCCCCCGTGTAATGTTCAAGCTGAATGTTGCGTGCTGGGAAGCATCCTGCTGTTGCCGGATGTTTGTGACGATGTGGCACTGACTTTGCGACCTAACGATTTCTATGACGATGCCAACCGCACGCTGTTCGATCGCATGATTCGCATGCATGACGCGGGGCGAAAGATTGACGCAGCGCTGTTGGTGGAGGAGCTCAAGAAAGACGGCGCGTATGACGACATTGGTGGCTCGGCTTATTTGGCAAGGATCGCTGATTCGGTACCCAGTGCTGCTCACGCTGTCTATTACGCCAAGATCGTGCGTGAGCACGCCATGTCTCGGCTGTTGATCGAGGCTAGCACTGAGACGCTTCGCGATGCGTACGATTCGGGACGTTCGGCGGTGGAGTTGATCAGTCAGGCGGAGCAGCGTGTTTTTTCGATTCTCGAAGGCCGAGGCGCGGCTTCTTTTTCCAATCTGCGTGATATTCTGCATGAAGCCATGGACCGTTTAGACGCTCGCATGAAAGGAGAGCATCTGACGGGAGTCGTCGAAACCGGGTTTTCCGACCTGGACCACCTCGTCGGCGGGCTCCACGCCTCGGAGTTGGTTATCCTGGCCGCGCGGCCATCCATGGGCAAAACGGCGTTGGCCTTAAACGTGGCGGAGAACGTCGCGATCAACCAGCAGATTCCAGTGCTCTTCGTGTCTTTGGAAATGTCTTCCCTAGAACTCGGCGATCGGCTGCTGTGCTCGTTGGCACGCGTCAACGGCCGTCGCGTACGCAACGGCACTTTATCCCAGGAGGATCGCCTCCGTCTGGTGGACAAGGCGGGGCAGATCAGCGAATCGCCGTTGTTCGTGGATGATTCACCCGCGCGGACGGTGACCGAGATCGCAGCTGCGGCTCGGCGTATCAAACGGCGCGAAAAACAGCTGGGATTGATCGTCATTGACTACCTGCAGCTGATTGAGCCGGACAATTCAGACGATGCGCGGCAGGAGCAAGTGGCTAAGATCGCGAGGCGCCTGAAGGGATTAGCCCGTGAGCTGGAGGTGCCAGTGTTGTGCCTGGCCCAGTTGAATCGACAGGCGGAGGCAACCCGCGACAATCGGCCAAGATTAAGCCATCTCAGGGAGTCAGGCGCTATTGAACAGGACGCGGATGTTGTCATGTTCGTGCACCGCGAGGATTACTTCTTGAGCAAGGCGGAACTTGATCAGCAGCAAGTGGAGCATTCTCACAAAGAGGGCACGGAAGCGCAAATCATCGTTGCCAAACAGCGGAATGGCCCGACTGGAGATGTGGAATTGCTTTGGCATAAGGAATACACGCGATTCGTGAATCTTGCCAGCAAGTCACACGATGAATTCGACCAATTCAATGTGGCCGACTCTTTCTGACGCTTAGGATAGCAAGCTATCATCACTGGCGGTTCGCATTCCCATGCCGTTGTCTGCCGGCCACAAAAGTCGTTCGCTCGCTGAGGTATTCGTCAATGGGCACGACGCGAGGTAGCGCTGGCGTACCGCGCGGCAAGTGCTATCGCGCAACGATCCCAAAGGGGTGCATAACTCGCCTTGTCGTGTTTAATTCCTTTCTGTATTGGTACGCGACCGTTTTTTAATTGCGATTCCTGCTGCACCGGATCAGCAATGATTGATACGCCGCGTGCCTCGCGGTCTTGTCGACAATCGTTGGCTGACTCCGGGAAACCCCCTTGTTCAAAACTTATCTGTGAAGACTTCATCGCGGATCCCGTTGTTACCAACCCGTTGCTCTACGTGCGCGCGAATTACCATTTGGTTGATTGGCTGCTCGTTGCTATTGGCGTCGGCTCGTGACGCCAATGCCCAAGGGTTTGGCGGCGGGGGCAGCCCGAGTGGTGGCCAACCACCTGGAGAGGAAAAGCCACCGCCACGGATTCCTTACTTTGGCCCGACCACCAATATTCCGCTCAAGGAAGTTCGCATCGTCGGCAATCGTGGCGTGTCTGAAGCAACCATCCGCTCGCATCTCGAGACTCGTGTTGATCGTGCTTATGATCCCGAGCAAGTTCAAAAGGATGTTCGCACGCTGATCGGCACGGGACTTTTTCGAAATGTCCGCACTTACCAGCGCGATTTTGACGGAGGCGTTTCGGTTACTTTCGAATTCTTCGAGCGGCCGCTGATCCAGTACATTTGTTTTGTTGGCAATAAGAAGATCAAAGACAAAGCGCTGTTGAAGGAGTTGGGATTCAAAGTCGGAGATGCGCTTCATCGATTCCCGATCGAAGAAGGCCGTCGAGCCGTTGAGCAGTTCTACAAGGACAAGGGCTACTCGGAAGCTATCGTGACCGTTCTTGAAGGTGTCAAGCCGGATTCACGGGGCGTTGCCTACGAAATCAACGAAGGAGTCGTTCTGAGAGTCGCCGATACGGAATTCGAAGGTAACACGATCGCCAGTGACGCGAGACTGAAAACTCAGATCAAATCCAAACCAGGTATCCTCTGGTATTTCGGTGGCAAGACAAACGACGATCAAATCGAACAAGATATCGAACAACTAACAGCGTACTACCGTGGCCTTGGTTATTTTAAAGCACGAGTTAGTCGTGAAATTGAGGTGAGCGAATCGCAAAAATGGATGGACATTAAGTTCATCATTGATGAGGGACCGCGTTACCGAATTCGGAGTATAAAGACCGTCGGTAACGACCGATTCGATGATCCCAAACTGCGTGCGAAGATGACGTTGAATGAAGGGGAGTTCTTTAATCTTGCCAAGATGCGGACTGATTTGATCTCGCTACGCGACCATTATGGCAGCCAAGGCTACATCGTTACTGACATTAAAGGGAATCCTACGTTCCTCGAGGAACCAGGACAGCTGGATCTCGTTTATAAAATTACTGAAGGGGAGCAATATCGCGTCGGACGCATCTTCGTGAACATCGAAGGCGACCATTCCCACACGCGACGCAAAGTGGTCCTCAATCGGCTCTCGTTTCGTACAGGGGATGTGATTGACATCAGAGAGATTCGCAACAGTGAACGGCGCCTGCAAGCGTCTCAGCTGTTCCTGCATAATCCCGCTCAGGGAGTAACGCCCAGGATCGTCGTTAAGCCGCCCGGTCCCGACCAGGCGCGAATTGCTCGTCAACCATCATCGTCACCTCCGCAGGGAAGTACTTCGCGCGGCCAAAGCCCCGATAAGCGGAGAAGGTTTATTCCAATTGACATTGTGGTGGACGGCGTGGAAAGCTGGCTCGTGGATAAATGGCTTATGGAGGAGACGGAGAAATAATGCGTCACCATCTTTCCATCGCCGTCTTCCCTGCCGTGTTGCTGCTCGCCCTGTCAGGTTGTGTTGGTCCTGTCGGCAATCAACTGGCTGTTTCCCCAGCCGGTGATTCGGCATATCAGATAGCAGCCAAATCACGAGGGTCCCAATCCGTCGACGATTTGACAGTTTTCCGCGCTCAAAACGTTCAGAGTCCGTTGAATGCAAACACCGCTGGGAGCGACCATTATCGCTATCCGATGGCCGCATCCGGCCAGCTCAAAAGCGCTAAACCGGATTCTTCTGAAAATCAATCGACATTACGTACCAGCGGGCCTCCCGTCGAGACGGTTCCCAGTGCGTCGGCAGCTAGCGCTTCACCCAGCCCGCCGCAAGGAACAGTAACACCGGCGATTCATACCCAAACCGCGGATGATTCCTACTCCAGCGGTTCCGAGGTTCAAAACACGGTTTACGAAACGACCGGTGGTTATTTATCTGGATCCGAGTTTGACAATGTGGCCGGCGCGCAATTCACGAATTCGGTCCCGCCGCCCCCATCCGCGATCGGCAACGGCGTGGGGGGGCTGCCCCCTCCGCCTGATGTTTTGTTGGCACAGGCTACGAATCAACCAGGGAGCATGTTGGGAGTTCCTTCGCGCCTAACGGACGTTATCGTCAACGTCCAAGAAACTCAAACAGGGCGACTCATGGTTGGTGCCGGAATCAACTCCGACGCCGGGGTGACTGGTCAAATCGTTGTCGATGAAAGGAATTTCGATTGGCGCCGATATCCGCAAAGTTTTGACGACATCGTCAACGGCACGGCCTGGCGCGGAGCCGGACAGGGATTTCGTATCGAAGCTTTGCCGGGACGAATTGTTCAAAGGTACATGGTCCAATTCACGGAACCCTATCTGTTGGATACTCGGATTAGCTTTAACGTCAGCGGTTATTTGTTTGATCGCCGCTACTTCGACTGGGACGAGCAACGGCTCGGAGGACGATTGGGTTTCGGGTATCGGCTTACGCCCGACCTGTCCGTGAACACAAGCGTCCGTGCGGAAGAGATCAAGATCACGAACATTCGCGCTCCGGGCGATGCGGCTCAATTGGACGCCGTGGCCGGAGACAATGAATTATACAGTGGAAACGTGGCACTTATTCACGATACTCGTGATATCCCTTTTGCCCCCACGCAGGGGCATTACTTCAAATTGGGCTATGAACAGGTCTTCGGCACTTTCGACTATTCTCGTGGTTCCATCGACGCCCGCCGCTATTTCTTGATCACCGAACGTCCTGACGGGTCTGGGCGGCACACGCTTGGATTGAGTAACAGGGTTGGAATAAGCGGTAAGCAGACCCCTGTTTTCGAGAACTACTTTGCAGGTGGTTACTCAACGCTGCGAGGTTTCGACTTCCGCGACGCTTCGCCCCTGTCGGGCACGATCCGTGTGGGTGGACGATTGCAGTTACTGGGGTCGGTCGAATACCTGTTCCCGATCACGGCGGATGATATGCTGAAGGGTGTCGTGTTCTGCGATTATGGTACGATTGAGGAGAACATCAAGATTGAGACCGACGACTACCGTGTCGCCTTGGGCGCTGGGTTGCGGATCACGGTTCCTGCCATGGGACCAGCTCCCATCGCACTTGATTTCGCCGTGCCGGTGGCAGAAGAAACTGGTGACGAGGAGCGGCTCTTCAGCTTCTATATTGGCGTCGCTCGCTAGATTAATGTTGTGCTGCGAATGAGCGATGGCCGAATCGACTTGGACTTGCCCCAACTGCCAACAACTCGTGCAGGTGGATGTTGACCGATCCATCCCCCTAACGGTCCAGTGCGCCGGCTGTGATGGCTGGATCGAGATTCCCGCCGAGGACCAGGCCGAATCAATTCCGCCGTTGATCGGCCAGTCTCCGACGTCTAGCAGGGGGGTCTATCCGTGCCCTGAGTGCGGAAAGGACTTTTATTTCCCTGGCTATCAAGGTGTCGACTTGGTGACCTGTCCGCATTGCGGCGAAAACGTTCCTATCGAATCTTTGGACGGGTCGACCGTCGAGGCGCCGCCTCGGATTCAAATTCCACCGTTTCTTCCTTCGGTCGTCGACTTGACGGAGGCGATGGCTGACTTTGAACCAATTGCCCCTGACCGTGACGTGCCATCGAGTTCGGCACCGCCATCCGCCGCGCCAGAACCAACCGGTCCCCAGCTCGTATTCGAGACGCCGGAAGGAAAAGTGGAACTTTCTGAACCAACAGCCGTGGCTCAGGTCGGTTCCGCCGTGCGCCCGCTTCGCCGTTTGACTCGGAATGAAAAATCCCAACGACGAATGATTCGTAACCTTGCTCTATGGTTGTTAGGATCAATTGCCCTCATCGTTTTCGCACTGTGGCGCATGTAGCCAGGCAGAAATGCGGGCTAACGGCTCGATGTTTTGGCAATCTTCGAGGCCGCTGATTGTTTCGGAACCTCAACCGGCGTCGGTTGGATGTCGAATGGGATGCCGCCGAGCGAGCGTGGCATGATTCCGGCCGCTTGCGAAGTGCCCGGCAGAGATTTCTTTTCCGGGCCATAGCTGTTCATGATCCGCAGAATGGATGGATTGATTTCCGTCTTGCCATCGCTGCGCGGCGTGCCGACTAAATCGAAACTACCAATGGCAACGATGCTTTCATGACGGTCGTGAAATTCATAGGCTTCAACCTTTCGTTGGCGAAGTTGAGTCGTTAGTAGATGGGCCTTCTCTGCGGCGCGAGCCAGCTTGGAATCCAAACGATCGGTCTGATTGGTGATTTCTTGGATTTTCGCCTGGTCAATTACCACGTTGCCACGAAAAGTGGCCACCCTTACGGAAAATTTTCCTGGGCAATTAAGCAATGAGTATTTAACACCTTTGTTCATGCCCAATACGAACGAATCGGGGCCGCCGTCGACGAAAAAGTCTCTGGGGAGCATTGGATTTCGCGTCTTAAAAGAGCTTCCCAGGGGCCCTTTTTTATGCTTTTCCGGGTTACCATTCAGCTTTTTCTGTAACGACCGGAGGCCAAAAAATCGCAAAGTTGTGTTTTTACCTTTCTCGGCTGCGAAACAGTTTGGCTGGCAAAATTTGAGCGTTTTGAGGGCCTTTTCCATTGGCGGCTCGGTCAACGATTGGAAATTTCCCACCAGCACTGCGTATTCTTCGTAGGCAACTGAATGCCGAAATTTCATTTTTTTAGGATTGCCAAACCGATCCAATCCGAGTCCTTCGAACGAGTCCTTGAAGTCATAGTTCTTGTGATACACAAACGCTGCTAAGGAGAACCGATCTCGCAACTCGAGAACCAATTCGTGGGCGTCGCCGCGCGCGCCTGCTCCCGCGAACGCCGCGGCAAAGATCATCCAAGGTCCATGTTCCCTCGTGAGCTCATACGGCGCATCTGGATCCGCTTTCACTCCCTTGAACGACAGAAGAGTTTTCCACGATGGTTCTGCCCGACAAGGCACCGCCATCAGTACGGACAGGGCGACGGCAAGTGAGCTGAAAAGAGTCAGTCGAAAACGATGCACGGTTTTCACCCTCAAGGGGAATATGACATGGCCTCTAAAGGCCATTCCTGCGAAATGAAGCGGTGGAACGGTAACAAATCCGACCGAAGTCAGCCAGCCAAAATAGGATATTGGCCCGGTTTGGTAGGGAATTCCTGCGGTTACGCGTTCGGAAAAGCCTAACCCGCAATCCGACACGATTGCGCGTGCATTGCTATCAGCGATAGCTTTCTGATTGTCTTGCTAAAACCATCTTGCCATCATGGGATATCGGCTCTGCGCGAAGGATCTTGCCGATGGGTGAAGGTGTTGCGTTGGTCGACAGCATTACTGGAACGTATCGGCAGGACGTGCCCAGGAATCGATCAGGGCGTGACGTGTCCTGGCCTTCAACCAAGACTCGCAATTCTCTTCCGGCAAGCGAGGCAAGATACTCGCTTCGTAACTCCCGTTCTACGTTTTGTAATTGCTGAACACGGGCAGATTTGACATGCGACGGTATCTGCTGGTCCATATCGGCAGCTGGAGTTCCTTTGCGAGAGCTGAACGGAAAAACATGAATCTTTGAAAAACCCGCCTGCCGAGCCACGTCACAGCTGGCCAAAAAATCAGCGTCCGTTTCACCGGGAAAGCCGACGATGATATCGGTTGTCAATGCCGGATTGGGTAGTGCCTGGCGAACCAGATGACAACGGTCCAGAAAACGTTTCGATCCCCAACGGCGATTCATCCGATCCAGGATTCGATCCGAACCGCTTTGCAGGCAAACGTGAAGATGTGGGCATATCCGTGTCGGATGGTTGGCCATTACGGATATGAGTTCGCGGGTGACTTCGGTCGCTTCGATGCTGGACAGACGAACGCGAAACTCGCCAGGCAATTGAACAATTCGCTTGACCAGATCTGAAAGGCGTATCCATTCCGCTTTGGGTCGCGTGCGATTCCAATCGACTCCGTAGTGGCCCAAGTGGATCCCCGTCAAGACGATCTCCTGGTAACCATTGTCGACCAGTCGACGGACTTCGTCGAGAATTTCCTCGGTTTTGCGGCTGTACATTTCGGGACGCACCTGGGGAATGATGCAATAGGTACAGCGCAACAGACAGCCATCTTGCACCTTGACGTAGGCGCGATGTCGATTGGCCAGACCGGAAATGCCTGTGGGGACATCGACAACACCAAAACGGCCCAATAAATCGGGTAGTTCCCGTTTGTCGGTGATCACTTCGTCCACACCCGGGAGCTGTGCTATTTCCTCCGGGGCGCGAGTCGCATAACACCCCATGACGATCAGTCGTGCATCGGGATTGCGTCGGGCGATGCGCCGCACGATTCGTCGGCTCTTGGCGTCTCCATCGGCCGTCACCGTGCAGGTGTTGATTATGCAGAGGTCGGCGGCTTGATCGGGTTGTACATCCACGTAACCAGCGCGCAGCAACCCTTCGCGGACGTATTGCGTCTCGTATTGATTGACTTTGCAACCAAGCGTGTGGGTCAGCAGCCTCGGAGCTGTCATGGTGTTGAGCGCAACTTACAGATGGCTGCTTGAAATTGTCTACTCGACCGGTTCAATGGAGCAGGACATCGAACCCTTACAGGCACTGATTAGCTTGTCGCCACCGAACGAGTGGATCTGATCACGTTTCAGCTCGGCGTGCTCCATTGTCGTGGTCATGCAAACAGCACGACCCACGCGGTCCACGTGGCTGGCGATCTGATAGCCCGCTTCCGTCGGATATCCGAAAAGCTTCTGCATCATCCGTACGACGTAGTCATAGGTATGATCATCGTCATCCCAGAGGATGACGCTGTACGGAGGTTGACGTCGTCGTTTGACTTCCTGTTGTGTATCGGTACCAATCTCAGTAAGAATCGAACCTTCTAAATCCTGTTTTTCCACCACTCAGCTCCTTGTATTGCGCCATGCCATGCCAAAAGACCCACCGTGGTAGTTCGGCGGCGCTTCGACCATTATATTTGTCTACGGCTTCACGAAAAGTGCGGTAACCAAAATTCGGTGTCAATTAGTGTCGGTGTCCAGATTTGGACCCGAATGGTGGCGAAAACGTATGTTTGACAGGCAGGCGATCGAGGAATACATCAAGCAAAATCGGGCCAATTTTGAGCAGCAATTGGTTGATTTGCTCTCAATTCCCAGTGTTAGTGCGGATCCACAACAAGCCATCGAGGTGACTCGAGCGGGCCAGTGGGTGGCAGATCGGCTGACGTCGCTGGGATTGGCCACGGAGCTGGCAAGCACCGCAGGCCATCCGATTATCTTTGCGCAATCACCCGAAATTCCGGGAAGGCCAACCGTTTTGGTCTATGGCCATTACGACGTCCAACCACCTGACCCTTTGGACGAATGGCTCACGCCACCGTTTGAGCCGACCATTTGCGACGGCAACGTGGTGGCACGCGGGGCCACGGACGACAAGGGACAGATGCTGACGCATATCAACAGCCTCGAAGCCTGGGTTCGCACGCACGACAAACTTCCCATTCAGTTGAAGTATTTGATCGAAGGGGAAGAGGAGGTCGGCAGCGAAAACATCGAGCCATTTCTTGTGCGGCATCGCGACGCCTTGGCCTGTGACGTCGTGGTGGTCAGCGACACCAGCCAATTTGCTCCTGGCCAACCAGCGATAACATACGGCCTGAGAGGGATCGCCTACTACCAGTTGAATCTTGAAGGGCCTGGCCAAGATCTTCACTCTGGAACCTTTGGCGGCGGGGTAACGAATCCAGCTAACGCGTTGGCGCAAATAATCAGCGCAATGCATGACGAGCTGGGGCGTGTTCAGATACCCCACTTTTACGATGACGTCGTACCGTTGTCGGATCGGGAGCGCGAGCAATTTGCCGCGCTGGCTTTTGACGAGGTGGCATTCATGAACCAAATCGGTGTCGACGGTGTCACGGGAGAGGAGGGATACTCGACGCTCGCACGACGGTGGGCTCGCCCGACATTGGACATCCATGGTTTGACAAGTGGTTATCAAGGCGAAGGGCCCAAGACGATTATTCCAGGGCGCGCCCAGGCTAAGTTTAGTTGTCGATTGGTACCTAACCAGGACCCAGCGAAGATCACGGAAGATCTCCGTGCCCTTTTGGCACGGCTTTGTCCTCCCGGGATTCAGTGGGAGTTAGTGGAAATGCAAGGTTCCGCTGGAATTGTGGTTCCCTTGGACAGTCACTACATGGAGGCCGCGTCGGCCGCCATTGAGCAGGGATTTGGCAAGCGACCTGTATTCATCCGCGAAGGTGGTTCGATTCCCATTGTCAATTCGTTCCGGGACCAGTTGGGTGCGGATACGCTGTTGTTGGGATGGGGTCAGAACGACGACAATACACACGGTCCGAACGAAAAGTTTTCGCTGGAAGACTACTACCAGGGGACTCTTTCCAGCGCTTTCTTGTGGCACGAACTAGGCCAGCTCGATCTGAGCTGAACAACTCCGGTGGCCGACGGCCGTGAATCACGAGCCTTTATTTCGATAACGACAAATCATTCAAAGCCATTTATCACATGCTTGATCGAAAATTCATAGTTGAAAACATCCAGGCGGTAATGCAAAACTGCCAGAACCGCGGTGTCACGGCCGATGTTGACGCGCTGGTCGCGATGGAATCCACTCGCCGCGCGCTGCTGCAACAGGTTCAGGATCTCAACCGGCAAGCAAACGAGGTTTCCAAATCGATCGGCAAGGCCAAGGACGCGGAAGAACGAGAGGCCCGCAAGGATGAAGGTCGGCGGTTGCGGGAGGCGAAGGATGCGGCCCAGCTCGAACATGACGAGCTGGATGGGCGCATTGCGGAAATCCAAACGTGTCTTCCCAACATGTCCCATCCCGATGCGCCGATCGGGAAAGATGACAAGGCCAACCTCGAGTTGCGTCGCGGCCATCACGAACCTCGCAGCTTTGAATTCACTCCCCAAGATCACGTCGATTTGGGCACAAAGTTGGACTTGTTCGACTTCGAGGGAGGTGCCCGCACCACTGGGCATGGCTTCTATTTTTTGAAGAACGACGCGGTGCTGCTGGAGTTAGCCCTACAGCAATTCGCGGTCCACCTGATGATCCAGGAAGGATTCACTCCCTGCGTGACCCCCGACATTGCCCGTAATGAAATCCTGTACGGCACGGGTTATCAACCTCGCGGCGAGGAGACGCAGATTTACAGTATCGAAAACACCGATCTCAGCCTGGTTGCCACGGCCGAGATCACCTTGGGTGGATTGTTTTCCGACCAGGTGCTGGAAGAAGCCGATTTGCCACAAAAGTGGTGTGGGATCAGCCATTGCTATCGCACGGAAGCGGGCGCGCACGGCCGGGCGACGCGCGGTTTGTTCCGCGTGCATCAATTCACCAAGGTCGAAATGTTTGCCTTTACTACGCCGGCACAAAGCGATGAGATGCTGGATCACTTTTGTGAGCTGGAAGGTCGCATCTTTGACGAGTTGGGGATTCCCTATCGCGTCGTTGACACGGCGACGGGGGACCTTGGCGGGCCGGCTTATCGCAAATTCGATCTCGAAGCGTGGATGCCCGGACGGGGAGAAAACGGGGCGTACGGCGAGGTGACCAGCACCTCGAATTGCACCGATTTTCAAGCCCGACGGCTGAACATTCGCTACAAGAAAAAGGGCGAAAAGGGAACGCACTTCGTACACACGCTCAACGGCACGGCCGTAGCTATCAGTCGTGCGCTTATTGCGGTGGTGGAGAATTACCAGCAGGCGGATGGGTCCGTCGACGTTCCGAAGGTCTTGCAACCTTTTGTTGGCAAGGAGCGAATCACCGCTCGTTGAGTTCGGGAAATTGAGCCGTCGGAGTTGTTATCATTGAGGAGAGTTGCACCAGTAAGGTCTAGAGATCCGCTAACTGTCCCGACGACGTCTAGTCCGACTTCAGAGAAAGTCACGGTGACGACGGCTTGGGCTGATTTTTATCACCGAGTATCACCCTGTTTGCTCTCGCGCAGAGTTCACTGCAGTAGTATTCACTCT
>Ga0310121_10001379_pt1 | contig 24938 bp, 20 predicted proteins | sample CB27_Tmax_986_MG_FD_203504 | JGI IMG/M metagenome (GOLD analysis project Ga0310121, IMG submission 203504) | Marine microbial communities from Western Arctic Ocean, Canada - CB27_Tmax_986 | ecosystem: Environmental > Aquatic > Marine > Oceanic | place: Canada: Western Arctic Ocean | collected...
TTCGAGCTGTTTCCGCAATCGTTCGACTTCGTCAACGAGCGACTTCTTATCCGCGCTGAGAGCCTCAACCACATTGAGCAATTCTTGAATCGCCAACTCAATCTTGTCCGACAGCTCCTCCTCGGCAACAGCTGCTCGACCTTCTCGATAATCACTTTTACGTCTGAAGTGCCCATGCACCCATTCATACACCTTCTTCGGAAAAATCAACTAGATGCAGTGCTGGCTATTGTGAGGATACCTTAAAACTACCTACGGGCTTACGAAACAAGCTACTAGCTTTACATGAACCGATCGGTAATCAGTTTTTCCAATTGCAGTGCTCGCACGTCGCGACGCCTGGCTCGTCCTGCGGATAGTCCTCAAACGTCTCCCACGGCGGGATGTCGTTGGCCGCGCAGCGATGGTAGTCGCGGATCACGCCGCGATAGGCTGGGCATTCTGACTGGATTGTCGATGAGGGTTCGAACAACACCGGCTCGACTAAATTTTGTGACCCTTTTGACAACTGCTGCCACGCTGTCTCGTCCGGATTCCTCCGCCAGGCCTCGAGCATCCGACTGGTCTTGACCCGCGCGTCCTGTTCGGGATCGTAAACATCCCCGCGGGGACGGAGAACCACGCTCCAGGGGTCGTCTTCCGTTGCCACCCAGAGAAAGGATCCAATGGCGCGAGCTGCCATCGCCAAGCAAATGGCCTGGCCGATCTTGACCGATCGCATGATGCCAGCCCTGTCAATGGCTTCGTGCAACAGCTCTGGAAAACGGTATTGAATCCGCCTTCCACTGGTCGTGTACGTGGCATGACGATTGGGCGGATCGATGGCTGACAAATAGGAAACGTTGCGCACGTCCTCCACAGCATGCATATTCGTGAAACCGTTGATCCCGACCCCCAAAAGTAAAATGGTCCCGTCCGCTTCCATCAGGCGAAAGAAAGGAGATTCGCGCCCACAAGGAGTAGGACTGTGACGATGGCCTGCCAAGAGTTGGCGAGCTGCCGCACCCACACCCACCCAGGAATGTGTCGGGTGGCAGCTGCGCAGGGCGTCGGCTTGCTGCCGAACAGTTTCGCCAATAATTCCGGTATAGCCGCGCTCTTGGCTGGGGCAGAAGTCCTGAGGACATCGGTCGCGGCACTCGCGAAGTGCGTAATAATCCGAGCGAATAGCATCGCGAAAGGAGGGAATAATGACCGCTCCGCCGGCGCCCGCCACATTTCGCAACGCTGCCACCACGGTTTCGGCGCCGCCTTCCACACGGCCAAACTTTGACAGCGACGCGTGGACCATCAATTGGCACGTGGGCCGCAGTGCTAACTCGGCAAGTCCCTCGACAATGCTCGCCATGTTGACTTCGGTTGGACCAGTTTCACTCATAACCTTCAGTGAGGGTAAAATCCTCGCCGGTTTTTTCATGCCAACTCATATCCGCGCGCCGTGATCGGCCAGATGTCGATCACGTCATCGCCGTCATGCACGACCATCTGATTGTGCAGGTTGCACGTCGCGCAGCAGTGGCTGGGTGTGACCTTGAGACGGTCGCCAACCTTCAGCGGATGTCCGGGCGCATGCACAATAGCGTGCTCTTCAGCTTGAAACTTCGGTATCTCGAAGCTCGGTTGCCCTGCGATGCGCGGAACGCCATCTTCGTGGGCGATCGCTTTGACGCCCGCATCCAGAACAAAGGCATCTGGCCGTGTACTAATCACCGTTGCCAGCACCGATAACGCGATATCGAATTCATCGCCAACTCGCTCTTTGTAGGACCAGTCCAAGGTGACATAACTGCCGATTTGAAGTTCATCGACTCCTTCCATGTCCCCGACAACACGGTACGTTGCCGTTCCCGCGGCCGAAAGAATGGGACACGGGATGCCTTGCGATTCGAGAGTCCGGCGCGTCTCAACGGCGGGGACCATTGACCGGCGCGCTTCGGCATCCCGCTCGGCAGAGAGGGGCATCCCGACGACATAGCCGTGATAGGCCTGCAATCCATCGAAGCGAACTCCCGGCACCTTCACCAACTGCTGCACGAATTCGACGACCGGGGCGCCCCCCTGCAGCCCACAACGGTGTGAGCCGACATCAATCTCCACGAGCAGACCGACCTCCATACCCAGGCCCGTTGCGGCCTGGCCGATCGGCAGGGCACCCGCCAACGAATCGACGGCCGCGCGAACCGTGGCCCGTCCGGCCAGTTCGACGAATCGGCCGACCTTCGCAGCTCCCACGACCTGATTGGCAATGAGTACGTCATCCACGCCCGCATCGACCAGCGCGGCCGCTTCGGCCACCGTGGCCGTGGTCATGCCACAACAGCCGCCAGCCGCCAATTGGGCCTGGGCCAAGGGCACGCATTTGTGATTCTTGAAATGGGGTCGCAGACGAACGGAACGCGACTCAACGAACGCTGCCGCCCGGTCGATGTTGCGTTTCGCGGTTGGCCAGTCCAATAGCAGGGCTGGCGTCGGTAGATCATGGATGTGTTTGGGGTGAGGCATCTTGTTTACTCAAATCTAACGGATATTAACCACGAAATACACGAACGAAGACAAGCACGGCTAGTTGATTTGGTCGATACGCGGTGCGACCGTCCTTTCAGACAGCAACGCGTCGGCTGAGTTCGAAAATGGATGACCACCTAGAACTTTATTGGGGGGGTACCCCCACTTGTTTCCCCAAAACCCAATCTTGTTCCCGCGACACCTCACTGGCGTCTGCAAACACCTTCCACTTGTCCGACGCACAAGCCCTTCAGCCAACGCCCATCAATCCTGCCGCGTTATTCCAAAAAACATCTTCCACCTGTGCGTCACTGAGCTTCTCCGACCAGCAGGCCCATTTGATGCTGCGAAGGTGCTCCAGCCCAATCAAAATGGGATCGTTCGTCGCATGCACTTCGCCCCACACCGGTGTGTCCTCGTATACCCACAGAAATGAATCGCCCGCGCCGAGGCTACGGCCCCGCATGTGGCTGATCGGCAAGTCCGAACCGTACATTAGCCGGTCATGACCGAGGATGCGAATAATGGATTGGTGCGCCATGGGTTCGCAGTTGGCACTCGTGTCACAATAAAGGTTGTCCAATCCGCGAAGCTTGGGGAGGCCTTCCAGGTTATGGGCTGGTTGGAAACCACGTGCCGAGTGCGCGAGGATCAGTTTCATACTCGGATAGGTTTCGCAATAGTGCCTAATCCAATGAATGTTGCCTTCGTCGGCCACCGCTCGCGAGCACACCATGTGCAACGTGATCAGCCAACCTTCCTCGTCCGCGACCTTGACCAATCGTTCCGGCAAGTAATCGGGAATCTGGGCTTCCCAGGTTGGGGTGACATCCGCGAACAGGTGGTAGCATTTCAATCCATGCAGGCCGAGCCGACGCACTTCTTGTCGGACCCATTCGGGATCGTCCTGCGGCCGAACAAAGAACAGCCCGCGATTGGCGGCATGCGCGCTGGCTTGTTGCGCGACCCACTCGTTGGCTTCTGGAATGGTTTCCTGTTGATCCACAGGAAGTGCGGGAAGGAAGAGTCCATGGACGGGGCGACCCGGATGGAGATCCTCCATCAACTCAACGTACCGCTGGTAGTCAATATGCCCCTCATGCCCCCGTATCCGAAACGTCGCGTTATAGGGCTCGTCGCGCCACACGTGCGTATGCGCATCAAAAATACGATCGGGCAGGAACGCTGCTAGTTCCCGTTCGTAGAATTCACGATCATGTTCTTGGGATAGCATATTTGTTCTTTTGAGTTAAGGACCGATCGAGAAATAGTTGCCGCATTGTTGTTGATCGCTCCGCGATCAAAACGTTGGTTCGCGGAGCGAACCACGACAATGCCACTCCAGTCGATCAGCACCGCTTCGATTTGCGGGTATTTTTTTACCAGCGGCGCCAGGTCGGCGGTTCGTTGTTTGAAGACAAAATTGGATCCGTGCTCTTCGTCGCCGTCGGCCAGCATCTCCCAAACGAGCCGCGGCGAGCCAGCCACCTCCGCATTCCACTGGGCCGCCAATTTCCGATCGTGCGGCAAACCGGTACCAGCCATAAATACGTTCGGCACGCCTAGGATGCGAACGCGCTGTGCGGGGCTGGCCTGGGCGAAGCTGGCGGCATCATGCGCTCCTGGCTCGGTCAATTCCGGATTGCCCCAGACCCAAAGGGCATCGAGCACCCTCTCAATGGGCTGCGCGTCAGCGGCCACCACCGTGTGACCAGGAGGATTGCCCGCCGCTAGTGCCAACGCCAACGTTGCCATCGCCAACCACGATACCTTGAGATCATGGGCTCTCATAGTCGATTGCATCCGCGGGCTTAGTGGATCAAAGTGAACATGGCATCATGCTAAGCGCAGTTCAATGAAATTTCAATGGGGTCGATGCATCGAGAAATTCAACATGATGATCGAGATCCGCGGTTTTGCCGCGGGAATGGTTTTTGTTCAACTGACGACGTTGGCTACCGCCGATGACGGCGCACGTCAGCTGACCGATTGTGAGCGAATTGTTGTTGCCGAAGGTGCCGCTTGGGGCGTGGTCAACCCGATTCGCGACGGCTCGCTCAGCTGGGACGCCCACAATGCCGACTGCGGCTATGCCAACAGCGCTCAGGCTGGCGACGTTGCCAACGCCCTGCCGGCTCGCTGCCCCGATGGCAGTGTTACCTACCAACTGCCAACGTCGCGAAACTCGGTCAGTGTGCTCGGGAGATCGGCGGGAATCTCCGGTGCTGCGCCTAAATAACGATCCAGATGGTCGCGCGTCGCATCACGCACGGCCGTGACAGCGACTCCGGCATCTTCGGCGGCTTTCACATCCGCCGGATTAAATAGGTTCTACAAGCTAACATTGACCGCGGCGGGCCAACCTTCGTAAGCTACTCTCGGCTCGCGATGGCCTCGATCATCCATGAAGACGTCACCGATTCCCAGCGGATCACGTGCGGCAAATGTACATCTTTCTCTTCGAAGACGACCTGGTGCCTCGCCTGTCTCCCGTTTCCCTATCGCGGCCCGCGTATGCGATCACCTGCGGCGGTTGGCGTTTGGTCGACCTGGTGAAAGCGCTCGGCACCAAGATCGGCGGATCGGTGCGGCCCCATCTGGAACCGTTTCAAAGTGATTACGACGTCGATTCACCAGCAATCATCCCCGATGATGAATCTTGTTTGTTCGTGAATGCTCGGTTGGTGCCGTCACTGGAAGCCTGGCAGATTCTGCAAACGCTGATTGGGCAAAAGACCGCGACGATCATCCATCATCGTGGCCAGGTCGCCGCCGCCCTGCTGACATCCGGTCCCCTACTGTCATCCGCCACCCAGTTGGCATCGGCCCCCCTGCTGACATCCGGCCGACAAGCGGTCACAGGCAAAAATAGCGACAATATCCAAACGTATTTGATCCAAACGTATTTGAGCGATCTTCAGCAGGATGAGAGTATCGCCATCCATTCTCAAGAACTGCCATTGCTGGATTGGCCTCACGATGTCGTACGATACCACCTCGAACTATTGGGATCTTGGCTGGAACACCGCTTGTCCACGGGTCAATTCAAGCAGCTGTCCGATGGCGTGTATGTTGGAGACAACGTCGTGATTGGCGATCACGTTGTCTTCGACACAAGCCAAGGACCCATTCTCATTGAAGACTTAGCCCAAATCGGCCCGTTGGCGTACCTCGAAGGTCCCGTCCAGATTGGCGCCCAGGCCCACGTCCTCCACCATGCCGAGATCAAGAAAGCGGTCACGATAGGACACGGTTCGAAAATCGGCGGAGAAGTCCTCGCCTCCATTATCGAACCCTACTCGAACAAGCAGCATCACGGATTCCTCGGGCACAGCTACGTCGGTAGTTGGGTCAACTTCGGCGCGGGATCTTGCAACAGTAACCTCAAGAATACCTACGGCGAGATTTCCATGCAGTACGGCGACGAGCGCGTGGCCACCGGAACGCAATTCCTCGGCGTCATTGCAGGGGATTATGTAAAATCGGCCATCAACACGAGCATCTTCACTGGTAAGACAATCGGTTGTTGTAGCACGCTTTACGGATTCGTCACCGAAAATGTAGGTGCCTTTGTCAACCACGCGAAATCCCTCGGAAGTGTGACTGAGATGTCGGTCGAAACGGTATTCAAATCACAATCCAAAATGTTCGCCCGCCGCGGTATCGGACAAAGAGATTGCGACCGGCAGCTTATTAAAGACATGCATGGGTTAACCCGACAGCAACGACACGGCCTGACGAGCGAACCCCCTTCCTTTTGAAAACGCACCGAAATCCCGACCACCACTGAGAATGACCAACAGCATCCCGCTAACTGAGTTTTACGGACCAGACCGATCCGGCCTGTCGTTCGAGTTATATCCGCCAAAAACGGCAAAGGGAGATTTAGCCCTCTGAAAACAGGTTGAGCGACTCAATCGCTTCGCTCCCGATTTCATCACCTGCACTATGGGGCTGGGGGCTCGACCCAAGCCAAAACGCTTGACGTCGTGGAACATGTCAAAAAAACATTTGACGTTCCTGTCGCTTCTCACCTTACCTGTGTCGGCGCAACCGTCGATGACTTGCGTGCGTATCTCGACAAGGCACGAAATCGCAGAGTCGACTATATCGTGGCGCTACGCGGCGATCCGCCACAAGGCCAAGACTCGTTCGTCATGCATGAGGGTGGATTGCCCTACGCTGACGAGCTGGTCGCGCTGATCGGACAAGAATTCGCCAACTTTGGCGTCGCCGTGGGTGGATACCCGGAAGTACATCAAGAAGCGCCGAGCGCCGAGGTAGACCTGGACAACCTGAAACGAAAGGCCGATGCCGGTGCTGACGTCGTTATCACACAGCTATTCTATGACAACGCGAATTTCCTCAAATTTCGAGACCGCTACGACAGTGCAGGAATCCGAGCGCCGCTGGTCCCAGGTATTCTTCCCGTCACGAACCTCGGCCAAATTCAACGCATCAGCGGCCTTTGTGGCGCGCAGCTACCAGCGAGCTTATTGAGCGGCTGGGAGAAAGCGAGGAGCCAGAATGGCAGCTGTGGGTCGGCATTGAGCAAGCTACGGCGCAAGTCGCCGAATTGATCGCGGCCGGAATTCCCGGTCTCCACTTTTACGTGCTTAACAAATCCAAAGCGGCCAGCGTCGTTCTAGCACACGTGGAATTGCCGCGGTAATTTCTGTTCTCGGTTCTTCGAGGGTTCTTCAAAGCCGGCAGGGGGTGGCGTTAGAACACGCATCTCTTTCACCGCCCCCTGCCACCTTGGAGACTTGGACACTTTAGAGCGCAGAAAGGGCTTAATTGAGAGCAGCGACATTGATTTCCCCCGTTCGCGAGGGAGGCTTTGACACTTTCGATCAACTGGACGAGACGGCAAGAGCCCCATGGCCTTGGCCGTGGGTGAATCAGTTTTTTGGCTAGCATCGCCGCGCCACCCCAAACGGCTCGGCGCTCGGCCTCGCCGTCGCGAAATTTCGTTTTCAAATACGGTCTGAGACCCGAGAACTGAGAACCGATTTCACGAAACCGTTCGGCTCGCTTCCAGCGGTTCAACGGTATCAAGAAAACCGACCAATTTGCGACAACGCCAGGGCTCTTGCAGCTTGCGGACGGCTTTGGATTCAATTTGACGGACACGCTCGCGGGTTACTGAGAAGATCCTGCCGACTTCTTCCAGCGTATAGGAGTAGCCGTCAATCAAACCGTAACGAAGTCTGAGAATCTCGCGCTCGCGATGATTCAAGGCGTCCATCGCCTCGTTGATCCGCTGCTTCAAGGCCTGCTGGTTGGTGTCGTAAAGAGGATCGTCATCCCGGTGATCTTCGAGGAACTCACCGAAGTAGCTGTCATCGTGGTCACCGACGGGTTGATCTAAGGACAGGGGTTGGCGGGACATTCGCATTATGCAGCGGGCATCTTCCAAGCTCATCTCGGCTCGTTCGGCCGTTTCTTCTGGAGACGGCTCGCGACCCAGCTCCTGGACCAATTCTCGTGTCACCGTACGCACCTTGCTCATCGTGTCGATCATATGCACTGGTACGCGAATTGTGCGACTTTGATCAGCAATGGCCCGCGTGATCGCTTGTCGTATCCACCAAGTGGCATAAGTCGAGAATTTGTAACCTCGCTGGTGCTCGAACTTATCGACAGCCCGCATCAGCCCGGTATTTCCTTCCTGAATCAGGTCGAGGAAGCTCAGACCACGGTTACGATATCTCTTGGCGATGGAGACGACTAATCGCAGGTTGCCTGCTGAGAGATGGCATTTCGCCGCATCGTAGCTGTGGCGAAATCCCTCCGTACGATTACATCGAAATTTGAGGGTGGACGGGCTCTCTAGAGTAATACGCATCAAGTAGTGAAGCTCCGCCCGCAGTTCCTCGACCGATTTGTCTCCAGCCAACTCGCCGCCACCCAAAGCTATCTGTCCTCGCAACTCCTGCATACGTTCAGAGATTTCTTTCAGCTCTTCGTACAGCGGCATGAGACGCTGGGTCCGCAAGTTTAGTTCTTCGACCAATCGGACAGCGCGGTATCGTCGACGAATCAACCGCCGCCAGGCTGCCCGACGTTCGGTATTTGGATTGTGTTTTTGAATGGCGATGCGAAAATCGCGATGATTCAACAACAAGAGAGCTCGCAGCGTCTTGACATTCGGAATCAGCTGACGAATGATCCGCTTCTTTTCAACCGTGTTGGTCACTGACACTTCAATGGTCCGGTCCAATCGCAACTCACCGTCGCGGACTTTTTCCAGGGCAACCACGGCCCCGTGTAAGACAAAATCGGAGGCGAGCAAACTCGTGCGAAAACTGGTCCGCGACGACTCAATCGCCTTGGCCGAATTAACCTCCTCTTCGCGAGTCAGCATGGGAATTTCACCCATCTGCATCAGGTACATGCGAACCGGGTCTTCGATAGCTGTCGGCGAACCTGACTCACGTTCTTCGACGTCAAGGTTCGTCTCTTTGTCGTCGGAATCTGGATCGTCCTTGTCCTTTGCATCGTCAAAACGGTCGAGGTCATGAACCACAGTTTTACCGTTTAGTGCCGCCGAGCGCTTTCTCGTGGAAGCGCCGTTGGAGCCTTGGAGTTTCGAGCCAGCTGTATTCGTTTGAGTGCGTGCCACGATGTGATGTCTCCGGGGTCGGTCAAAATAGGACAATCGCGATTGGGGGGTTGCCCGAGCACCAAGTTGCATTCGCGGTGCCAAAGCCAGCGAGTCAGGCTCAATTGAACGCATTCCCTTGCCTTCAAAGGAGTTAGGGGAAATGAGCCAACCTTGCCAGCGGCGAAAATCGGTGGTGAAAATAAACCACGGTTGAATTTGCACATCACGACGGCCAAAACTTGGGCCAACAAGGGGGGGGATCCTTGGGCCACCGTTTGCCAAGGAGGCACTTTCCTCACAATCGACGTGATCTGAGGCGGGCAACGCTGTTAAGGATTTTGGTAGCTGAAGAGCGTAAGACTTTGGCTTTTTGCGTGTCGCGGCCAAAGTCTTACGACCAGCCCTTTCAATATGCAGTGATATGCCCAATCACCTGCGAGCAACCTGATTCACCTGCGAGCAAGCTCACAGGTGTCTCTTTGTAAATTTACATGAAGGTTTTCGATGCATTTCATGTTGAAAGGGCTGGTCTTACGCTCTTCAGCAACGCCTGAAATCGCCTGTTTTTCGGGTTTGATAATCTTTAACGGAGTTGCCCTGTCCGTCGGTTTAAGCTTCGCCTTGTCGATACCACAGCCAGTGGCAATGATTCCCGTATGCTCGATCAACCCCTCCAAGTCCGAGTGGACGCCCCCAGCGGCACCATTATTCTGAAACGGCCCGACCGACGAAACGCGCTTTCGCGAGATCTAGTCAATCGATTGCGACAGGCGCTGTCCGATCTGCATCAGGAGAAGTCCGTCAGGGCGGTGATTCTGACGGGAACGGGCGACGTTTTTTGCGCCGGTACGGATTTGCATGAGATCCAATCGACCTCCGCGACTGACGACTCACAATTGCAATGGCAAAAGGACGCTTCCCAGTTTCGCCAACTGCTCGAACAAATGCTTCAATTTCCCAAACCGATCATCGCCGCTCTCAACGGTCCAGCGATAGGGTCGGGAACCGCGCTGGTTCTAGCCGCGGACCTGGTGTTAGGCACAAGCAGCTCAAGCTTCTGTGTACCGGAGGTCAAACGGGGACTGGTCGGCGGATGGACAGCACCGTTGCTGGCCTTCCGCGTCGGCGCCGGCCACGCAGCCAGACTGCTGCTGACCGCAATGGAGATGGACGCCGAACAGGCCCATCGTATTGGCCTTTATCAAGAGATCGTCCCCCACGACATGATTTGGGTACGCGCCAACGAATTGGCCCAGACCGTGGCGCAATCCTCCCACGAAGCGGTCACGTCGACGAAACGGCTGCTGAACGAGACCGTCGGCGACGCGATTCGGACGCAACTCTTTTCGGCAGCCGCTGCCACGGCGAGCGCTCGAACGACGGCAGCGGCTGCCGAAGGAGTGGCTGCCTTTCTAGAAAAGCGAGCCCCGGAGTGGCCCTGAGTTAGGTGGAGATCTCCCGCTGCGTGATGGCCTTACGATGCAGCGCCGTCGCGACCAAAACTCCGGAAAAACCCAAATCTCGCGCGATCCGCATATCTTGGGCGTGGCAAATCCCGCCACCCCAAAACAAATTCAACGCCGAGCCAATCCCCACCAAGGCGCCGATCGCATCGCAGTCGGTCAGTCCGGAAGATGTGCCGACTCGCGACAGTTCCAACACGATCATCGACTCGATGCCAATTTTCACGGCCAGGTTGGCAAAATCCAGCGGCGTCAATCGGCCAATCGCGTCGGAGTTGGAACGAAGTTTGCCTTCGTACAAGTCCAAGCTCAGCACGATTCGGCCGGTACCGAGCCGATCGGCTATGGCCGAAATCGAGTCCAGCGTCTGAATGGTTTCCGAAGCGACGATAGGACGAATTTGTTCGACGTGCGAAGAAAACAGGTTGTCCCAATCGCGCCCCGACTGGGCGTTGGCCAATCCGATGTCCAACCAGATTTCGACGCCCAATTCGGCCAATTTCAAGATGACGGACTGCTGGACCGCTTGGCCACCAAGGGCGTCCAAGTCGGCAACGTAGAGCTTGTCCGAGCCGCTTGCCCGTAGCAGAGCTCGGCCCACATCGACAGGTTCACTTCCTTGGCACAATTGGCTTTGAATTGGCTGATACTTCGACCGATCACCCGCTACGGCATGGACGACGGCTCCATTCTGAATATCAAGGACGGGGATCAGCTGCATTGCATCGTCCTCATCGAGAGCGGATCGCCAGATAACTAAAACTGATGTTCAACCGCCTTCGTGTCAAACAAAGGCAGGTATCGATAGTACACTTCCAGAATCATCGCGCACATGGCGGTCGAATACAATCGCCCTGCTTCCCGCGAATGCTTATGTGGAAAGTGCCAACTGCCTGATTCGTGACCTTCAGCCACTTGGCTGTGAATCAAATAGTCCCGCATCTGCTGATTCCAAGCGACCCATCGGGGCCCACCCAAGTGGTGCAGCACTTGAACGGCGTAATAGTTGAAATACATGTCGCTCTTGGACGGCCCCAGTTTGGCTAGATAATCGGCGCCGTTTTGTAGTCGATCATCTTCAGCGACCCAACCCAAATACATTCGCGACAAGAGACCAATCGCCGTCGGAGCCGGCTCGTTACCCGGCGTCAGATAACCGTAAGCCGCCCCATATCCGAACTGCAAACTGTCGAGAAACCCAGTGACTCGTTTAACAACGGGCGATGGGACATCCAATCCGGCCAGCCGCCCGCTCTTGAGCGCCATCAACTGCCATCCAGTAACCGTCATGTCCCCCGGTTCTTCAGGATAATAACGCCAACCGCCAGCCTGATGTTGAGCTCGACAAATAAAGTCTAACGCCCCTTGGGCCACTGGAACCAGCGACGCCTCGCCGGACATGCCATAGGCTTCGCACAACACGATGGCCGCCAGTCCCTGATCGTACATATTCGTATCCTGAAAATCGGTCCCGCGATCCGACTCTTTGCGGCGCGATATCAGGTAGTAGATGCCGCGTCGGACGGTTTCAGCATAAGCACCCTTTTGCGGCGTATGCCCAGCGCCCAAGAACGGCAACAACGCCAACGCCGTGGCGCCCGTCTTCGTCCCCAAAGTGCCATGGTCCCGGCATCGCCCGCTGCACGGTCCATCGCGAAAGTCAAAAACCCATCCACCATGATTCAATTGGTGCTCGGCCAACCACCGCAAGGCCAGCTGGACGGCTTGTTCACTTGCCGCCGAACCACCGCGAGTGCCCACTAATCGTGCACGGTTCTCAACTGTGCGACCAGACCAACCACCGCCCAGCAGCGTTGTGGCTTCAGCAAGCCTTTCCGCAGTGGGCTCCCTGCTGGAGTAAGCCGTTCTGCTCGGATCCGCGTCCGTCAGCGCACTGAATTGCGTCGCTGTAATCCATTCGGGCGGAGCGATCTGGCTCTCCTCGCCCGCTTGAAGACTCAACTCGCCCAACACTTCACCAGCCTCCTGCCAAGGATCCGCGACAGGAACAGTGAGATCCAACTGGGGGCCGATCAAATCGTTGGCCTGAAACGCCACCTGCAAGCTGTGCGATTCGACGCGAGGCGCTGGATAAAACAGCAACCACCCCAGTACCAGCAGCAATATCAAATGCAAAAGAAAACTGGTCGCCAGGCCCGCCACATCCTTGCCGACGCGAAATGACCACGCCCTCTTCGACTGGCCACGGCGCACGCCAACCCAACGCTGCCCGGGCGCAGCGGCCAGCGGCATCAACGATCGATCTGTCAAGGGAGCGGGCAAAGCTGGTTTCTCTGTCGGCTGGAACGGGCGCCACTAGGACGGTTGGCGCAAATGTCGGCGCCTATCCTTCAACTATAGCTTGCCGACGGGATACAGGGGAGAAAATGGTTGTGATGGTTGGTGGGATCGGGGGGGGATGCGAGGTACGGAGTGACTGGTGGCGGGATGCGCGGTGCCGTTGTCGCACGGTATTGCCCCGACATGAAGACCCCCACGAGCTTGCTCGTGCGGTGAATCAGGTCCATAGCTAGAAACGGCGGCACACGCGTCTTAAGACCCCCGCGAGCTTGCTCGTGGGTGAATCAGGTCCTCGGTCTCCAATGGCAACAGTAGTACACTGACTCGAAGGCCGAGATGAAGAAGCTAATTTGGTTCACACGGCTCTTTGACGTTGCTAGGCTTTATGTAGCTGAGAACCTCGCTCACCGCACGAGCAAGCTCGCGGGGGTCGATGAAGTTCGAACGCGGTTGCCTTAGCTGCCGACCTCGTTCACCGCATGAGCAAGCTCAAGGGGGTCGCCCAAAGGACCGAAGCACTTAGCAATTTTCGTGCCGAACAGTATTGGGGTATCCCCCCAAACCCACCGTGTTGGTCCTCGCATCACGTCAATCTGACGAAGAAGATGTGCGTGAAACCAACGACATAGTCAGGTCATATAATTCGCTCACCACTAGCCACTCAAAACACCTGCAACGATTCCTCACTCCAACGGAAAATCTTCTTCCGCCGCATCCTTCTTATACAACGGCAGGTGCCGGTAATAGACTTCCAGGATCATGGTCGCCAGCGAGGTGGTAAATAGACGGCCGCCAGCTTCGTCGTGGTTTCCGCCAAAGTACCAGCTACCATCGGCATGTCCGATTTTGACTTGTGAATTCACCAGATAATCGCGCATTTTGCCATTCCATTTCTCCCACGGCTTATCACCGTAATGCCGCATGACCTGCGTCACATAGTAGTTGAAATACAGGTTGGTGGATTTACCATCGATCCACGGCCCTTCCTTGCCGAGCCACTTGACCGCCGCTTCCAAGTTCGGCTCCTCCTTCTTCCAACCCAGGTACATTCGGGAGAGAATCCCGACTGCCGATGTGGACCGGCTGTAATTGAACTTTGGTTCTTCGCCTGGGGGAGGCGGCTCGAAACTGTCGGGAATCAGTTGATACCGATGTTTAAAGCCATCCTCCGCGGTTACGGATTCGAAAAAGTGGATCGCCTTTTGAACCGTGATCGGCGGTACGCTGAGGCCGGCCATGTGTCCGCTCTTTAGCGCCATCAAGCACCACCCTGCTACCGACGTGTCACCCGGAGATCGCGGTGCATAGCGCCATCCTCCACCGACTGGGTCTTGAGCGTAGACAATCTCGTTGATTGTCAACTGAGCCGGCACTGCCAATTCCGGATCCTGAGTCATGGCGTAGGCTTCGCAGAGTGCGATTGCAGCCAATCCGTGAGAATAATAGTTGCCGCCGTCAACCAAACTTCCACGTTGATCCTTGATCTTCATACTGCGAATCAAATACGCCAGTCCCCCCTTCACGACCTCCATGTAGTCACCCTCCATGTGGGTCTGACCGGCGCCCAACATCGGCAACAAGGCCAACCCAGTCGCGCCCATGCGGCAATCTGCACGGTCTCCCGGATTGGGGCAACGACCTTCGCATTGGCCGAGTTGATGATTGACATGCCAACCTCCGTCAGGCAATTGATGATTCGCAAACCAACGCAGGGCCGCGGCGACGGCTGCTTCGCTACCAGCGGACCCACCCGCCTCTTCAACCATTCGCTTGCGCGCGGCGGCACCTCGACCTGACAACGCCTGGCCGGAAAAAGCGCCCATCGCCTGAGCCAACTCCGCCTTCGGAGCGGACTCAAGTCCCAGTGGGCTCAACTCGACAGCCGTGGGAGCCGCCTGGAGATCATCGAAGGGCGAAAGCTCGACGTCTTGGACCACTTCGGTTTCCACCTCCATCGTCATTTCGTCCGGAGTCTCCATCACTTCCATGTCGACAGGATCGGCCAAATCCTCCTCGATGAATTCCTCAAACTCTTCAACCTCCTCGCTCGGTGGCCCAATGACCAACTCGCGTTTGATGTGCAGAACTGGTGGCGCAATCGTCAGCAAGGCCAGCGTCATCAACACCGCCATGTGAACGACCATACTCACCAACCAACTGGGCATGGCCTTCAACCAGAGAAATCGATTGTTTGGCGACAAACTCGTCGGTAGTTGGAACTTCCGCTTCTTCTTCCCAGCGCCACTGGCGGTATCCGTCGATTCGTCCGCCTGCGCTGCCTTGGCTCGCCTGGACATCTTAGGCTGCTTGGCCTTGACAGGCTTGGCAACAACCGGCTTTCCCTGGCCAACACCCTGTTCCGCGGCTACCTTGCCTGCCGCCTGCGCCTGCTTGGAGCGCTGGGGATTCGACCTTTTGGGGTCTTGTCCATCTCCAGCGAACTCGCCTTTGTTTTTGCGGGGTTCTTTAGACATGGAAGAGTCTTTGGCTGCCGACGCGAACGCTGCGCCTGATGACAAAATCGAGAAGGAATCGTCTGAGTGGTTAAATCCGCACCCAATCCTATTTTTCCACAAAATACCCAGCTTGCAAGACCTTGCGCCACACACTCATCCCGAGCCAACCCCATAGAGGCCGACGTCCTCTGGATGTTTTCCTGAAACAAACGCTACAATGACTGATTGCCTAATGGTCATGGGACTCACCAAGGCCCGTGAAATACGGGATCGAAACAGAACCTGTCAAAACCTGTTAGGAACTGACAAATCGTTAAACGAAAAACCTATTGCTAGTCGAAGCGGGAGATCGAACCATGGGAAAAACCAAATCCAAAGGCAAGCGAAGAAAAGCGGAGACTGTCTTCCTCGTATGCAAGGAGACGGGTGACTACAACTACACGTTGAAGCGCAGATCGGGCGGCGAAAAACTCGAGCTGATGAAATACAGCCCTCGTCTGCGCAAGCATACTTTGCACGCGGAAAAGAAGAAGTAGTCTCCCATCGGAGAGGCTGTGATTTTTGCGTAGCGGTGGCTTCCCGTCGGACAACGAAAATAAGCTCTGGCAGTTAACAGCATTACTCGGACGGATCCTTATGGCCAAACGCTGGTGCATCCATCACTACGATTCCCAGCGGGTTGCCGAATTGGAACGTTTGGCCCACGTTCCGCCGCTGGTTGCCCAATTGCTGATCCGTCGTGGCATGGACGACCCGCGCATCGTCGGTACTTTCCTCGATGCCCGACTGGCCGATCTCCGCGACCCCGACGAACTGCCGGGCATCTCCGCCGCGGCCGAACGTATTCATTACGCGATCGCTGAGAAACAAAAGGTCACCATCTATGGTGATTATGATGCCGACGGCATGACGGCGACTGCGATCTTGGTTGGTTGTCTTAGATCATTGGGAGCCAATGTCGATTACTACGTGCCGAATCGATTGAATGAAGGCTACGGTCTTAATCACGAAGCCTTACGCAAGCTTGCAGCCGATGGCACCAGGTTGGTGATAACGGTCGATTGCGGGATTGCCAGTCTCGACGAGGCGGATACGGCAGCGGAATCAGGATTGGACCTGATCGTCACCGATCACCACATGATGAGCGAGCAGTTACCTAAGGCCTGTGTGATCGTTCATCCTCGGTTACCCGGCCACGACTATCCTTTCCCTGATTTGTGCGGGGCGGGCGTGGCTTTCAAATTGGCTTGGGCGATCTGCCAACGAGCTAGCGACTCCAAAAAAGTCAGCCCGCGCTTGAAAGAATTTCTGGTTGGCGCGCTCGGTTTGGCCGCGATTGGAACCGTCGCGGATGTAGTTCCGCTGTTGGACGAAAACCGTTTGATTGTTCGGCACGGTCTCAAGAGTCTAAAAGGGAGTCCCAGCGTTGGTCTGGCAGCGCTGATGCATGTCACGAAGCTGGACCAAAAACCGCAATTGGTCAGCGAAGACATCGCCTTTAGCCTGGGGCCTCGGCTCAACGCGGCTGGTCGGCTGGGACAAGCGGAATTGGCCGTCGAACTCTTGCTGACCGAATCACCGGCTCGTGCCGAGGAGTTGGCCGAATACATTCATGAACTGAACACCACTCGGGATAGCATCCAGCGCAGCATCTACCTGGCAGCACACAAGCAGCTCAAGGAAAAATTCGACATCGAGAGCGATCCCGCGTTTGTGTTGTCCGGTACCGACTGGCATGCTGGTGTCATTGGCATTGTGGCCGGTCGTCTTGCTGAAAAACACCATCGTCCCGTCATCCTGTTGACTTTGGATAAGCTGGGCGGAGAAGTCGCCACTGGTTCGGCCCGTTCAGCCAGCGGACTGCACCTGTATGAGGCGTTGAAAAGTTGCCAGGAACATCTCCTGCGTTTTGGCGGGCATGCGGCGGCTGCGGGCATGAAAATCAAGACGTCAGAGATCGACCAATTCCGCGCTCACTTTTGCGAGCACGTGGCTGGTGAGATACCACCGGAACGTCGCATTGCGGAATTGGATATTGATACGGAAACCACCTTTGTGCAGCTAACGTTGAAAACAGTCGGACAACTGGAACAACTGGCTCCCTTCGGTCAATCCAATCCACGGCCCGTGTTGTGTGCTTCGGGAGTCCAGGTCGGCGGCGAGCCCCGCACGATGGGCGAGGGGGACCGACATTTGGCGGTCACTCTCAAGCAACAGAACCTTTCACTGCGCAGCGTCGCCTTTGGCCAAGGAGAATGGGCCAGCGAACTCAAGCAGCAAGAGGGCCCACTCGACGTGGCCTTCCGCGCGGTGATCAACGAATTTCGCGGCCGCAGAAGCGTCGAACTGCACCTGGTCGACTGGCGGCCGTCGACGATTGCGGCCAGTGTTGGTAGCTGATCGGGATCGAGTTTGCTATTCCAATCCCAGCTTGTCTTTCACCCACGCTACCATCTTTGGCTTGTAGTGTCGCATCTCCGGAGAATTCCATCCACCGTGCCCGCCGACGACGACCGCGATCAGCTTGGCCTCGACACCGATGTTTTCAACCGCTTCCTTCATCCTCACCGATTGCTCGAACGGAACACCGTAATCACGCGTCCCATGAATCAACAGATACGGCGGCCTACCCGAATGAACTTGATACGCAGCCGAGGCAGATCTTAACTTCGGCATGGTCTCAGGCTTTACCTCGGAAAAATCCAAAAAAGCAGCGAGCCCACCGGAAGTGCAACCACCGGCTGGCCTCGGTATAAATCTGCCAGCCACCGCACACGGCTCCTCGCTCGCAGCACTAAATCATGTTCACCATAAAATGGTAACACTGCCGCCACTTCACTTCCTTTGGGTGCCTTCGCACCTGCATGACCCACAATCAACCCACCAGCCGGCTTACCGAGAAATACCGGCCGATTTTTGTCAACGCGATACTCACCAGCGTGTGACTTGATAAAAGCGATCGCATCGTGCACATCCTCAATGGGAGCTGGGAATAGATTCTTCGCTCCCAATCGATAGTTAAGGCTGATGACAGAGAATCCTTCATCAATGAAAGGGCTCAGGTAGTCCATCTGCAGCGACCCTTTATCCCCCGTCACGAAACCGCCGCCATGTACATATACAATGCACGGATGGAGACCTTCACCCTTCTGTAAATGCACATCCAACGCCTGAACTTCACCTCCGTTGTGGGCATACTCAATATCGCGCCGGACCTCGAGCTCCGTAGCGCATGTCATTTGTCACAGCAGGCCAAAGTTCGCTGCCAGGATGAGAGCCAGCATTCGCAAATCGTGTTTCCTTGCCATTTCGATACTCCCCAGGCCAACTGCAACAACCACGAATAACAAAAATCGCACCAATTCGACTGTTCGACTTAGACCCCTTCGACCCCTTAATCCCCTTCGACTTTGGAGACTTTGACACTTTCCGCTTCGTGTTGTTGCTGGCGATGAAGACCCCCGTGAGCTTGCTCACGGGTGAATCAGGTTGGCAGCTACGATGCCTACGACACCACGCGACCAAGCAGATCGGTCAACCAACATTCTCTTCCAGCACGTCGATAAGTCAATCACCGACGTATCGATTGCTCATGCGGTAATTTACCACTTTTCGGCGTCGGCTTTGCAATCATTGCACCAATCCAAAACCATGAAATGCTCGACTATGCCTGTTGTGGGAATATCTGGATGCATTTCTCCGTTAGTCAAGATTTCTTCGAATACATAGCAATAGAGTTCTTTTCCGGAAAGATGATCACACACGTCGACGACGATGTTGATCTCCTCCAGACGGTCCAGCACTTCTTCCAAGAGCTGATTGGCCGTCGCATCATCGGGCACGTCCGCCGGCACTGGCACCTTGAGTGGTGGATCAAGTAGGCTGGAAATAGGCACTTCCCCCTCCCCTGAGTAGATTTCGTCCCATTTCTGATACAGTTGGCTGATTTTGGGATCGAGTTGCGGCAGCACCTGGTCCCACGACTTACTCTCCGGCCACTGCGTCAATTCTGCATCGCCAAGTCGCCTGACGCCGAAACTGGGCGCTGGCCCGCTGCCCAAACTGGGCTCTAGCTTGCTGCCCAAACTGGGCTCTAGCCTGCTGCGGTTCTTGCGGTTTTGTCGGTTCTTTTTCACCATCGATTTCTCCTTACTTTCAAGTGTTTCCAGTTGCGTCAAACCATCTGGACCTATGATATACAAAAGTATATCAGGTGGACAATACCCCATCCTTGGTTTTCCCACCGAAATAGAAAATTTCCCTAAACGGTGAATTTCTTCGACCTTACGCCACTCGCCGGTTCCCGGCATTGACCAGAGCACTGAAATGATATACATATGTATCTTTAATGGACACGTCAACAGTACTGAAAGGCTCGATTTAGGATCGGCTCAGCGGCCAAAGCCGTAGTGGAGGCTGGTAGCGGCCAAAGCCTTTCGACTTTAGCTACATCTAATGACCTTCGTTTTTCGAGATTCACACTCCTTAACGGCATTATTCAGCGGCTCTGATGGACCGATTTGTCCCGCTTATACATCGAAAGTCGTCAGCGGACGAAAAAGTCGCCCTGTTCCGTTCCCTCTTTCGCGGACGGGAAGACGTTTACGCGAAACGATTCGAAAGCCGCAGGACTGGGAGGGCCGGATATGCGCCGGCATGTGCCAACGAGTGGGTTCCCGGTCTTTGCGAAAAACCCAGAATCAAATGCGCGACCTGTCGGCAGCGTCGTTTTCTTCCCGTTACCGACGAAGTCATTCGTCAACACCTTTTGGGAAAAGATCAAGACGGTCGTGAGTTTGTGCTCGGCGTTTATCCAATGCTGCTGGACGACACTTGCCAGTTCCTCACAGCTGATTTTGACAAAACCAGCTGGCAAGCCGATGCACTGGCCTATCTGGGAACATGCGCGCAGCTGAAATTGCCAGCCGCATTCGAGCGATCTCGCAGCGGCCAAGGTGGGCATATCTGGTTGTTCTTTGCAGAGCCGATCCCAGCGGCATTGGGACGCAAGCTCGGTTCGCACATCCTGACCGAGACGATGGAACGGCGTCCTGACGTTGGGCTGGAGTCGTATGATCGTTTTTTCCCGAATCAGGACACCTTGCCCTCCGGCGGATTCGGGAATCTGATCGCGCTGCCTCTGCAACAGCAAGCTCGCCTACATGGCAACAGCGTCTTTCTGGACGCCAACCTGGTGCCATTTGCGGACCAGTGGGAGTTTCTATCAAGCATCGGTAGGTTCAGTCGGCCAAAGGCCGAACAAGTCGTTCGCAATGCCGAAAAGCAGGGACGCGTTGTTGGAGTACGCATTGCGCCGCCAGACGAGGAGGATGAGCTAGCTCCTTGGGCAACTCGACCATCTGGTCGCCGGAAAGACCCATCTATCTCCGGACCGCTGCCGGAGCAACTGGAACTCGTCTTGGGCAATGAGCTCTACGTCGCCAAGGAGGCGTTACCCCCTGCCCTGCTCAATCGGATAGTCCGCCTCGCGGCGTTTCAGAACCCCGAATTCTACAAGGCTCAGGCAATGCGGCTGCCGACTTATGAGAAACCTCGCATCATCAGCTGTGCCCAAGACCATGGGCTCCACATTGGGCTGCCTCGCGGTTGCCTCAACGACCTGGGACAACTGTTTGAGGACCTTAACATCAAGTTGCTCCTTCGCGACGAGCGCTGCGCTGGAACCGAGTTGCAGGTTGAATTCCAGGGCCAACTGCGCGATGACCAGGCGACCGCAGCGGAGGCGATCATGGCACATGACATCGGCGTGTTGTCTGCGGCGACGGCCTTTGGAAAAACGGTTGTGGCTGCTTGGTTAATCGCGAAACGCGGAGTAAACACCTTGGTACTGGTCCATCGGCGGCAGCTCATGGACCAGTGGATTGAGCGGCTGTCGGAGTTCTTGGCCATTGCACCCGAAGAGATTGGTCGGTTCGGCGGCGGGAAAAAGCAGCGGACTGGCCAGTTGGATGTAGCCACGATCCAGAGTCTGATACGTAAAGGGGTCGTCAAGGACCTGGTGGCTGAATATGGCCACTTGATTATCGACGAATGCCATCATCTCTCTGCCAGCAGTTTCGAGCAGGTAGCCCGTCAGGCCAAAGCGAAATTCGTGACAGGTCTGTCCGCGACGGTAACTCGCCAGGACGGCCATCATCCGATCATTTTCATGCAATGCGGCCCTGTGCGGCATCGAGTCGACGCCCGGCAACAGGCGGCTGCTCGTCCCTTTGCACACAAAGTCTTTGTGCGTCCCACGGCATTTCAATCGGATCACCCCGCCAATTCAGACGCGCGTCAGCAATTCCATGAGCTTTACGACGAGCTGATCACCGACGAGGCGCGCAACCGGGCCATCTGCTCAGACGTCGTTGCGGCATCGCGTGGGGGGCGCTGTCCGCTTGTTTTGACCGAACGCAAGGAGCATCTTGATTTATTGGCGGAGCGACTGGCTCCGGAAGTCGATCACTTGATCGTCTTATGTGGTGGGATGAACCAGCGGGACCAACGCGCCAACGTGGACCGCCTGGCAGCCGTTTCGGAAACCGAAGAACGAGTCTTGTTGGCCACTGGCCGCTACATTGGCGAGGGTTTCGACGACGCGAGGCTCGACACCCTTTTCCTGACGCTGCCGATCTCTTGGCGGGGAACGATTGCTCAATATGCGGGCCGGCTTCACCGCCGCAACGATCGCAAGCGTGAGGTTCAGATCTATGATTACGCCGATCTCAACGTTGCGATGCTGGCCAAGATGTTTGAGCGGCGATGTCGGGGCTACGAGTCAATTGGATACGAGATCCTCGTTCCCGCCAGCGCTGAACCGGGATGGCCGCCGGAAGTGTTACTACCGCTCGACCCGGCCTGGAAGCGAGACTACGCAGCCACGGTCCGGAGGTTGGCCCTGGACGGAGTTGACGTTCAGCTCGCGGAAGGTTTCGCGCACACAGCACGCGCATTTAGCCAGGATGCCGAGGGCGCAGACCGAGCCCGCAGTGCGTCGGAGGCGTTCTTATTTCGTCGACTAGAAACGCTTCCAGCCACATCCGGGCGTTTTCGCTTGAACGCGCTGCTGCCGATCAACTTTGACGGCCGTGGCCAGATGGAAGTGGATTTGCTTTGCGTCGAGGCAAGCTTAGTGGTTGAGTTGGATGGCGGCCAGCACCTCACAGACGCGGACGCCTATCGGCGAGATCGACGGAAGGATGCATTATTGCAGGAGCACGGCTACCGGGTGCTGCGCTTCTTGGCAGTAGACGTGGGCACACATTTGGACACCGTGCTCGACACGATCCTCCGAGCCCTGGCAAACCAACGGGAGCGGCTATCCCACCAGTCCAACCATCCTCGGCAGTTAACGATGACGTAGTGGAACGTCGTCTGGACTGAGAACCGAGAACTGAGAATTTCGGAACCACCTGTGCGGCCGCTTGAGAAACCGCTAAGATCAGGAACTACTTAGAATTCGGGGCGTGGCTCAGCCTGGTAGAGCGCTGCGTTCGGGACGCAGAGGTCGCTGGTTCAAATCCAGTCGCCCCGACTTACGAAATCCTGCCGAATCAAGCATTTCTGATACCTGCCGACGGTCGGCAGTGCGGCCTGAAGGTCATTGAAAAAGGGTAGTACTACCCTTTTACGACCCAGGAAGCTCTGCCATGACTGTTCGACCCCCAAAATACCAGTTGCACAAAGCCACCGGTCAAGCTCGTGTCCGGATTAAAGGACGTGACATCTACCTTGGGAAGTATCGCAGCCCAGAAAGTGAGGAGCGATACCGTCAGGTGATCGCGGATTGGTTAAAAAATCAGGACCAAGTCACCCGCCAGAATTCAGCACGACCAACCGGAACAAACAATCTGGTGTTCGCTGAGTTGATCCTCGGATATCTCAACTTTGCAAAGACGTTTTACGTCAAGGACGGCAAGCCAACTGGCGAGCTGTACGGATTGCGGGCGGCATTCCGTCCGCTGAAAGATTTGTACGGAGACACCCGAGTGGTCGACTTTGGCCCGCTGGATTTGAAGGACGTTCGTCAGAGGATGATCGACAACGGACTCAGCCGGAAATACATCAATGATAATGTCAACCGGATACGGCGGATGTTCAAGTGGGGCGTTGAAAACGAGGTTGTCCCAGTTACCGTCTATCAGGCATTGCAAGCGGTCGGCGGGCTGAAGAAGGGCCGCTCATTGGCCAGGGAATCACGCCCTGTGTTTCCTGTCAGCGACGAGGTCGTGACTACGACATTACCTCACCTTTCCTGCGTGCTTCAAGCCATGATCCGTACTCAACAATTGACCGGATGCAGGCCAGGTGAGGTCCGGACCATCCGACCGTGTGATGTCGACAGGTCTGGCGACGTTTGGGTTTATCGCCCCGATTCTCACAAAACAGAACACTATGGCCATGAACGGTTGATTTTCATCGGTCCGAAGGCTCAGCGTGTCCTCCAATCCTGGCTTGACCGCGATCCCCAGGCCTACTGTTTCAGCCCGCGGGAGGCATCGGGGTGTGACAGATCATTGGCTGTGGCGTCCCGGACGACGGGGATAGAGTCACCGTTTCCTCGTCCAAGTCGTCGTGGATCTCATTACACCAAGGATTCATACAAACGTGCCATCGCACGTGCTTGCAAGCGAGCTGGGGTTGACCATTGGAGTCCAAACCAGCTTCGTCATAGTCGTGGAACCGAATTGCGTCGAACGTACGGTTTGGAAGCCGCACAGACCGTCCTTGGCCACAGACGGGCTGATGTTACTCAGATCTACGCCGAGCGTGACTATGGTCTGGCCAGGAAAGTAATGAGGGAAGTCGGTTAATGACTTCCCTTATAATCATTAAGACTAGTAACTGATCAATTTGCCTTTAAATGATCAAGCAAACAATAAAACCGTGAAGCTATGGCCTGGGTTGATACGTTTCGAACCGCCTTTGCCACACCTTCTGACGAAGTTCGGAGCGTATTAGAACAAATTCACACGATGCGGCTTGTCGAACTTGCAAAACAAAATGGGTAACACCTTTGGAGATTAACGAAAATGGTAAATGCTCCGTGGAATACTGACGACATCGTCGTTCTTCGTGAAAAGTGGCGAATGAACGAGCGATCCACTGTGAAAAACTGAAATCGGACCTTGAACTAGCGGCGATCACGCTCGCTTCGACTGCAAAGAATCGACTGGATGAACAACTCGAAGTAATTAATCGAATTCGCGATGCGTGTATCTTGGCCCATAGAGGGCTATTCCAAACCGGCCTGCTGGCTAAGGGCTTTACGTGGTTTATACATGTATCGGACGCAGATCCAGATGCGGTCATGGCCAGCACATCGAATGCTATCGCCAATGTACCAGAGGTTCCTGGTTGGTTGCGAGACAAGCGAAGCTCTGAAACGAAAGTGATCATGACTCTAATCACGAACAAACGATGGAAAAAGATCCTTCCATTGTGTAGAGAGTATGCCCGCATCCTTTCGATCATAACGCGACGTTTTGCCGATGAACTTCACCACTCGCTTTTGCACTTCGAAGAGCCCTCTGGGGCATCCGGTAAATGGTACAAACAGATAGAACAAGGAGTTTTGATTAACGGAGTCACGGTTAAGCTAAA
>Ga0310121_10001381_pt1 | contig 24930 bp, 27 predicted proteins | sample CB27_Tmax_986_MG_FD_203504 | JGI IMG/M metagenome (GOLD analysis project Ga0310121, IMG submission 203504) | Marine microbial communities from Western Arctic Ocean, Canada - CB27_Tmax_986 | ecosystem: Environmental > Aquatic > Marine > Oceanic | place: Canada: Western Arctic Ocean | collected...
TCGAGTTCGAGCGCCTTGAGCACGTCGACGCTGGGCAGGACGGCTTCGGGGGTGGCGTCGTCGCCGGGCATGATGCAGACGCTGGGCATGGCTGGGCATTGCTCCTGACGCGGTCCCCGCTACGGTCTCCAGGCGCGGGAACGGGGTCCCCCGCTGGGCTCCAGGGCGCGCGATGCGTCGTGGGGCACGGCGTCGAGCGCCAGGATAGAAGCAACGGGGCCGCCGGTCGTGCGCGAGAGCGGGAGTGCGAGGACGGATCAGGCGACTGCCGCGAGGGAGTCGATAGGCGTCGGCGCCTGCGAGTGGGGCTCCGTCAGCGCGACGCGCAGCGATTTGAGCGTGCGGGCGTGGAGTTGGCAGAAGCGGGATTCGGAGATTTCGAGCACTGCAGCGATCTCTTTTTGGGTCAGTTCCTCCTTGTAGTAGAGGGAGAGGAGGAGCTGATCGCGACCGGCCAGCCCCTGGATCGCGGTGCCCAGTTTGCGCACGCTGTCGTTGCGCTCGGCGCTGGCAGCAACATCTTCCGCGTCCAGGTCGGGCAGCTCCGACTCGAGGTGGTTGTCGCTCTCGTTGTCCGGGTGGAGCAGCTTGTCAAGGCTGACGGTGACCCAGGCGGAGTCGGAGACGATCATGTGGTAGTGCTCGAGGCTGAGGCCGAGCGCCTGCGCGACCTCGTGCTCTTCAGGCTCCCGCCCCAGCTTCTCCCGCAGGGCTTTCGCTCGTCTGTTCCAGCTCACGCTGGTGCGTACGGACGGAACGCGAGAGGCGATCGGCACGGCGCAGCGCAGCGCAGCGCAGCGCAGCGCAGCGCATCGAACATGGCGCCGCGGATGCGGCTGATGGCGTAGGTCTCGAACTTGACGCCGAGCGAGGGGTCGAAGCGTTCAACGGCCTCGATCAGGCCGACAGTGCCGGCCGAGATCATGTCGTCGTTATCCATGATCGAGGTCGTGCTGATGGAGAGGCGTCCGAGAACGTACTTCACGAGCGGCGTGTACTGCAGGATCAGCGTGTCGCGCAGCGCCGGTGCAGGCTGCTCGATAAAGTGCTGCCAGCGCTCGCGCGTCACATCGGCCGAGGGCAAGTTCGGGTGCCGCTTCTTGATCGGCATCTGCCGTTTGATCGGGACCTGCTGTGGTAACGACTGCTGCGGCCTCTTCGACGACGTTCGCTGCGACATGGGGCTCCTGACTCTTCGAGCCGCCCGTCGACATGCACTGTGTGGGTGCTATCGAGAAACGTTCGTTCTTACAGAACGATCGCTTCTTTTCTCGTCCCAACCAGTATGCGCAGCACGATCCGCGCGGATCGGGTGTTTCCGCGATCCCGTCCGGATTGAGACGTAGCGGTGATGGTTGACGCGTCATGGAGTCCGGAAAAGTTGCAGGGTACGCTGGGGAAGTGTCCTAGGGCTGCCTAGGGCTGTGTCGCCCAGGCTTGAGGGCCGGTCAGAGCATGGCCTGCGGCGCGTCGGCCGGGTCGCACAAAAAGAGCCGCGGGCGGTGCCCGCGGCTCGATTCGTTCGCTGGGGATCGTCGTCGCTAGGAGGCGAGGGTACCGGCGGCCTTTTCGAACTGGGCCTCTTCGGTGGAGCCGCTGAGAGCCAGTGTGGCGGACTCGCCACCGCTGACCGCGAGCAGGATCTCGTCGAAGTAGGAGGTACCGGCTTCGCGCTGGTGCTTGGTGGCGGTGTAGCCGTGGGGCTCGGAGCGGAACTCGCCCTCCTGCAATTCCACGTAGGCCTTCATGCCGCTCTCGGCGTAGCCGCGAGCGAGGTTGAAGGTGTGGTAGTTGATCGTGTGCCAACCGGCGAGGGTGATGAACTGGAAGTGGTAGCCCATCTGCGCCAGGTCCTTCTGGAAGGTGGTGATCGTGGCGTCATCCAGATGCAATTTCCAGTTGAAGGAGGGCGAGCAGTTGTAGGACAGCATTTGATCGGGGAAGCGGGCATGGACGGCGTCAGCGAAACGCTGCGCTTCATCCAGGTCCGGCGTGGAGGTCTCGCACCAGATCAGGTCGGAGTAGGGGGCGTAGGCGAGGGCGCGGGCGATGGCGGAGTCCATGCCGTCGCGGACCATGAAATAGCCCTCAGCGGTGCGCTCGCCGGTGACGAACTCGCGGTCGCGCTCGTCGATGTCGTTGGTCAGCAAGGTCGCCGCGAGGGCGTCGGTGCGGGCGAACAGCAGCGAGGGCACGTTCAGCATGTCGGCGGCGAGGCGCGCGGCCTGAAGCGTGCGAATCATCTGCGAGGTGGGCACGAGCACTTTGCCGCCCATGTGGCCGCACTTCTTCTCGGCCGCGAGCTGGTCTTCGTAATGCACGCCGGCGGCGCCGGCCTCGAGCATGTTCTTCATCAGCTCGAAGGCGTGGATGGGGCCACCGAAGCCGGCTTCCGCGTCGGCCAGGATGGGGAGGTAGTAATCGAGGTCAGTCTTGCCCTCGAGCTTGTCGACCTGGTCGGCCCGCATCAGCGCGTTGTTGAGCCGCTTGACGAGGGCGGGGGCGCTGGTGGAGGGGTAGAGGCTTTGGTCGGGGAAGGTCTGGGCCGCCTGGTTGGCATCGGCGGCGACCTGCCAACCGCTGACGTAGAGCGCGTTGAGGCCCGCCTTGGCCATCTGCACGGCCTGCGCGCCGGTTTGGGCGCCGAAGGTGTGGACGTAGTCCATCTCCTGGAGTTGCCGCCAGAGGCGGTCGGCGCCGTGCTTGGCGAGGGTGACGTCGGACATGATGGAGGGACGCAGCTTGACCACGTCTTCCGCGGTGTAGGTGCGTTCGATCCCCTTCCAGCGGGGGTTCTCAGCCCAATCCTGTTCCAGGGCGGCGACCTGTTCGGCCGGCGTGGGGTCTGCGGGGGAAACTCCGTTGCTGCTCATGCCATTCCTCGCAAGTTCTTGTGTGCGTTTCCGCGCTGATACTGCATCGCCGGTCTATCCACGAACTGCATGGATAACCGGTCGACCCCAAACGTCCACTCGCCGTGACCAGCGCATCCTGGAATCTGGGAGCATGGGGGAAAGTTAGGCAGAGACGCTGGGCTCGTCAATACGAGAAGGGGTAATCCATTCAGAACTTCTATGCCTGAATCGGCGGGATCGATGGATGGATCCGGGCGGAAATCGGAGCAGACGTGTGGCGCTGGTCACTGCGGGCGCGTTCCAGTGGGGCGAGGCGGCGAGATAGGCTCAACGGAGATGCGAAGGGATCCGACACCATGCGCGACGGTCCCGAGATGGGCCCGGCTGAACAGGTTCCGAGCGGCGGCTTCGAGGCGATGCTCAACGCGAGCCGGACGTCCGCCCAAAAGGGGGCCCAACAAGGCGCCGACGGGGGCCGGCGAACTGTCGGAGGCGGCGGACGGGGCGCCGGCGCCGCGTCGCAGTCTGCCGACGATGGCTGGGCGATCGAGGCGAGTGGGCTGACGAAGCATTTCGGCGACGTACATGCCGTCAAAGGGATCCAGCTGCGGATTCCGCGCGGGCAGATCTTCGGCTTTCTGGGCGCGAACGGCTCCGGCAAATCGACGACGGTGCGGATGCTGACGACGCTGCTCAAGCCAACAGCGGGAAGCGCGAGCGTGGGCGGGCTGGACGTGGCGAAACAGGCCCGGGCGGTGCGGCGCGGGATTGGGGTGGCGCTGCAGGAGGCGGGGCTGGACGACTTGCAGACGGGGCGGGAGCTGCTGCGTCTGCAGTCGCGCCTGTACGGGCTGGAGCGGGGAGCGATCGAGGACCGGATCGCCGAGCTGTTGATCGTGGTGGATCTGGGGGATGCGGCTGACCGGCGGATCGGGACGTACTCGGGCGGGATGCGGCGTCGACTGGACCTGGCCTCGGCGCTGGTGCATGCGCCCGACATCATCTTTCTGGACGAGCCGACGACGGGGCTGGATCCGATCAGCCGGGAGAGCCTCTGGCGCTACGTCGAGCGGCTGAACCAGGAGGATGGGGTGACGTTCTTCCTGACCACGCAGTACCTGGAGGAGGCCGACCGCCTGGCGCATGACGTAGCGATTCTGGCTGTAGGGAAAATCGTGGCGCAGGGCTCGCCGCAAGAGCTGAAGGCTTCGATCGGGGCCGAGGTGGTCGTGGTGGAGTTTGGCTCGGAGGCCGATGCGGAAGCGGCCCAACGACTGCGGACGTTAAACGGGGTGGAGGCGGTGCGAACGGACGGGCGTCAGACTTCGATCTACGTGCCGAACGGCAGTGCGGCGGTGTCCGCAATCGTGCGGGCACTGGATGAGGCGGGTCTGACTTTCGGCGACGTGCGGCTGTCGCAGCCGACGCTGGACGATGTCTTCCTGCGCGCGACGGGCCACCACATGGAAGCCACGACCGCGGATGAGGCCGGCGAATGACGATCTGGACGCACTCGTTCTACCTGGCGATGCGGACGATGCGGGAGTCGCTGCGCCAGCCCGGGGTCGAGGTCGGCAACATCTTCATCCCGCTGTTCTTCTTCGCGGTGATTCTGGGCAGCGTGAGTACGGTGGCACGCTCCGCCTTTGGGGTGGAAAACTTCGTCGCCTTCCAGGTGCCGGTGGCGATCCTGCAGGCGGTGGCGGGGGCGGCGTCGGTCTCGGGCATCGCGATGGTGACGGATATTCAGCGGGGCTACTTCGACAAGTTGCTGCTGACGCCGACGTCGCGCTGGTCGATCATTACGGGCCGCATCCTGGCGGACGTCATCCGCGGGGCGCTGTTCACGTTGCTCGTCGTCGCGATCGGGCTGGGGGTGGGGTCCGGTCTGGAAACGGGTGTGGCGGGCGGCGCGATGATCGTGCTGGTGGGAGCGCTATTCGGCGGGGGCTTTTCGGGGATTGGGATCTCGATCGCGCTGCGGACAGGCAGCGCGCAGGCGGCGCAGGCGGGGTTCCTGCTGTTTTTCCCGCTGCTGTTCCTTGCGCCGGCCTTCGCGCCGCTCTCGATCTACAGCGACTGGCTGCGGACGATCGCGGAGTTGAATCCGGTGACCTACATCCTGCGCGGGCTGCGCGTGCTGATGCTGAGCGGCTGGGACTGGGAACAGATCGGCTACATGTTCGCGTCGGTGGGCGGATTCGCGGTGGTCACGACGTCCCTGGCGGTCTGGACGCTGGTGCGTCGGATGCGGTAATCGTTGCGGTCGAAGCCCGGACTCGCTAAGCGTTCTGGGGAATAGCGGCAATCCGAGTCGGCTTTGTTATAATTGGCACCCTCGGCGCAAGGCTGCGCTGGGACCAATGACCGCAATGGGGGACGCAATGACGACCCAGACACGAACGGACCTGCCGGGACGGGTGATCCCGATCATCGAGCAAGAGTTCGACGATTTCGAAACCGAAGCCGCAGCCTTTCTGCGCGGCGAGCGCGATGAGGCGAAGTTCATCGGCTTCCGCTTGAAGCAGGGCTGCTACGGCCAGCGCCAGCCGGACGTGCAGATGATCCGGGTGAAGCTGCCGATGGGCGGCATCTCGGCCGAGCAGCTGGACGCCTTCGGCGACGTGGCGGAGGATTTCGTGCCGCTCAAGAAGGGGCACATCACCACGCGGCAGAACATCCAGATGCACTTCATACCGCTGGACCTGATGGGGCCGGTGTTCCGTCGCTTGGCGGAGGCGGGTCTGTCGTCGCGTGAGGGTTGCGGCAACGTGGTGCGCAACGTGACGGCCGACGCCTACGCGGGGATTAACGACGAAGAGCCGTTCGACGTGACGCCCTACGCGGGCGCCTACGTGCGCTACTGGGTGCGCAACGAGATCACGCAGCTGCTGCCGCGCAAGTGGAAGACGTACTTCACCGGCCGCGAGAGCGACCGCGCGATCGCGGAGATTCACGACCTGGCCTTCGTCGCCAAGGTGCGTGAGGTCGACGGGGAAAAGGTGCGCGGCTTCGAGGTGCTGGTGGGCGGTGGGCTGTCGACGATGGCGAAGCACGCGATCGTCGTCGACGAGTTCGTGCCGGTGGACGACTTCCTGATGTTTTCGGAGTCGCTGCTGCGCATCTTCAACGAGGCCGACGAGCTGCGGAAGAGCATTCACAAGGCGCGGATCAAGTACCTGGTCGCGCGCGTGGGGCCTGAGGGCTTCCGCGAGATGGTGGACGAGTACCTGACGCAGGACTGGACCAAGGAAGAGCGGCCGACGTGGGAAGAGCTGGCCTTCCTGGACGATGAAGAGGCAGCCGCGCCGGCGGCGCGGGCCGATGCGCCGACGGTGCCGGACGACGAACGGGCGGCCTTCGAGCGCTTCGTGGAGCGCGCGGTCAAAGCGCAAAAGCAAGATGGCTACCACTCGATTGAGGCGCACGCGGTGCGCGGCGACCTGGACGTGCGGCAGTGGCACGGGCTGGCCGATGTCGTGCGGGACTGGGGCAATGATCGCGCACGCGTCACGTGGGGCCAGAACATGCTCCTGCGTTGGATCCCGACAGCGCATCTCTACGGCGTCTGGCGCGACTTGAACGCGCTGGACCTGGGCGGCGACGACGCGGGGGAGATCACAGACGTGATCTCCTGCCCGGGGACGGACTCCTGCAAGCTGGGGATCACGTCCTCGATGGGGTTGAACTCGGCGGTACGCGACAAGCTGGCGCAGTTGGACATCGACGACCCGGCGACACGTCGGATTCGGATCCACATGAGCGGTTGCCCCAACTCGTGCGGGCAACACCACATCGCGAACATTGGCTTCCACGGCGCGTCGATCAAGCAAGGGCGCCGGCAAATTCCCGCCTATCACGTGTTCCTGGCAGGCAGCTACAAGGACAACGATCCGCTGCGGCTGGGCACGTTACTCAAGCTGCGGATCCCGGCCAAGCGCGTGCCGGAGACGGTGGAGCGGTTCATCGGCCTCTATCAGCGCGAGCGCCAGGAGGGCGAAGAGTTCAACGAGTTCTTCGACCGGGTCGGCCAGGATCCGTTCTTGGCCGCGGCGCAGGACCTGACGCTGCCGCCCGATTTCGGGCCGGACACGCTGCCGATGTTCATCGACTGGGAACGCGACGGGCTGTACGTCCTGCAGCGCGGCGAGGGCGAGTGCGCCGTTTAACGACCGTGCTGAACCGACGCGCGTCGGGTGCCATGAGAGCGAGTTCGCGAGTGGAGCGAGCTCCTTAGGCAATAGGGCGGCGGCGGTGAACGGGGCTCCGCCGAACGGTGCGACGTGGCGGATCGGGATCCGGGCTCTCACGAGATAATTATACGCAGAAGCGAGACTTTCGGCGTGAAAAATCCACGTCGTCCCACTGTGATTTCCGGCAGGGGCGTACGTCGCGTACTGCTCCTGCTCGCGGGCCTGTTGCTGATACTGGTGGCCACGCCGCATGGAACGGCCGTCGCCGATCACCGCAATGAAACGCACCTGAGCGGGGTACTGCCGCGCCTGGCGATCGGCTGTCGCTTCGCCAATCTGGCGAACGTGACGCCGGTCGGCGACGAGCAGATGCGGGTGCTGATGGGAGATGGTCGGTCGGGCGTCACGGCCTGGTGGCAGGAGGTGTCGTACGGGGCGATCGAGCCGGCGGGGGAGTGGCTGGGCTGGGTCGAGATGGACGGTGTGCGGGACGACTACCTGCGCGACCTGGTCTTCACGTACACCGAGGAATTGGGGGACACGTGGAACGCAGCTCTCTTGGACTGTGCCAGCAAGGCGGCGGAGCTGACGGACCTGAGCCAGTACGACGCCCTCGATCTGTTCTTCAACACACGGCTGGGCGGGTTCTGGGGGAGCCGCTTCGAATTCACGATCGCGGGAATCACCAAGGAGTGAGACTACACCTGGATGTGGGCGACGGACGAGAGCCCGGCGGGGCAGCCGGGCTCCGGGCTGTATGCGGGCATCTTGGCGCATGAGACGGGGCACTCGTATCGGCTGCAGCACAACCTGTCGTTCGGGGGGTTCGGGTCGGAGTGGGGGCGCTGGGGGCGCAGGGGCGTTGCGGCGTCGATCTGGACTTCAACTGCCATTCGGTGCACATCAACGCGCAGCAGAAGGACCGCATGGGCTGGATCGCGCCGGAGCGCAAGGCGGTGGTGCTGCCAGGCATGGACGAGATCTTCCATCTCGAGCGTTTGGCCGAACCCGGCCCGGACGGCTTGCTCTTTATCGAGATCCCGGTGCCGGGCGAGCCGCGCCGCTTCTACACGGTGGAGGCGCGCAAGCGCACTGGCTACGACGTGGAGCTGATTGGGGACGCGGTGCTGATCCATGAGGTGGTGGCCGATCGATTCGAAACCGCGTACGTGGTGTTCGATCCGGACGAGGAGGTGTCGGAGGCGGAGCTGGAGGCCCTGTTCGACCCGGCCGACGACACGCCGGCGGCGGCCGCGGGGCCGAACGGGCCGCAAGGGATGTGGACCGTGGGCGAGGTGTTCGAGGCGGAGTCGCTGACGGCCGAGTTCGGGGGCACGCCGGGCAGCGGGATCCGGATAGAGGTGGTGGCGGAGACGGAGACGGGCTTCGACGTACGGGTGAGCGTGGCCCCGTCGACGGCGTCGGGTCTACCGCAGCTTCGAGCCAGGCTGGCAGCTCGTGGGTTTCACCGACACGGCAGATGATTTGAACAGGGGGACGCTCTCGGTGCTGGCTGCTCCACGATTGACTCGTGTCCTCCAGTGGTATGCGCCCGGCCAGCAATTCCTGCGCTTCGGGCCGCAGGACCCGGTGCTCCCGAATCAGTTCTATCGGCTTGAGACCGGCGACGGAGTCTGGATTCTGTTTGATGAGGGCGATGACCGCACCGTTCTCTGGGAGCAACCCGTGATCGATGAGCCGCGCAGCGTCTCGCTGCCGGCCGGCTTCTCGATCCGAACTTGGACCGGGCCAACAACGCCCGTGGCCGCGGCGGCGGGCGAGCTAGGCAGCGCGTTTGAGTCGTTGAGCGTGTGGGATAGCGACGTGTTCTTGAGCTATACCGCCGGGCTGCCGGACTTCGTCAACAAACTGCACGAGCTGCACTACGGAGATGCGTTCTGGATCCGGATGTCGGAGGCGGCGAGCTGGACGCAGCCCGCGCCCAACTGAGCCCGGTCAGCCAACGGACGAAACGGAGCCGCTGGCTAAGCTGACGGCATGCCTGTCACGCCCTTCGCGACGCAGAGATTGGCGGCGCTGGCTCTCCCGGCGTTGGTTGCCGTCCTTCTGCTGGCCTGCGGCGACGAGTTGCCGACGAACACCGGGCCGATCTCCTCGCCGCCCGCCGTGGATGAGCCCAGCAACGGCCTGTCCCGTGACGAGCAGGCGAGCGACGCCTCGCCGGCAGCAGGCGCACCAGCAACGGTCGACCCGGACGATGACGCGGCGCTCGGGCCGAGCGGCGGCCCCGGGATCGGAGCGCGGGAAAACACGCTATTCGAGGCGCTGGAGGCGCACATCGCGGCGCTGAACGCGCTCGACGAGCAGGAGTTCGTCGGCATCTTCCTGGACGACTGCGACGATCCCGTAGCGACCGGGGCGCTCTCGTATTCGTTCGGCGCGCCGCTGGTCAAGGCGGGCGCTCGGGCCAGCAGCGAGTTCGAGTCGATCCTGTTCCTCGATACGGACCGGGCGCTGGTGGAATACGCGACGGAGCTGCCACGGGACATCTGGGTGGTGCACGAGCGTCGTTGGCGGATCAGCACCTGCTCGCAGTGAGGCTCGCCGGAGCTAGTCCGGGACGCGCCGTCCGACCGTGCGCCCGATTTCGACGTGATACTTGAGACAGCGCAGCATGTCACGGAAGCCGTTGCAGGCCTGACGGCGGCCGATTAGCCAATCGATCAAAACGCCGAGGGGCCCATACTTGAGACGGTAGTTGGCGCTGCAACCGATGCGGGGGCCGGTGCCGCGCGGGGCGACGGTGAAGGTGACGACGTTGCGGGCGAGCGGCAGGCTGGTCTCGAAGATGTCGACGACCATGCGGGGGTCGGGATCGAAGTCGATGATGCGCTCTTCCGGGAAGCCGCCGCCGAAGAGGTCGCAACGGCGGGTGGCGTCGGCGCCGGTGTCCTGATCGGAGGTCGCGTGCGAGCTTTCGACGCCGGGATTCCAGCGGTAGACGTTGGGAAAGTCGGCCAGGACGTCCCAGACTCGGGCCGGCGGGGCGTCGATCTCTTCGTGGACGGTGACGACGGCCATCTTCGTCCTCCCGGCGTCAGCGTACGCCCGTCCGCACGCATGGGGCCCGTTCCGCGTTGCCCGTGGCGAGTCGCTCGTGGCGATCACCAAACGTAGACTGAGACTTCGTGAGCCAACCGACCCCCGTCAAGCCTCGGACGCCGATCGCGGCGCGGTTTTTACCGTCGCGTGTGTACTACGGCTGGTACGTGGCGATCGGCACGTCGCTGATCATGATGGGCGGGATGGGGATCGGATTTTACGGGCTGGCCGTGTTCCTGCGGCCGCTGCAAGAGGCGAACGACTGGTCCAACACGGCGGTGAGCGGGGCGACGGGGGCGTACTTCGTGATCTCGGGGCTGGCGACGGCGCTGGTCGGCCCGTATGTCGACAAGCGTGGGCCAATCCTGTTCATGGCGCTCGGGCTGGGGCTGACGGCCGTGATGACGGTGCTGGTTGGCTTCGTCGATCAGCTTTGGCAGCTCTACCTGGTCTACGGAATGTTGGCGCTGGGTTTCGGCATGGCGGGCGGCGTGTCGATCAATTCGATCATGACGCGCTGGTTCATCCAGCGCCGGGCGCGGGCGATGAGCATCTCGTCGACGGGGATCTCGGTCTCAGGCGTGATCCTGCCTCCGCTGGGGGCGGTACTGATCGGGGCGGGCGGGCTGGAGCTGACGACGCCGGTGCTGGGCATTTTCGTGGCGGTGTTCGCGCTGCCGATCGTGCTGCTGGTGATGGTCTGGGACCCGAGCCAGATGGGGCTGCCGCCGGATGCGAAGGAGCCGCTGCCAGCGCCGAGCGGGGTGGGCGCGGCGCTGAGCGACGCCGTGCAGCAGCGTCGCTGGACGATCCCTCAGGCGTTGCGCACGCTGTCGTTCTGGGCAATCGCGATCGCGTTCGTGCTGGTGCTGCTCTCGCAGACGGGCTTCATCATTCACCAGATCGCGTTCCTGGAGGAGCGGATGGGCTCGCGCACGGCAGCCTCGATCGCGCTCAGCACGACGGCCTTCGGCAGCATCGTGGCGCGCTTGGTGGTGGGGCAGTTCGCGGACCGGATCGACAAGCGCAAGCTGACGATGGGGCTGTTCGCCTTGCAGGGGTTGTCCGTGCTGGCGGTGACGCACATCGACAACACCGTGGCGACGTACTTCTTCACGCTGACGTTCGGCTTCACGATCGGGAACGTCTACATGATGCAGTCGCTGCTGGTGGGCGAGATCTTCGGGTTCGTCTCGTTCGGGGCAATCTTCGGGCTAATTTCGTTCGCGGGGCAGACATCGAGCGGGATCGGACCGCTGCTGGTGGGGGTGTTGGAGGACGCGACGGGGGGGTACGAGACCCCGTTCACGGTGTCGGCGTTGATCACGTTTGCGGCGGCGCTGGTGGTGGGGTGGGTGCGTCCGGCGCGGGCGCAACGGGCTGCCGTTGGGGTCGAGCGGGTGGCTGTTGGAGCGTCCGAAGTGATGAAGGCGCAGAAGGCGTATCCCCGAGTGGGCGCTCGGCAGAAGCGCGCAGGCGAAGCGTCGGTTCTGCGAAGAGAGAGCTAGGCCAGGGCCAGCCGGCTAGCCCGGCGGCTAGTCCAGCGGGGCCATGGCGAGGCCGTCGATCACTTCGAGGTTGGGGATCTTGTGCAGTTCGGCCGGGCTGACCCTGATCTTCCAGGAGCGGCTGCCGCCCCCGACCCAGATGTACTCCAGGTCCATGATGCGGGCATCGACGTAAAGCGGCAGATCGTCGGGCAGGGCGAAGATGGTGACGCCGCCGATCAGCATGCCGGTCAGGTCGCGGGTTTCGTCGGCGGAGGCGAAGGAGGCGCGCGACTCCATCAGCTTGCGCACGCGCTTATTGACATCGAGGCGGGTGGTGGCGGTGACGAGGCAGCCGACGTAGCGCTTAGGCTTCTTTTTGGAAGCAACGATGATCGTGTTGCCGGAGGCTTCGGGATCGATGCCGTAGTGGGCGCAGAAATCGACGGTGTCGGCGAGGTCGGGGTCGCAGGCCATGAGTTCGTGGTCGATATTGTAGTGGGCGAGGAATTGGCGCACGGTGTCGGCGGGGTCGGGGGTGGTGTCTGTGGTCACGGGGTCCTCACGGCGCGCAGCATAGGTGGCGCAACAGGCATGGCCCCACGCAACCCGGAAGAGAAAAGAGAAGAAAGAGCTTTCCGGAGGGGAGTAGGCCCAGGCCCCCAGGGGGATGGATGGTCGCGCGCGTGGCGCGTGGAAAGCCCGCTCCGATCTGCCCCTACACCCGGCAGCCACTGGTCACGTAACATCGCCGCGGCAGCAAGGAGGCAGCATGCAATATGACGACATTGTGGTGGGGGCGGGTTCGGCGGGGGCGGTGATCGCGACGCGGCTGTCGGAGGATCCCGAGCGCAGCGTGCTGCTGCTGGAGGCGGGACCGGACTACGCGTCGCTGGAGGCGATGCCCGACGATTTGCTGAAGCCGTGGGTGTCGTGGGCGGATCACGACTGGGGCTTCCAGGCGCAGGCGCAGTCGGAGCGGGAGATCAAGTTACATCGCGGCAAGGTGGTGGGCGGCTCGTCGGCGGTGAACGGGACGATCGCGTTGCGGGGGGTGCCGAGCGATTTCGCGTCGTGGGTGGCGGCGGGCTGCGACGAGTGGTCGTACGAGGATGTGCTGCCGTACTACCGGAGGCTGGAGGACGATCCCGAAGGCGGCGACTTCCACGGCACGAAGGGTCCGATCCCGATCGAGCGCCCGTCGAAGGAGGAGTGGCAGCCGATCCAGCGCGCGTTCTATGAGGCCTGCCGTCGCGAGGGCTACGCCGACGCTGAGGACCACAATCTGCCGGAGACGACGGGCGTGGGCCCGTGGCCGCGCAACCGTGCCGCTGGGAATCGCTTTTCGACAAACCTGGGCTACCTGGTGCCGAATCGGGGGCGGCTGAACCTGACGATTCGCGGCGAAGCACTGGTGCACCGTGTGCTGTTCGAAGGCGGGCGCGCGGTGGGCGTCGAGGTTGAGAGTGGCGGTGAGTTGCAGGTCGTGCGGGGCGAGCGGGTGACGCTGTCGGCGGGGACGCTGATCTCACCGGCGATCCTGCTGCGTTCGGGGGTGGGGCCGCGGGAGAAGTTGGAGCCGCACGGGATCGCGCAGGTGCTGGAGTCGCCGGGGGTGGGAGAGAATCTGATCGACCATTTCGGGGCGGGGGTGCAGGCGCTAGCGAAGGAGGGGTTGGAACACAATCCAAACGTCGTGACGGAGGTCGGGTTGCGCTACACGGCGGAGGGGTCGGAGCATTTCAACGACATGCAACTAGCGGTGTCGACGATCTTCGATCCGGACCAGGCGCGCGGGCTGACGGATGCGCCGCGCCAGCCGGGCGCGACGTTCGGGGTGGGAGCGGTGGTGCAGCGAACGGCGGGCCGCGGGCGGCTGACGCTGCGGTCGGCGGACGCGCACGAGCAGCCGCAGTTGGACATGCACTACGCGACGCATCCCGAGGACATGCGTCGCCTAGTCGAGGGGACGAAGCTGGCCTGGTCGCTAATGCATGGGCCTGAGCTGGCGCCGTTCGCGGAGCGGGTGTTGCGGCCAAAGCCGGAGATAATGGAGGACGATGCGGCGATCGAGGAGTTCGTGCGATCGACAACGAGCACGACTTGGCACGTCTGCGGGACCTGCAAGATGGGTGGGGAGGGGAACCCGATGGCGGTGGTCGACCAGCGGGGCAAGGTGCGGGGGTTGGAGGGGTTGTACGTGGCGGACGCGTCGGTGATGCCGGAGATCGTGTCGTGCAACACGAATCTGACGTCGATCATGATCGGGGAGCGTGTGGGGGAGTGGCTGGCGGGGTCTGAATAGTTGGCGCACTCGGCCTGCGCGGCGCGCGCGCCGCTCGACGCAAGCGGTAGGTCCGGTGGACGGCACGCATCCCAGCTCAGCACGAACGGGAAGACGCGCCGCGCCGGTCGGACAGTCCAAGTCGTGCCAACGGACGGGATGGTAGGGGCACTGCCCGCTAGGATGGCGTTGGTCGCCGCGTCTCTGGGTCGCTGGAACGCAGTGTGGGCCGTCCGGGAGGGGCTGGGCCATCAATCGATCGCGCCGTCCGGCGTTTGGGCTGCGCCCTGCACTGCGCGGGGAGGGCAGGACGCGCCCGCGCGATCTCTTCTACGGCTGGCGCATCGTTGGGATCGGGGTGGTGATCCAGATCCTGATCGGTGGGCTGATGATGCAGGCCTTCGGCGCGTATGCGGCAGTGCTGCGCGACGAGTTTGGCTGGTCGAAGACGCTGTTTTCGTTCGCCTTTTCGGTGACGCGCGTGGAGAGCGGAATTCTAGGACCGTTGCAGGGCTGGCTGATCGACACGTTGGGGCCGCGCAAGATGATGCGCGTCGGGCTGGTGATGCTGGGCGTGGGCTTCCTGCTGTTCAGTCAGATCGACACACAGTGGCACTTCTTCGCGAGCTATCTGCTGATGGCGATCGGCGCGAGCGTGGGCGGCTTCATGACGCTGACGGTGACGATCGTGAACTGGTTCGAAAGACGCCGGGCGACGGCGATGGCGGTGATGGGGATGGGCATGGCGATCGGCGGCCTGTTGGTGCCAATCGTGGTGCTGAGTATGGAGGAGTTCGGCTGGCGTGGCACGGCGTTCGGGTCGGGGCTGTTGGTGCTGTTCGTGGGGCTGCCGCTGTCGCAAGTGATTCGCACACGGCCCGAGGACATGGGGATCGGAGTGGACGGCAAACCGCTGGAGGCGCCGCAGCCCGCGGCGGGGGGAGTGGCTGTGGTGGGCGCCCCGGCTCGGGACGGCGACTACACCGTGCGGGAGGCGCTGCGCACCGGAGCGTTTTGGTATCTCTCATTGGGGCACGCTTCCGCGCTGCTCGTCGTCTCGGCGGTGATGGTGCACCTGGTGCTGCACATCAACGAGCAGTTGGGCTACTCGCTGGGCACGGCCGCGATCGTGATCGCGGTGATGACGGCGGCGCAGATCGTGGGAATGCTATTCGGCGGCGTGCTGGGCGACCGCTTCAACAAGCGCTACATCGTGTTCGTGGCGATGATTGCCCATAGCGCGGCGCTGCTGATTCTGGCTTGGGCGACGGCGCTGTGGATGGTGTTCCTGTTCGCGGTGCTGCACGGCACAGCTTGGGGGGCGCGAGGGCCGCTGACGCAGGCGCTGCGGGCGGACTACTTCGGGCGCAAATCATTCGGCAAGATCATGGGCTTCTCGTCCATGATCATGATGGTGGGGATGACGACGGGGCCGATCGTGGCGGGCGTGCTGGCGGACTCGACGGGGACGTACAAGCTGGGCTTCACGATCCTGGCGATCATGGCCGGGATGGGCTCGGTGTTTTTCTTGCTGGCGAAGCCGCCGCGGCGGACCGGGGAGCCGGTGTCGGTGGAGCAGGAGGAACCGGTGGCGGGCGTGCTGCCGGCGTCGGCGCCGGGAAGCTGAGGCGCAAGGGCACTGAAGTCGATTGCTGGAGGCTTCCGGCGTCGCTTAGGTTAACGGGCAGGGCTTTAGGCGCGGCAGGAGAACGATGCGATGAAATACCGTCAGATCGCGAATTCGGACGTGTCCGTCTCGGAGGTGGGCTTCGGGGTGTGGACGATGGCGACGTCGTGGTGGGGGGAGCACACGGACGCGGACGCGATCTCGACGATGCGCGAGGCGCGCGATCTGGGGATCAACTTCTTCGACACGGCGGCGACGTACGGCGAAGGGCGGGGCGAGACACTGCTGCGCGACGCCTTCCCGAAGGGGGAGCGCGCCGACGTGGTGATTGCGACGAAGTTTGGTTACGACTTCGCCAACCGTCCCAAGGAGAAGCTGGCGGGCCACCAAGAGGCGCCCCAACAGTGGGAGGTACCGTTCATTGAGCAGTCGCTTCACGAGGCGCTGGATCGGCTGGGGACGGATTACATCGACCTCTGGCAGTTCCACAATCCGCGCATGGACGCGTTGGAGCGCGACGAGCTGTGGACCTTCCTCGACCGCGTGAAGCGGGAGGGCAAGGTGCGCTCAATCGGTGTAGCGCTGGGCCCGGCGATCGGCTGGCTCGAAGAGGGCGTCTACGCGATGGAGGAGCGCGGGGTCGACCTGGTGCAGATCATCTACAACGCGCTGGAGTTGGATCCGGGGCGGGGCCTGATCGCGGCGGCGGAGAAGAGCGGGTCGTCGTTGCTGGTGCGGGTGCCGCACTCGTCGGGCATGCTCGAGGGCAAGTACACGCTGGAGACGGTGTTCGACAAGAGCGACCATCGCAGCCACCGGCCGCGGGCCTGGTTGGAGAACGGGCTGAAGAAGATCGAGCAGCTCGACTTCCTCGTCGAAGGGGAGTCCACGATGGCGCAAGCGGCGCTGCAGTTCTTGATGCACACGCCGTCGATCGTGAGCGCGCTGCCGAATATCTACGACCGCGATCAGTTGCACGAGTTCGCGGCGGCGAGCGAGACGCCGTCGATCAGTGCGGAGCAGTGGGGACGGGTGGAGAAGCTGTACGACGCGAACTTCGGGTTGGCCGCCGAGAACGAGGCGGGCATCACGCCGGAGAACCGTTTAGCTAGTGAAATCAAAGACAGGGATCAGATCAGGGCGGCGAGCAAATGAGCGAGAATGCCGGGCAGGCCAGATCTCGGCAAACTAGGGTGCCGGCCCAGGCCGGCTGGGGCAAGCAGTTCGTCAAGTTCTCGTTCTATCGCGTGGCCGACGCGGTGCGGCAGGGGCCGCAAGAGGCGCGGCAGGAGCTGGGCAAGCGACTGGCGTCGTTGCTGGACCGCTCGGCCGAGCGGATGCTGACGCGGACGTACTCGACGGTTGGCACGCGGGCGGACACGGACTTCCTGATCTGGCAGGTGTCGGACGACTTGGATGAGATCCAACGCTGGCACGCGTCGTTGCTGGCGTCGCCGATCGCGGGGTCGCTGGAGCGGCCGCATTCCTACTTGTCGATGACGATGCGCTCGATGTATTCGAACCCGCTGCACGACGGAGCGCCCAAGCGCGACACGCTGCGCGACGATGGTGGCACGAACGACTATCTCTTCGTCTACCCGATGGTGAAGACCCGCGATTGGTACACGCTGCCCAAGGACGAGCGTCAGCGGATCATGAATGAGCACATCGCGATCGGGCACGGCTTCCACGGGATCAAGATCAACACGACCTACTCCTACGGGCTCGACGACCAGGAGTTCGTGGTGGCCTTCGAGGGGGATGAGCCGGGCGAGTTCCTGGCGTTGGTGCGGGAACTGCGGGATTCGGAGTCGTCGGCGTACACGGCGGTGGATACGCCGATGTTTACGTGTCGGCGGGTGGAGGTGGGGGAGCTGCTGGCGGCGGTGGGATTGACGCCGGGGTAGCATCTGGGTGGGTGCCCCCCAGACCCCCCAGCCGGGGTGCCACCAGTGCACCCGGAATGGACGGTGGCGGAGGTCAGCTCTCGGCTTCGCCGCCTTCGGGACCCAGGCAGCGAAGTCGTCGCTGAAGTCTTCGAAGCGGTGTTCGAGGCCGGCGGGGACAAAGAGGGCGTCGCCGGGGCCGAAGGGGTGGCGGTCGGCCTGCTGCGGGCCGGTCTCGACGGCGAAGGTGCCGGTGCCCCTCGCAACGATTTAGATCTCGTCCTGCTCATGGGGCTGCTGGGGGTCCTTGCCGACGGGGGTACATGCCGAGGCGCATAGTGCCGTGGGTGAGAGGCTCGGCGTAGTGGGCCTGGCGGCTGAGCTGGGACTTGAGTAGAGCGTCGTCGAGGGTGACCAGGGCTTGTGGGTTGTCGGCGGGGGGCATTCTTTGTCCTTCGGGTAGCGGGGTTTAGCCGGCGGTGGCCGCAGACTCGACGGCTGCCGCGACGTCAGCGGGGGCCGGGTGGTCGCCGGCTTCGTTGCTGAGATAGGCGTAGGGGACACTGCCGTCCGGGCGGATGACGAAGACGCCGCCTTGCTGGTTGGGCACACCGCGACGCTTTGTCTGTCGGAAGCCGCCACGCGTGGCGCGCGCGCCGTTTAGCAGCACGCAGGGGTTGAGCGTGCTCCACCAACCGCGCTTGGCGCCGACTGCCTTGTAGACCGCGAGTGAAGGGTCGCTGTAGACGGGCATGGGGATGTCGAAGTCCTCGACGAACCAGCCCGCCTGCTCGGGGCTGCCACTGCCGACGATGACGATCTCGGCGCCAGCGTCGTTGATGCGCTGTCGGACGTCACGCAACTGCGCGACTTGCTGCTTGCAGAAGAGTCAACCGAAGTGACGAACGAGGGCGAGGGCGACGGGTTGTTCGGCCGAGAGGCTGCCGAGGACGACGTCGTTGCCTTGCGGGTCGAGGACGGTCAGGTCGGCGAGGGCGGCGGAGTCGATGGAGGGCATGGTCAGGATCCTGTCGTCGGCGGCTGTCAGGTCCGCATCAATCATCGTAGGAGCGCGATGGTAGACGGACTCGGCGATCCGGAACGGATAGAAGAAGGCGCTAGGCTGCCTGGACTCAGGAATGGGGGAGCCGATGAACCGACGCGATCTGCTGCGCGAGAGCCAGGCCTCGATGCACGCGCTGCTGGACAAAGCCGTTAACGAGATGACGGCCGAGCAGCTAAATTTCCGGCCGCAGGAAGGCGGGGTGTCGGGCTTCTTCAGCCTCTGGCACTTCGTGCGGACCGAGGACAACGTGATCAATTGGGTGCTGCAGCAGCAGCCGACGGTCTGGCTGAACGGCGATTACGACGAGTACTTCGCGCTGCCACGCACGTCGCAGGGGACGGGGATGACCGAGGACGAGGCGAACGCGGTGACTATCCGCGACGTACCCCGGTTCCTGCAATATCAGCAGGAGGTCTGGGCGGCGACGGAGACGTATCTGGCGTCGATGTCGGAGGACGAGTTCGAGTCGCGGCAGGTGACGGTAAAGCCGCTGGGGGAGATGTCGGTCTGGAACGCAATATACGGGTTGTGCTTGAGCCACGGCTACCGGCACATCGGGGAGATCGAGTATCAGCGCGGGGTGCAGGGTTTGGGTGGGCTGACGATCTAGCTCTGCCGCGAAGGAGCGTGGAAGCGACGCGCGGACTATCCTCCCGGCTGATCGAGAAGAGATCGACCGGAGTCGATCCGGCGACGAGAGGACGAACCGATGGCCGATCCGACTGAGGCGGAACTGCGCGCGAACCTGACGGAGCGCAACAACTGGGGACGCTGGGGCGACGACGACGAGGCGGGGGCGTTCAATCTGATCACGGCGCAGAAGCGGATCGAGGCAGCGGCGCTGGTGCAGAACGGGCGCACGGTATCGCTGAGCCGCTTCTGGCCGAAGCGGCCGGGTCCGCTGAACCCGCAGCCGGCGCAGCACTTCACGCAGTGGTCCGACCGCGGCGAGAGCGGCGGCGCCGTCGACTACTACGGGATCATGTACCACGGCTATTCGACGACGCACGTCGATGCGCTGTGCCACGTATGGGACTCGAACGGCGGCTGGCAGGGCAAGTCGCCGGAGGAGCTGGTGGGGCCGCAGGGGGCGAAGTTCGGCGACATCACGGCCTGGCAGTCGGGGATCATTACGCGCGGGGTGCTGCTGGACGTGCCGGCGCATCGTGGCGAGCCCTATGTGACCGAGGGCAAGCCGGTGACAGGTGCCGAGCTGGAGGCGATCGCGGAGGCGCAGGGCACTCCGCTGACGCCCGGCGACGCCCTGATCGTTTACAGCGGGCGCGAAGCCTGGCAGAACGACAATCCAGAAAACTACATGGGGACAGCGCCCAGCCCAGGGCTGGACGGCTCTTGCTCGGTCTTCATCCGTGACAAAGATGTCTCGCTGTTGGGCTGGGACATGATGGATGCGCGGCCGGACCGGAACAATCTGCCCTGGCCGGTGCACTCGGTGCTGTACTCGTTCGGGGTGACACTGCTGGACAACTCGCTGCTACAGCCGCTGGCCGAAGCCTGCGCGGAAGAGGGGCGGAACGAGTTCCTGCTGATGGTGCTGCCGCTGCCCGTCGAGGGTGGAACCGGCAGTCCGGTCAATCCCGTAGCGATGTTCTAGGGCGCAAGCAAGAGTCGAGGGCGCCCAGCGCGCCCGCCAATTCTGGATACACCGATTCGACGATCGAGAAGGAGTGCACGACGATGACGAACTTTGGCGTTTCGATGTTCCCGACGGACTACGCGATCCAGCCGATCGAGCTGGCCAAGGAGGCGGAGGCGCGCGGCTTCGAGTCGCTCTTCTTCCCGGAGCACACGCATATCCCCACCAGCCGGCGCACGGCGTGGCCCGGGGGTGGTGATCTGCCGCTGGAGTACTCGCACACGCATGACCCGTTCGTGGGTCTAATGGCGGCTGCGGCGGTGACTGAGAAGCTGAAGGTGGGGACGGGGATCCTGCTGGTGCCGGAGCGCGACCCGATCGTGACGGCCAAGCAGATCGCGTCGCTGGACATGATCTCGGGAGGCCGGGCGCTGATCGGGATCGGGGCGGGCTGGAACGTGGAAGAGCTGGAGAGCCACGGGGTGGCGTTCAAGGATCGCTGGAACGTGACCCGCGAGTCGGTGCTGGCCTGGCGCGAGCTGTGGACGCAAGAGGAGGCCGAGTACCACGGCGAGTTCATCAACTTCGAGAAGTCGTGGTCGTACCCGAAGCCGATCAGCCCGGGCGGGCCTCCGATCTTGCTGGGGGCGGAGTCGAAGTGGGCATACGACCGGGTGGTTGACTACTGCGACGGCTGGATGCCGATCAACGGACGGGGCAACCTGGGGGCCGGAATCGAGCAGTTGAAGGGGGCCTGTGACCGCGCGGAGCGCGACTTCGGCGAACTGGACCTGACGGTGTTCGGCATGGGGCCGCAGGAGGAACGGGCGACCGAGGTGATTGAACTGGGCTTCCAGCGGGTGATCTTCAACCTGCCGCCGGCAGCGCCCGACGTGGTGCTGCCGCTGATGGACCGTTACGCGGAGCTGGCCGAGAAGCTGTCCTAACGGCTTCTGAAACCGAGATCGGGTGACGTGATGGCTTCGGAGAAGTTCGAGCAGGGCCTGTCGGTGCGGCGTGAGGTGCTGGGCGACGAATATGTCGACAAGGCGCTGGCGACGATGGACGACTTCGGCCGCGACTTTCAGGAGTGGGTGACGGAGTCGGCCTGGGGCACCTGGGCGCGGGACGGGCTGGAGCGCAAGCAGCGCAGCTTGAACGTGCTCTGCCTGCTGGCGGCGCTGAACCGGCCGACGGAGTTTGAGCTGCACCTGCGCGGGGCGCTGCGCAACGGCTGCGCCGTGGAGGAGCTGCGCGAGACGTTCATTCAGATCGCGGCCTATGCGGGAGCACCGGCCGGGGTGGAGTCGTTCCGCATCGCGCGGCGGGTGTTGAAGGAAGAGGGCGCAATCGAGTGAGCCCGCAGGCAAGCGGTACGCAGTCCGGCAGGGGCGACCCGCTAACGATCGGCTTCATCGGGTTGGGCAACATGGGCGGGCCGATGGCGGCCAACATCGCCAAGTCGGGGCTGCCGATGGTGGCTTTCGACGCGGCGGGTACGGCCGAGCGCGCACCGGACGGGGCGGCGCTGGCGGAGTCGGCGGCGGAAGTGGCGCAGCGATCCGACGTCGTGATGCTGAGCCTGCCCGACGGCAAGATCGTGTTGGCGGTAGCGGGCCAGGTTTGCGGCGCCGACGAGCGCCGGGCGGACACGCTGATCGACCTGTCGACGATCGGCGTCGCGGCAGGGCGCGATCTGGCGGCGCTGGTCGAGGCGGCCGGCATGTCGTATCTCGAGGCGCCGGTCAGCGGCGGCGTGAACGGGGCGGCGGCGGCCACACTGGCAGTGATGGCGTCGGGCGAGGCGACGGTCTGGGAGCAAGTCGAGCCGTTGCTGGAACCGATTTCGGCGAATCGCTTTCCGGTGGGGGCGAAGGCGGGCCAGGCCCAGGCGATGAAGCTGCTGAACAACTTCCTCTCGGCGACGGCGATGACGGCGACGAGCGAGGCGCTGGTCTTCGGCGAGCGCGAGGGCCTCAATCCGGCGCAGATAATCGACGTGCTAAACGCATCCAGCGGGCGCAACACGGCGACGAGCGATAAGTTTCCGCGCATGCTGGCCGGCGCAGAGGAGTTGGGCTTCCAAGCCTGGCTGATGGCGAAGGACGTGGGGCTGTTCATCGAGAACGCCAGAGCCAACTCGACGGTAGGCGACATCGGCAAGGCGGTGGCGCAGGTGACGGAGGCGCTGCGAGACGAACAGCCGGAGGCCGACTTCTCAGCGATCTGGGACTTCACGCGTCGGTTGTCGGAGTAGGGCGCCACTGGCGCTGATTGAGACTGCATCGGGCACGGGATAGCCTCGGGCATGGAGGCCGCGATGCGAATCACGACGTGGAACGTGAACTCGATCCGGGCGCGCGAGAACCGCGTGCTCAATTGGATCGACCAGCACCAGCCTGACGTGCTGTGCCTGCAAGAACTCAAGTGCGAAGAGGAGCAGTTCCCCTTCGACGGCTTCGACCAGCTCGGCTACGAGGTCAGCCTGTTGGGGCAGAAGAGCTACAACGGCGTGGCGATCGCGTCGCCCAGCTTCCCCGACAGCGTGGAGGAGCGGATCCCCTGGCCGGACGATGCGGACGCGCGCGGGATCGCGTCGACGTTCGACGATCTGACTGTGGCGACGGTCTACGTGCCGAACGGCCGCCAGGTGGGCCACGATCACTACCACTACAAGCTGGAATGGCTGGAGCGACTGCTGGGCTGGCTGGAGAGATCGGCGTCGCCGGATCAGCCGCTGGTGATCTGCGGCGACTTCAACGTCGCGCCGGACGACCGGGATCTGTTCGACCCCGGCGCCTGGCACGAGCAGAACCTGGCCACGACGGCGGAGAGGGAGCGACTGCAGGCCCTGCTGGACTGGGGGCTGCATGACGCGCTGCGCGTGCTGACCGATGAGGCGGAGCAGTACACCTGGTGGGACTTCCTGACCGACGGATTCCTGCACAACCGCGGCCTGCGGATTGACCTGCATCTGATCACGCAACCGCTGGTCGAACGGCTGGAGGCGGTGGAGATCGACACGGAGGAGAGGGCGGGCGAGAAACCGTCCGATCACGCACCGGTGACGCTGGTGCTGAGAGACTGACGCATGGCTAACGACAGGGCTGCCGACGAGCACAACCCGGACCCCGAGGCGCTGATCGAGTCGACGATCGATCGGATCGCGCCGCTGGATCGCGTCTCGATGAAGGCCGCCTCGGAGCGCCTGGACCGGCTGACCAAGCCGCAAGGGTCGCTGGGCTGGCTGGAGGACCTGGCGATCTGGCTGGCCGGGGCGAGCGGGCAGCCGATGCCGCTGCTGCCGCGCAAGGCGGTGGTCGTGGCCGCCGCCGACCACGGCGTGGCTCGTGGTGGGATCAGCGCCTATCCGCCTGAGGTGACGGCAGCGATGGTGCAAAACTTCCTGGCCGGCGGGGCGGCGATCAACGTGATGGCGCGGGCGCAAGGGGCGACGGTGACGATCATCGACGCGGGGGTGGCGACGGAGGTTGTGCCGCCGCCCAAGACCTCGCGCTTGCGTTTCCAGAGCCGGCGCGTGGGACCGGGCACGCAGGACATGACGACGTCGGCGGCGATGAGCGAGGAGCAGGCGCGGGCCTGCGTGGCGCATGGGATTGAGGTCGTCGAGGAGCTACGGGAGGCCGGGTTGGACCTGGTGGCGACGGGCGACATGGGGATCGGCAACACGACGGCGGCCGCAGCGATTACAGCGGTCCGCGCCGAGGCAGAGGTGGCTGACGTGACGGGGCGCGGGACCGGAGTCGATGATGCGGGGCTGGAACGCAAAACGGCGGCAGTGCAGGCAGCGATCACACGCAACCAGCCTGACGCGACTGACGGGATCGATGTGCTGCGCTGCGTGGGCGGCTTCGAGATCGGGGTGCTGACGGGAGTGATTCTCGGAGCGGCGGTGAATCAAGTGCCGGTGGCGCTCGATGGCTACGTGAGCGGCGCGGCGGCCCTGATCGCGCAGGCGATCGCGCCCCAGGCCATCGACTATTGTGCGGCGGCCCATCTCTCGGCCGAGCCGGGACACGCGATCGCGCTGGAGCGCTTGGGGCTGACGCCGTACATCGAACTGGAAATGCGGCTGGGCGAGGGGACCGGGGCGACGCTCTTCCTGGGGCACGTGGAAGCAGCGACGCGGGTGCTGTCGGAGATGGCGACGTTCGACGAGGCCGGCGTGCCCGAGCAGGACGATTGATGTTGCGCTCGCTCAGGCGCGGGATCGGATCGCCACTGCCGGCGATCGAGTTCCTGACGACGATGCGCTGGCATGCGGTGCCGGTGCGCATGTCGGGCGAGGTGGCGTCGTCGTTGTGGGCGTTTCCGCTGGCGGGGCTTCTGATCGGGCTGGCCTTGTTCGGGCTGGAGCGAGGCGGGCGCGAGATCGCGCCCGAGGCGGCGGTGGCGGCGGTGCTTGTGCTGGCCTGGGTTCTCCTGACCGGGGGGCTGCACCTGGACGGGCTGAGCGACACCTGCGACGGGCTGTTCGGCGGGCGCAACCGCGAACAGCGGCTGGCGATCATGCATGATAAGTCGACGGGGTCGTGGGGCACGATCGGGCTGGTGGTGGTACTGCTGCTGAAGTTCGCGCTGCTGGTCAGCCTGCTCGAGGGCGGGCGCTTCGCGGCGCTGCTGCTGGCGCCGATCGTGGCGCGGGGAGTGATCGTGGGGCTGATGGGAGCCTGGCCGTACGCCCGCCCGGAAGGCTTCGGGCGCGCGCTGCACGCCTCGGCCTGGGGCGCGCCCGCGGTTATCGCCGCTGCGCTGACCCTGTTGGCAGCGGGGCTGCTGTGGAGCGGCGAGGGGTTGCTGATCGTCGTGTTCGTGGGTGCGGTGGGCGGGGGACTGGCCTGGTACGCCCGG
>Ga0310121_10001382_pt1 | contig 24921 bp, 25 predicted proteins | sample CB27_Tmax_986_MG_FD_203504 | JGI IMG/M metagenome (GOLD analysis project Ga0310121, IMG submission 203504) | Marine microbial communities from Western Arctic Ocean, Canada - CB27_Tmax_986 | ecosystem: Environmental > Aquatic > Marine > Oceanic | place: Canada: Western Arctic Ocean | collected...
ATACGTACTGATCCTGCCAGCGCTTGGTATCGTCACTGAGATCGTGGCGAACAACACGCGTAAACCGGTGTGGGGTTACCGCGTCCTAGTCGCTTCGCTCGTTGTTCTCGGTTTTCTGTCATTCATCGTCTGGGCACACCATATGTTCCTGACCGGTATGGGAACCACGATGAGTGCATTCTTCCAGACGACAACAATGATTATTTCAATCCCCTCCGTTGTGATTCTGTCAGCACTGTTTATCTCGCTGTACGGCGGGTCGATTCGCTTCACTACTCCGATGCTCTTTGCGTTGGCGTTTCTTCCCATGTTCGGTATTGGGGGCTTAACGGGACTGCCACTCGGTCTGGCCGCCCCTGACCTGCATCTGCATGACACCTATTACGTCATCGGGCATTTCCATTACGTCGTCGCACCAGGAACACTGATGGCACTATTCGGTGGCATTTATTACTGGTTCCCCAAGGCCACCGGTCGAAAAATGAACGACCTTTTGGGCAAAATACACTTCTGGGGGTCATTCATTGCTATCAATGTTGTGTTTATGCCGATGTTTATACAGGGGTTATCGGGGATGAACCGGCGGATGTATGACGGTGGCGAACAGTACGTGATGAATCAAGACGTTCTGTATCTGAACGAAGTAATCAGCATCGGCGCCTGGACCCTTGGATTCTTCCAACTCTTTTTTATCTACAACTTTTTTAACAGCATCAAAAACGGCGAAAAGGTGGGAGCTAACCCGTGGAATGCAACCACACTGGAATGGCAGGCACCGTCACCACCACCGCATGGTAATTTCTCTAAACCACCGGTAGCCCACCGCGGTCCGTACGAGTACAGTGTGCCGGGTGCCGCACAAGATTTCGTGATGCAAGGAGAGCCGGACCAAGCCGTGGCCGATCCGGCCAAGGTGTAGTCAAGTGTCTATGGATATTCCGTACATCGTTGACGAACGACCAGATACCGGGCTGACCAACGTTAAGCTCGGCATTTGGCTCTTCTTGGCCTCCGAAGTCATGCTCTTCGGTGCCCTTTTTTCGTCTTACGTTTTGCTCCGTCTGATGGCGCCTGAATGGCCCGTCGGTTCTGAGGTGCTCAATGTGCCGATGGGCACATTCAATACCGCCGTACTGATCGGTTCCAGTGTGACAATGGTTTTCGCCTACGCGTCGCTCCAGATGGACGACCTCGCTGGTTTCAAGAAGTTCATGGGCGCGACAATCGGTCTCTCGCTTCTTTTCATGGTCGTCAAAGGTTTCGAATATACCCATGAGTTCCAGATCGGAAACTTTCCGTGGACAAATACGTATCTGGCCATCTATTTCACGATGACCGGACTTCACGCACTGCACATCATTGGTGGCGTGATCGTAAACACGTACTTTCTTGGACCGGGATCGAAGATGTGGGCAACAAACAAAACACAGTTTACGAACAGGATTGAAGCAGCAGGCCTATATTGGCACTTCGTCGATCTCGTTTGGATCTTTCTGTTTCCGGTACTTTATTTACTCTAACGTAGACGGTTAAGGGATCCCTTACACACTAATCGGCTGGAGAGTTCATGAGCGAAAACGTCCAACACCACATCGCAATCTATAAGAAGGTCGCTGCAACCCTCGCCGTGCTGACGCTGCTAACCGTCGCGGTGTCTTACATCGACTTTGCTGTACCACTGGCCATCACCGTTGCACTCCTCATCGCGGCGACAAAAGGTTCTTTGGTTCTGAGCTTCTTTATGCACCTTCTCGAAGAGAAAAAATCTGTCCCTCTCTCGCGGAAAGGAATTGGCCTAATCATTGGCTCCCTGATCATCACAGCGCTATTTTTCTTGGTAATAATTTTTGTGCCAGTCATGGGGCATGCTGACAAAGTGGGCGATTACTTCGCTGTTCCCAACGCAAATGCCCCAACCGTGGAAACTCCCGCGGCCCATTAATCAATAGTCATCATGTCACTGCGAGCTATCCACATCGTGTTCATTGTTGCATCGATCGCTCTTGCCTTGTTCACTGCGTTCTGGGCGGTCGCTATGTTCCAAAGCGACCGCGGTGGCGCCGGACACCTTGTGTTTGCCGGTGGGTCCTTGTCCGCCGCACTCGGAATGCTGGTCTATGCCGTGAGATTCGTGAGGAAAACGCGGGAACTAGGAATACGCTAGGGGTAAGGGTTCTTATGGATATCAGCTCACTTGTTCGAGGCACTGGCGTTACTACACTTCTGCTGTTCTTCGCACCCGCAGTTGCGTGGGCATGTCCCATCTGCTTTGGTCTTGAAACGGGGTCGGATGAAGCGCGGAGTCTGAACTGGGCTGTGTTCACGCTTCTCGGTGTGACCGGTGGGGTGCTTAGTGGTTTCGTCGGATTCATTTTTCATCTGTTGAAACGCTCAAGACAAGCGCTTGGCTCTGAAAACAACGCATCAGGAAGTGACGTAAGGTCTGGAGGGAGATCGTAGATGGGTGAATTATTGGGACTGCCGATTCAGGCATCCGCCCACGCCGCTGAAATCGATCAAATGATCGTGATCGTGCACTGGCTAATGCTGGCCCTCTTCGTCGGGTGGGGTAGTTTCTATATCTACACTCTCATCCGGTTTCGTGCTGGAAACAGCCCTCAGGCCGATTACACAGGTGTTACAAGTCATACCTCGAGTTACCTTGAAATAGCTGTCGCTGTGGTCGAAGCTGTTATCCTCGTCGGGTTCGCAATACCGGCGTGGGCTGCTCGCGTCAACGATGTACCGCCGGAAGAAGAAGCAACCGTAGTTCACGTGATCGCGAAACAGTTCGAGTGGCACTCTCATTACGCCGGGGCTGATGGTCGTTTCGGACGGCGTGATATCAGCTTGATTACACCAACGAATGGGATCGGTCTCGACCGTTCAGATCCCAACGGAACTGACGACATCGTCTCAATCAACCAAATGAACCTCCCGGTTGACAAACCGGTCATTCTTTATCTCTCGACCCTTGATGTCATCCACAGCTTTGCGATAAACGAAATGCGCGTAAAGCAAGATGCCATTCCCGGAATCCGGGTGCCAGTCTGGTGGGAACCGACAGTAATTGGCGACTTTGAGATCAACTGCTCGCAGCTCTGTGGCCTTGGACATTACCGGATGCGCGCATTTGTTAGCGTTCAAACACCGGCTGATTACGAAGCCTGGCTTGCGGGTGAGGCAGCACTCATCGGCGGAAATTAGACCTTTTTACGTGTAGTCGGCCCTCCTGTTGCACCCTAACCACTTGTGCCTTATCGGGCGTTCCTGAGTTCAGGTCATGCGAGGTTGAAAGGAACTTCTCAATATCTGGATTAGTCTGGACTATGTCCAGACCGGACGGCACCCTCTAGATCTATAACAACCTGTTCCATCTGTTGAATGGCACCTGCCAAATCTGTCAGTGCTGTCGTCGCAGCTTTGTCGATACGAATCTGAAATGGACCAATATCTAGCGCTCGCTGGGCTGCAGCAACCATCCACCGAAGCGCATCATGTCTGAGTCGCCCTAGGCGTTCACGATCACTCTCGTCTGGTCGTGTCACCTGGCCGGTTGAAACTTGAGTTGGCGGTTCGTTCTGAACAGTTTGATCGCTGCCACAAGCACAAACCAACAAAACAGTCAGCACAAAAAAAGGAACCGTAAACGGGGCACGTACGTTATCGATCAAGTTCTTCACGGAGGATCTCTACAAAGTTCTCATACGGAATCGCCCCAACTACAACTCGACCATTGATGAACAGTGTCGGCGTTGAGGACACGCCATACGCTGACCCGATCTCGAGATCCCGCTGAACACGATTGGCATGCTGGCCCTGGTCCAGACATGCGGAGAAAATCTCTACGTCAAGACCAAGTTCCGCCGCATATTTTTTTAATGACGGCACATCGAGCGAACCCTGACTGGCAAACATCTTGTCATGAAAATCCCAAAACCGCCCCTGGTCATTGGCACAGTTGCCAGCTTCAGCCGCCTTAAAGGCATTCGGGTGACTCGGCAACGGATAGTCTTTGTAGACAAAACGGATCTGGTCACCGAATTCCGATAGAACTTGTGACAACATGTCGGTCGCCCTTTTACAGTACGGACAATCAAAATCTGAAAACTCAACAATCTCGACTGACGCGCTAGCAAGACCTTGAGAGGGATCCTCTTCCAGAACGTCAATATTCTGTCGTGGAGGTTCTAGCAGCACGGTGACTTCATCAGTGGCTTCCCGACGCAATTCATTCATGTACGCATGGAGAGCCTGCATCGGTCGCTGACTTTCAATAAATCCTCGTATCTCTGGTGCCATCTGTTCGTAAGTACGGTTCCCAAACTGGTCCCTATTCCGTTCATATATCAGCGTCACTTCTTCTTCGGTAACGGAAAGGGTCCTGGAAGCTAATTCGGACTCTAACAACGCATCGCGGGTAAGACCACGCCGCGCCGCCTCTCTCTCAATCAAACGCTCACCGATCAGAATATCGAGCGCCCGGAGACGTGTGTCGTACAGATCCTGCAGCATCCGGAGCCTTGACGCAGCATCATTTCGTCGCCAGGCATCATCAACCTCTGCGAACGTAATTGATTCACCGGCAACACGAGCCACCACATCAGCCCCTGGTTGCTGCGCGAAAAGCCAAGTGTTAGACGCGATGCACAAGAACACACTCAGCACACATCGAATCGCGATAGTCAAAAGCATGGCCCCACTCTAGCATCGCATTTTGAACAATGTCTATTGAGTAGAAACCGACTGCTATCGTGAAACCGCCAAGGCTTCCTATAATTGCTAGCTACATGGCAACCTCCCACAAAATCACAGCCCGCCCTCCAACATCTGTCGGCAGGAACGTGGACATTCAAACGGACGCGGGAACCTTGCAAGCAGTACAAGAAGATGCAGCCCACTATCCCAATGGTTATGCCAATGGCGTGACCCACCCCACAACCGAAGGTGACGTCGCCTCACTAGTGCAACAGGTCCCGCGACTTCTACCAGTCGGTGCCCAATCCTCATTAACCGGGGGCGCCACACCGATGGGGGAAGTTGTGGTTGACATGCAACGATTCGACCGCGTCCTCAATGTCAGCGAAAATAGTGTCACAGTACAGCCAGGCGTCCCCATCGGCGTCTTACAAGCCACACTTGCAAGAGTGAACAAATTTTATCCACCAACGCCAACGTTTGACGGCGCTTTCACTGGAGGTGTCGTTGCCACAAACGCGTCTGGCGCAGCAACCTTCAAGTACGGCACGACACGTGACTGGGTTACAGGTCTGAACGTGGTGCTCACGTCTGGCGAAGTCTTGGACATCATTCGGGGCGAAACGTTTGCCCATCCTGATGGCTATTTTGAAATGGTCACCAACGGACACACGCGACGTGTACCAGTCCCAAGTTATTCGATGCCTAATGTCGCAAAATGTTCAGCAGGTTACTTTGCCGAATCAAACATGGACCTCATCGACCTTTTCATCGGGTCAGAGGGAACTCTCGGGATCATCACCGAAATCACACTTGCTGTCGTTACACCAGCGCCACACGTAGCGTTCGTGTGGATTCCGTTACCAAGTGATCAAGCAGCCTACGAGTTGACGTGGATGCTGCGGCAATCGGCACAGGATGCATGGCGCAATCCAAGCGCGTCTGCTCTCGATGTTGCGGCAATCGAGCACCTAGATGCCCGCAGCCTAGCCATTGTGCAGGAAGATGGCGCACTACAGAAAAACCAAGTTCAACTGCCACCCAACACGGCAGTTGCCTTGCTCGTACACATAGAACTCCCGAACGAGAACCTACCGGATCCTAGTAATGCGTACGACGAAATTAGCAAAGCGTTAGCGGACGGAGCATCCGACACCCCAATAACCCGCCTGTGTCGGCTACTCGACTCAACACAATTACTTGAAACAACAGAACTCATTTTGCCATCAGACCGTCGTCGCCAAGCACAAATTGCAAGGGTACGTGAGGCTGTGCCGGACGGCGTCAATCGCCGTATCAATGAAGCCAAGCGATGTAAGAACGAACAGATTCAAAAAATGGCAGCCGATATGATCGTGCCCTTTGAACGATTCTTAGAAAGCTTGGATGTTTTCCGGCAGGCGTTCGAATCACGAAAGCTCGATTATGCGATCTGGGGACATATTTCGGACGGAAATGTTCACCCGAACGTTATTCCGCACAATCTCGAGGACGTCACACGCGGCAAAGAGGCGATCCTAGAAAGCGGCCGCAAGATCATCGAACTTGGAGGCTGCCCGTTAGCTGAACATGGAGTTGGCCGAAATCCGGTTAAACAGGCCTTATTACTGCAACTGTACGGCGTACACGGTGTATCGGAGATGCGCGCAGTCAAGGCATCCCTTGATCCTGAAAACAAACTTGCACCTGGTGTACTGTTTCCCGTGGACCCAAGGCGAACGGACAAATGATTTCTTTCGTCGTGCACTGGCTAACAACAGCACTAGCCCTCGGTGTAACCGCGTGGATTGTGCCTGGTGTCGTGATCACGTCGTTACCGGCGCTCGCGGTTGCTGCAGTAGTTCTTGGCCTAGTCAATGCCGTGGTCAAGCCCGTTCTCGTCGTGCTTACGCTTCCTCTAACGTTCTTGACTCTCGGTGTGTTCTATTTTGTCGTTAACGGGCTAGCGTTTTCACTCGCAGCCTGGATTGTGCCAGGATTCACTGTCAGGTCGTTCGGTTGGGCGATACTGGGGGGGACGCTCGTTGGCTTGGTTTCAACATTTGTAGGTGGATATCGCCAAAAATCCCCTCGCAGATCAGCCGACATTATTGACGTCAGACGCCTGAGATGAATCTCGGCATCAAAGCCCACTACGTGCCTGCGTGGTTATCTGCCGTTTTTACTTCCAAGCCAACTTTCACGCGCGTCACGCTGTGCTGTTGACAGGTCCTGACCAAGCGATTCTACGGTCAGAAGACTCGTCCGTCCGTCTTCAGTCAACGTTACCGATGATTCTCTCACCTGGCCGTTCCTGGCAAAAGTCACTCCAACACGGTCACCTGGTGCGTGAGATGCCAGGACGCGGTTAACGTCAGATTCGTTGGCAACTGGCCTCCCGTCGAGAGACTGGATTTGGTCACCACGAGCAACCCCGGCATCGTAGAGCGGCGAACCATTGGCCGTGTTCGCGTCGACCCGAAGCCGCCGATTGAACCGTACATCACCAAGCGTCGCCACTCCCGGATTCACAGGTTGCATGACAATGCCCATCAGTTGGAACAACTGCGTGTAATCAACCACCTCATGTCCGTCAATGTAGCGGGCGAAAAACTGACCTGCAAATTCGTTGTCCGACGCAACCAGACCAAGTAACCGTTGCGCATCATGCGCCGTATACGGCCTGTCGACGATGCCGGGGGTGCCACTATTCGACCCTCCAAATTCTGCCCACAGAGCACCCATATAATCGTCAAGTGAAACACGATTGGACGTCCGTTCCCGCAGTATGAGGTCAAGACCAATTCCAATAGCCTCACCCCACGTGTAATAGGAAATAAACGTATTACCAAAATTCGTTGGATCAATCGCGGTCGCGGCATCCGTAAACGGTGCCATTCGACTCATTTCAACAACGGAGTGAAGTTGACGACCCGGGCTAAGAGTGACGGTATTGATCGCATTTGAAAAACGTTCAAGCATCGCCTCCAGGGTGACTAACCCAGCGCGTTTCAAAACGAGAGCGCCGTAATAGTTAGTCACTCCTTCAGCAAGCCATAGTTCACCGGAAACGTTCGCATCCGTAAAATCAAACGGCTCTAGCGCCCGTGGCCGAATACGTTCAACATTCCATGCATGAAAGAACTCGTGCGCGGCCGATTCCAGCAGCCGTGTTCGCGCGGCTGCGCTGTCGAGCTTGGCATTGGAGGTCAGTATGGTGCTATTTCGGTGTTCCATAGCATCACTGCTTGCCGCATCCGTATAGTCAGCAATGAACGTGTACGTGTCAGTCTCAAATCGTGGAAACTCTCCAAAAACCGTGACCATTTCCTTCACCATGCGTTCAATAGCATCTACAAAAAGTGTAATTCCCTCACCTCCGTCATAGTGGACAGCAACTTTGAATGTTGGTCGGTAGTTGGCGGAAGAAGGATCTTGTACAACAAACGTTCGAAGGTCGAATTCACTGTATTCAATTGGGCTGTCGAGAAGATAAGCAAGGTTCGGCGCCGTAAACGTATGCGGATCAGCCGTTGGATAAAGCTGAGTAGCCACGTCCCAGGACAAATTCCCTGGTGGAGGAATTAGGGAAACACGGACTGGACTACGCTCCAAACCTTCCGCCCATAACAAAGTAGCGGGAAGATTCATATGCGCGTGTGTTGAATCAATACCAAGGTAGGTGCCATCCACACGGTCACCAAATAGCCGGTAGTTCACTCGTACAGAACCCGCGTGACTGGAAACCTTCCAATGAGCCGCCCCAAGCTGGTCCACTTCAACCATTGAGCCTTGACCATTTGTGAAGGCTATTTGTATCAAATTCTTTGCAAATTCGTGCCGCGCGTATCGGCCTGGCGATGCGCTGCTCATGCGCAGCATAAGCGGTTCTGGAGAAAGTCCCGCAAACAAAACCTCAACCTCAACCCATCGATGTTCTGGAGCGGGAAACGACAGTCGGTATTCAACCTCACCGTCGCTCTGCGCACCCGGAAAAGCAGTGGCGGCGACGATAAGCAGAAACAGTGTCCCGAGAAGAACGTTCGGACATCGATTAAACATCACACTAGCAGTCTATTCAAAGACTCCGCAGACCTTCTGAACGAAATTTTTCTCCGACTCGAAGCCAAGAATCTCAACGTCACCGTTAACAACGACCTTCGGAACTCCAGTGACCCGATAAAATTCAGCGAGTTCCTGAAACTCCGTCACTCCAATCACAGATGTCGTCACGTGCCTGCTCACCGCAGCAAGTTGGTAAGCCAGACTGACCGCCCGGCGACACGCCCGTCACGTCGGCGTCACAAAAACTTGTAGGTTAACATCTCGTTCAAGCGCATTAACTGTCGCTAACGTTACCTCGGTTAGTGAATTTTCTTGTCCCGCTACTAACTCAATACCCTCAACCAGAGACTCAAGCTCAAAACCCTCTGGAGTGCCATAAAAGCGGATCCCAATATCCTCGGTACCAACAATGGCGACGGCAGGTACTCGCTTTATCTTGTACTCTTCGACCGTATTTTTGTCGAGTACCAGATTGTACTCCTCCAAAGTAATTCGTTCAGAACACCTAGAAAAAACATCGAGTATCTGACGAGTAGCCAAACAGGTGGCACAATCAAACGTCTGCGTGAAAAACATCAACCGAACCGGATCAGTCAATCGCGCGAGACGAGACTCTATACCGGCAAATCCGCCCAAAATACGCATGGCGGTAGTCTCCTAAAACGCTTACTTAAATAGATTGTCGAACGCCTGTCTCGCATTCGTATTCGACGTCGAACGCGTTGAAGTATCGTCCATTGACGTAGGTGTCGCGACTGCGCCTGGGCCACTCGAGTGGGTTTCCCGCTCGACCGTCACCACGGTCTCAAAGTAGATACAACTGTTACGTTCATCCTTGGGAGTAACCCTCTTAGGAATTGACTGCGCACATTCAAATTGACTGCTCGTGTCAAACCAGGTGCATTGCGCACAGGTATGGAGATCAGCGGAACACTTCGAACATTTGCTATCAAACCTAACCGATGCCGACAGCACCGCGCCACAACGGGCACATTTGGTGACCTCATGAAAGCTCGGCATGTTGACCTTCCGTGGCTCTCTTGGGCCATAGCCACGTCGAGGTCGACCATCGCCTTTCGGCTGACGGTCAGGAGTACGCACATCCGGACGTTGACCATCGCCGTCCTGATAACCGCGCTGTTGATACTTTCTTGACATTTAACGGGGGGACTCCCCAGCCTAGTTAAAAACCCTAGCCACCAGTCTTTCAAGGTAGCAGCCAAGCCACTCGTACAACCCACCGAGTCACCCGGAGACTGGACACGTAAGTTTTAACTCTATTTTGATATTTCCGCAATGTTTGGGCATCGATTTTTTCAACTCGGCAGCTGCTCAATAATTTTCCGAACCTCCGCATTATCCGGCAACGTAGGAATGTCGTAGATCTTTGCAAAAACAATTAGCCCTGCTTTATCAACAACAAAAATCGCCCTTTCCGAAATACCACCTTCACGTGCCACACCGTAAGCTTCTGCCACGGCGCCATGTGGATGAAAGTCACTCAACAAATCATAGGAAAGGCCACCGAGACTTTTAGCCCATTCAGTCTTCGCAGGTACTGCATCAACACTGATCCCAAGAATGTGCGTATCGCGGGCGTCAAACCACGTTTTGTCCAACTCGTAGTTCCGCATCTGCGTCGCACAAACGGGGGTCCAGGCAAGTGGATGAAATGCGATCACCACATTTTGGACTCCGCGAAACTTTGAAAGCGTGATTGAAGTACCGTGATGGCTCTCGAGTTTGAAATCAGGGGCACTCCCTCCAAGTGGGGGCAACATAATCTGGACTCATTCCTTTCCGAATAATGTTTCACTCACAACTTTTCCAGAACACTTTGTTCAACTCTGATCGGCAGTACGCAGTTCCTGAACGAACCACCTGCCGTCAAGCTGGCGTAAAACCACGTCAAGAAAGTACCGACCTTCCATGGCTTTACCAGCGGGAGACGACCCATTCACGTGAACAGCAACTTTTCCCTGGGCGATTAACAATCTCCGATCGAAATTGAACGACATGTTGAGGAACGTCACGTCCAGCAGATCATCTAGCCTTCGCCATCTAGAAACGAAACGAGCCACCGCGTCACGACCGTAGATTTCTCTTACCTCATCTCCAAACCTAATTGAGGCGCCCGTTGAAAAGAAGGAGGCAACACGGTCACCGTAAGTGTCTCGAGCAAATGGAGAATCGGCAGAACTCTCATTCAGGACACCGACCAAGTGTTCCAGCCGACGCATAATCAGAGCCTCCTCCGTAGGGAAAAGTAGCCAGCCCAGCACGGCAATAGCTCCCACACCCGAAACAATTGTTGCCACCCTCATTACCGTGAAGTCTAGCAGGGGATTTTCGAAGGTTGCACTAAGAGAACATACTCACATACTCTTCAAGGTGATGCGTACGAGAATTACTTTTATCCTAGTCGGATTACTGCTCTTCGTCGCACTACCGTCACTGGCGGAACTGATCGTCGAGTGGCTGTGGTTTGGGGAAGTCGGTTACCAAGACATCTTCATGAAGAGCTTGGTCACAAAAGGAGCAGTCGGGGCAATTGCCTTCATGCTCAGCTTCTCATTTGTCTACATTAACCTCAGGGCAGCAGTCCGGCAGGTCCACCGCCCTTACGTGCTCTTCCCAGGCGATGGAGATGTTCAACCGTGGGTACTTGAACGTAGCCATTTCTCAGCCATAGCAATTGGGCTGTCCAGCTTAATCGCGATTTTTATAGCTAGCATTTCGTCCGGCCAATGGATGCTCGTGCTGCAGTATCTCGAAGCAACCCCATTCGGCGAGGTCGACCCACTGTTGGGTCGCGATGCCGCGTTCTATGTCTTCACGCTACCTCTTCTCGATTTTGTTCGTTTCGGAATGTTTGCATTACTGGTGCTTGCCCTCATCGGCTCCGCTGCGACCTATGTCGCAGCACAGGAAATCACCTTCGATCCATCTGGCATCCAATTCGGCCTGTACGCGAGGAAACATCTCCTAACGCTCGTTGCTGGGGTCTTCCTAATGCTAGCTTGGGGAGCGTATCTAGAAATACCACACCTTTTGACCACAGGTTCAGGAATTGTACATGGCGCTTCTTACGCTGATGTTGCGATACGCCTCCCCCTGTTCCGGCTACTCATGGCAACTGCGATACTGGCGGCGGTAATCACTGTTTACGCCGCCTTCACAGAAAAAATTTGGCCTGTCGCAGCTGGAATTGGTGCCTACGTCGTAGTATCCCTTGGCGGCGGCGCTACGGCTGCATTGTTTCAACAGCTGGTCGTAACGCCGGACGAGCAGCAAAAAGAGGCACCCTATCTCGTCAACAATATCGAGGCGACCAGACGCGCCTTTAACCTCGACTCGATAGAAACCAGGGACGTCTCTGGTGATGCACTCTTAACCCTCGACGACATCAAAAACAACGCGGAAACCATAAACAACGTTCGGTTGTGGGACCATGAACCGTTGCTCGAAACGTTCGGGCAACTACAAGAAATTCGCACCTATTACGAATTCGCGTCGGTGGACAACGACCGCTACGTTATCGATGGTGAGTACCGCCAAACGATGGTGTCAACTCGAGAGCTAAACTCAGACAGCCTGCCCAATCAATCGTGGGTCAATGAACGTCTACAATACACCCATGGTTTCGGTGTAGCTCTGGGCCCAGTCAACCAAGTTACACAGGAAGGTCTTCCTGTTCTATTTGTCCAGGACTTGCCTCCAACTTCCGCCACAGACTTAACCGTCGACCAACCAAGTATTTACTTTGGAGAGTTGTCTAACAACTACGTTCTGATCAATACCAACACTGACGAATTTCATTATCCCGAAGGCGACGATAACGTCTCAACCAGGTACGACGGCACCGGCGGACTCGAACTGGGGAATATATTCCGACGACTACTTTTCAGTCTAAACTTTCGCTCGTACGAGATTCTTGTCAGTGGCCAGCTCACCGAATCAAGCCGGATAATTTTTCATCGAAACATCTCCGAGCGTGTCTCGACGATAGCGCCATTTTTGAGGTACGACGCTGACCCCTATCTTGTGATTTCGGATGGGCGTTTGTACTGGATGCGTGACGCATACACAGTCACAAACAGCTATCCGTACTCAACACCCTTCGAGAACAGCCTCAATTACATTCGAAATTCAGTGAAAATTGTGATCGACGCCTACAACGGGGATACGACATTTTACCTCGCTGAGCCGGACGACCCGCTTGGCGTGACTCTTAGTAAGATTTTCCCAGATTTCCTGCAACCGCTCGACGCAATGCCAGCAGACCTAAGAAGTCACGTCCGTTATCCGGAAGGAATTTTTTCGATCCAGTCATCAATGTTCGCCACGTTTCATATGACGAATCCAGCAGTGTTCTATAACCGTGAGGATGACTGGGAAGTGCCTGTTATCGACAACGAGCAGATGGAGCCGTACTACACCATCATGCGATTACCCGGCGAAACAGATGGCGAATTCATTCAAATGTTGCCTTTCACTCCCCGTGGTAGAAATAATCTCGCGGCCTGGATGGTGGCTCGAAGTGACGGCGACAACTACGGCAAAATGCTTGCGTTTCAGTTTCCCAAACAGAAGTTGGTCTTCGGTCCTTCCCAAATCGTAGCCCGGATCAATCAGGACCAAGAAATTTCACCCCAAATTACTCTCTGGAATCAACAAGGGTCCGAGGTCATCCAAGGCACCCTACTCGTTATCCCCATTGAGGAGGCGCTGTTGTACATCCGTCCCCTGTATCTGCGGGCCTCTGGGGGGCGCATTCCGGAGTTACGACGTGTTGTAGTTGCCTACCAGAACCAAATTGTTATGGAAGAAACCCTAGACGGGGCGCTAAACCGCTTGTTCGGGGAAGACAGCCAGCAGCAACCCGTAACAACCGCCATCGGTACACTCGTAGCTGACTCCGCACCAACATTGCCGTCTCCTAGTAGCTCAATAGCGAACCAAGCCCAAGACCATTACACGCGTGCGCTGGAAGCACAACGCCAAGGCAATTGGGCCGAGTACGGAGAAGAAATAAAGCGCCTTGGGGAGATACTCGAAGAGCTTCAACAAAGCGACGTGAGCCAAAACTAGAATGCCTGTGCCACCTCCGCGTGGTCGGATGGAACTGAGGGAGAACGACCTATGAACAACTGTCAGAGTCACGGACACATCGCTTTGATCGGAATACTGACCATCGGAGTTGTCGCCTGCGGGACACCGGAACCCGAGCCTGTTGTACCTACACCTGGCTTGACAGCGTTCACTGGCGCACGTCTCATTGTTGGTGATGGAGAGACTATTGAAAGTGGCACTCTTGTCGTTCGTAACGGGCGCATTGAATCCGTTGGGCTGACCGAAAACATCGACATTCCCGACGACGCGTCGACGGTCGACCTTAGTGGCAGGACGGTAACCCCTGGACTTATCAATGCACACGGACACGTCAATAATGTTCGTGGTCTGGAAGCTGACCCGTCGTTCTATACCGAAGGACATGTTGAAGACCAGCTAACACTCTATGCGAACTATGGAGTAACGACTGTCGTGAGTCTCGGTGGCGATGGTCCTGAAGGCATTGCCGTTCGCGACCGTGAAGATGAAAACCTCACTCATGCCCGACTTCGCGTTGCCGGACCCGTCATCGTTGCGGACTCACCCGAACAAGCCGCCGAACGCGTCAACGCCGCAGCGGATATGAACGTCGACTACATCAAAATCCGCGTTGATGACAATTTAGGCACTAGTCAAAAAATGACACCGGAAATCTATCAGACCGTTATTGAAACGGCACACTCTCGCAACCTCGAGCTTGCCGCGCATTTGTACTATCTTGGTGACGCCAAGGGGTTACTCAACGCGGGTGCAGACTTTGTGGCACACAGCGTGCGGGATGAAACGGTCGATGAAGAGCTTATCGGCCTTCTCAAAACGAACGATGTCTGCGTTAGTCCCACCCTGATGCGAGAGGTCTCAACATATGTGTACGAAACGCGTCCCAACTTTTTTGATGACCCGTTTTTCACAAAACATGCCGACCCCGAGGTCCTTTCTGTCCTCGAAGCTCCGGAGTATCAAGAACGTATCCAAAATAGCCAGAGCGCACAAACCTACAAGGCTCAACTCGAAGTAGCTATGCGAAACGTTAAAGCGCTATCCGACGCCGGCATCCGAATTGCTATGGGTACGGACACCGGACCCGCGGCACGTTTCCAAGGGTATTTCGAACATGGAGAACTACAGCTCATGGTTGATTCTGGGTTGACTCCCATGCAGGCAATCGTGGCATCGACGGGTGATGCTGCCGCATGTATGGGTCTCAACGAAGTCGGAACTTTGACAGCTGGAAAATGGGCTGACTTTGTGGTCTATACCGGCAATCCTGCAGACAACATCGCAGATAGTCACACAATCGAATCAGTGTGGATCGCTGGAAACACAGTACCTGGAGCCAGTGGAGATTAGCGTGTGGGACTTAAACTGCCTCAAATGCTGGCGTCCTCAAGACTTCGGCAATCTGATCAAGGTGTCTCTGGTTGTGTAGCGCAATAAAGAAAATCCACTGGTAGGCATTTAATGTCCCAACTGCGGGGCGTCTGTGATCTTCCGTGTGCGCCTTGAGTGGCTCGGTAGTCGTCGCGGCAAAATCTAACAACTCGTTCCGACATTCCTGGTAAACGCGAAGCGCCTCCGCTCGGTCGAGCCGGCCAGTCGGTTGTACCGCCTCCGGTGCTTCGCGTTTCTGTGTTCGGTCCAATAGCATCTTTCGAAGAAGCTCCTCCTTGCCGGCTGTCGACTTGTGCCAAGTTACGCTCGGGGATCGAGACAGAGTTTTCTTAACTAGACCAAAAATGTTTCGTTCCACCGTAATCAGATGTTCGACGTTCTCGCCGATCGTCCAGCATTTTTCGCAAGGACGGAACGTCCACTGCGCACCGGAAAGAGATTCCGCAGCAGCCACGGTTGCATCTCGGGATTCCGTAAGGATTGAAACGAGCATTTCTCGCTCCAATACACTGATGTGAGCTTGCTCCATCACTCGACCCCACCATACTTCTGCCAATACCTGACTAGGCCGAGCCAACATTGATCGATCGGTGCCGCCGTACCGTACAGACCCGCTTCATTCTCCGGGATATATCGCTCAAGGTACGTAACCATTCTGTCGACGAACCGCTGTTGCCGAACGTGATTGTCTCCACCTTCTACAATGCACTCACGTGCCATTTCTTTCATGGCCGCTAAGTGCGTTTCCAAAACGTCCAAGTGCGCTTCTGGATCCTTATGCGCACCATAATGCGTAACGAACAGCGTCGAAGCCTGCCACTGTCGGATAAGGGCGATGCTGTCCTTCCACACCTCAATGTTGATGTCCGGCGGCGGCGTCGGCGGCATCACAAACAGCTCTTTACCGGTCCGCACACCGGCCACGTCCCCAACATACGCCACGCCACTTTCACTATCAAAAAAGCTGACGTGATGGGACGCATGCCCGGGAGTGTAAGCTACCTCAAACGTTCGATCGGCAACCTTAATTCGCTCTCCCCCAGTCAAAACGTGCACAGACTCTTCAGGAACCGGCAGAAACGGCCCCCACAAACTATTCATGTTGTCCCCATAAAGACGTGTCGCACTTGCAATCAATTTCGTTGGGTCAATCATGTGGGGTGCACCGCGCTCATGGACGTAAACCTCAATGTTCGGGTTTTCTTGAAGTAGCGATCCGGCAGCACCAGCGTGGTCAAGATGAATATGTGTCAGTAACAGGGCGCGCACGTCAGCGACTGCAATATCCGCATCACTGAGAGCAGCGCGGAGAGTCTGGAGGCAAGAGGACGGACCTGGATCGACCAGCGCGACCCCATGCGGACCCTTGATCACCGCAGTAGCAATCACCCGAGACCGACCGCGAATCATCAGGTCAACATATGACGCTGTATCAGTGAGCACTTCCATCCGCGGCGAGATTGTACTATGGGTCACCCACGGTCGCTCAACTCGACAGCCCTTGCCACCAAGGAGGCGTCTCAGTACGCTCACTTAACCGGCGGCTGTTAAGTCGGCTTTACATTATTGCACTATGGACAAAATGAACGAAGATCGACAACCTGGAGAGGTGGTACTTGACCGACAACAGGACAAGACCGCCACACCGAAGCAGTACCGGGTCATACTGTTAAACGATGATTACACCACAATGGAATTTGTCATAGCGGTATTGGAGGAGGTCTTCCAGAAAAATCCGGCTGAGGCGTTCCGTCTTATGATGCAAGTGCATACACAGGGTGGAGCTGTCTGCGGGGTCTATACCTACGAAGTAGCTGAAACAAAAATAGCCAACGTGCGGGACCGTGCAGGAAATGAGGGATTTCCTTTGCAAGCCAGCATCGAAGAGGACCGTTAACCTCTGCGACTGTCCGTTAACAAAAGGATTTGTATGTTCAGCGCATCACTCGAATTGATTCTTAATGTCGCATATCGGGAGGCGTCGTCACGGCGGCATACACATCTCACACTGGAACATCTGTTGTACGCGCTTGCACACGACCCAGAAGGTGAACGAATCTTGGCTGCGTGCGGTTCGCTGCTACCAGAACTCCGGCACACATTAGACGAATTTCTTGGCACCCTTGAAACGTTTGCTCGTGGGGAACGGTCTCGTGAACCCGCCCAAACACTTGGATTTCGCCGCGTCCTCCAAACGGCAGTACTCCATGTGCAAAGCGCCGGTAAGGACGAGGTGCGATCGGGAGACGTCCTTGCCGCGATTTTACAGCAACCAAAAGCCCACGCGGCGCAGGTACTTGAGGCCGAGGGAATCACGAGACTCGACATCCTAAACTACATCTCACACGGTATTGGTAAGATACAAACGCCCACTGGACAATCCGCGGAAGACGTCGCTGGCGCTGAACAGGCAGGCTTCGCCGACGACGGTGCATCTACTGCACGCGACCCCTTAAGCGCATATACGGTCAATCTCACCGAGCGCGCTAGAAGTGGAAAACTCGACCCATTAATCGGTCGCACCGAGGAGTTGCAACGCACGTTGGAGATTCTCTGCCGAAGACGAAAGAATAACCCGGTGTTCGTTGGCGACGCTGGCGTCGGTAAGACGGCCTTGGCTGAAGGCCTTGCCATGCGTCTTAGTCAGGACGATGTCCCTAAGCGCCTCGTGGGAGCACAGGTATTCGCGCTTGACACGGCTGCATTACTCGCCGGGACACGGTTCCGTGGAGATTTTGAGGAACGCTTTAAGGCAGTCACTGAAGCACTTGCCGACCAGCCGATGCCAATCTTATTTATTGACGAAGTGCACTCCACCGTCGGTGCTGGGGCCACAACAGGAGGCACCATGGACTTGGCCACCCTGATTAAGCCCATCCTCACGACAGGAGATCTACGGCTCATCGGCTCAACAACCTTCGAAGAATACAAACACATTGAGAAGGACCGCGCCTTCGCCCGCCGACTGCAAAAGATCGTGATCGAAGAACCGTCTGTAGCCGAAACTATAAAAATTCTCGACGGGCTCAGACCACGGTACGAGGAGTATCACAAAGTCACGTTTGCCGACGATACGCCATCAACTGCAGCCACCCTTGCGAAACGACACCTTCGAGATGGCAGACTACCTGACAGCGCTATCGATATCCTCGACGAAGCCGCTGCAGTCCTCAGCATGCAGCAGATGGATCAAACATCAGAAACGAATAACGAGCCGTTGGAAGTCACGGTTGCCAACATTGAAAAAGTTGTCTCACGAATGGCGCGTATTCCAGCAAAACAAGCCTCCTCTACAGATAAAGAACGTCTTCGCACCCTTGGCGAAGCCTTACAGCGAGTCGTTTTCGGCCAAACCGAAGCCGTTGAAGCCGTGGTTACATCAATCAAACGGGCACGCGCCGGCCTCAGCCTGCCAAATAGACCGGCCGGTTGTTTTCTCTTCACCGGACCAACAGGCGTCGGCAAAACAGAACTTGCGCAGCAGCTTGCGATCCACCTTGGTAACGAGTTTGTACGCTACGACATGAGTGAATACATGGAAAAACATGCCGTCGCACGCCTGATCGGCGCCCCCCCTGGCTATATTGGCTTTGAACAGGGCGGCCTCCTCGTCGACGCGGTCCGAATGCACCCCTACAGCGTCGTCTTACTCGATGAAATCGAGAAAGCCCACCCTGACGTATTTAATATCCTGTTACAGGTGATGGACCACGCCACACTGACGGACAATACTGGCCGCAAAGCTGACTTCAGAAATGTCATCTTGATCATGACATCTAATGCAGGCTCTCGTGAGGCTAGCGCCGGATCCATCGGTTTTGGTGATGAACAAGAATCGTCTGCGCGGGGTCGTATGAAGGCGGCTATCGAACGTATTTTCAGTCCTGAATTTCGGAACAGGCTTGACAGCATTGTGACATTCGGTGCGCTTTCATCTGTCACGATGGAAACAATCGTGGAAAAATTTATCCTCCAGTTGGAATCCCAACTGGCAGAACGCCGTGTCGCGATCGTACTCAAACCCGATGCTCGTGCTTGGCTCGCAACCAAAGGTTACGAGCCCGCTTACGGTGCCCGCCGGCTCGCCCGTGTTATCCAAACCGAAGTGCGAAACCCATTAACAGACGAGATTTTGTTTGGCAGACTCGAACACGGCGGTACCGTTACTATCGGACTAAAACAGAGCGCCCTGACGTTCACTATTGATACAACCGTGAAGAAGACTGGGAATGACCCTTCCGCACGAATCCCAGAAGAAGCAACTAGTGAGTAAGCACGTAGACCCACTCTTAGCGACAGATGAAACCGAAGTCGTCCTGCACAACAACAGGGAGAAACCCGACTCGTCATCAGTCGAAACGGCGCCAGTACGAGTCGTCGATAAACGGTGGTGGGCACGAGACAAGGTTGCGAGCGACGAACACAACGAAAGCCGTCAGCCTACATATGTGGCCGAACTTGAGCAGAGAATTGCGGAGCAAGAGAACCGGCTCGACGAGTTAAGACGCAAACACGACAAAGTCGGCCGTGATTTTGAGCAAACCCGTGACCGACAAAAGCGTGAATTCTCAAAAAACGTAGCGCGGGAGACGCGTCGTGTTCTCTTCTCATTTCTTGACGTGGTCGACAACCTCGACCGGGCGATCGTGGCAGCAGAACAGGAAGGCGCGGAAAGCACAGCAACAATACTTCAAGGTGTGCAGTTAGTGCGACAACAGTTGCTTGAAACATTCAAACGCTACGATGTTCGGCGTCTCGATGCGGACAACCAATCTTTCGACCCAGATCACCACGATGCGCTCTCGACTGTGCGTGTCTCAAATCCCGAGTCTGACAACGTCGTGGTAACAGTCGTCAAACCGGGATATCTGGTCGGAGATGACGTTTTAAGGCCAGCCAGTGTGGTAGTTGGAAAATACCAGGAGTAGCCTGATGTATTTACATGTAGAGCCGATGGACGCCGTGCTCGTGGATTTCGACGAACAGGGTCACGTCAGATTCGCCGATGAAGAATGGAGCACACCTTCACTTCAAGAAACACGGGCACTTCTCTACGCCGCAGAAAAACAAATCGCGACACTCCAAGAACTTGTTGAGGCCTTAGACAACGCCGTCGCACCGATACTAAAAGCATAGAAGTCGGTCGACACCTGTTCGCCACCCTGTAGGTATCCCACTGTGCCTTAAAAATGGAAAGTTCGCGCTCGACAACAGTGTAGAGGTGAGACCTTCGCAAAAGGTGCGCTATTATCAACAAAATGACCGTAGGAACCGTCGCAAGCATCCCTGTCGCCACGCGTAACGCTGGGTTCGACTACGCAATCCGATCGATCGTCTCAGAAGCGCGAGCGATAGAGGCAACTGGCCGCGCGGTGAAATATCTGAATATAGGGGATCCGATCCTGTTCGGATTCAAGACGCCGCCGCACCTAATCGAGGCCGTTGAACGGGCGATGCGGGACGGACACAACGGTTACACGCCGGCAGCAGGAGTGTTAGAGGCACGTATCGCAGTCACCCGCGAATTTGAATCACGTGGACTGCAAGTAGACCCTGACCGTGTGGTTTTAACAGCGGGCGCTTCAGAGGGCATCGATCTCGTACTCAGCGTTATCCTCGATCGAGACGACGAGGTGCTAGTCTCCGTCCCCACGTACCCGCTTTATACGGCAGTTTTGGCAAAACTCGGCGCGCGGGGCGTTTACTACAGAACGAATCCAGAAAATGGATGGCAACCGGACATTGACCACATCAAAAGTCTCATTACACCGCGGACGCGGGCGCTCGTCGTCATTGACCCGAATAATCCAACCGGGGCGGTGTACACGAATGAGAATCGTCTCGCGCTACTTGACCTAGCGGACAAACACAACCTTGTTCTGATCTCGGACGAAGGATACACCGACCTCGCGTACAACGGCCGTGTGCCGACACTTGGCTCCTACAACCCCGATGCACCGGTAATTTCATTTTCATCACTATCGAAGGCCTACCTCGCACCTGGGTGGCGCGCTGGCTGGATGGTCTTCAGTGGAGGAGCTAGACTTGACGGCGTTCTGGCCGCGGTTAAGGAAATGGCCGATGGCAGAATTTGTAGTGTCGGTCCGATGCAGTTCGCAATTACTGCCGCTCTCTCCGGCGACAAGAGCCACCAGGAAACCTTTTTACAGGAGCTTCGCGCCCGTGCTGACCTAACTAGTCGTCGCCTCAATGCGATTAAAGGCATCTCATGCGTTCCTCCATCTGCTGCTTTTTACGCTCTGCCAAAGGTCGACCTACCACCTGGCCGCACGGACAAGGATTATGTGCTCGGTTTACTCAGAACTACCGGGTTGCTCTGCGTCTATGGTTCTGGGTTTGGCACTATTCCGGCCGACGGGTATTTTCGTATTGTGTATCTTGCAGAGCCGGCCGAACTCAATAGTTACTTAGACGAGATAGAAGCATTTACCAACGACTTTCTCTCGCGGTAAGTCGACATGAATCGACAACTGATCAAGATCGGTGTCACCGCCCTGTTGTTATCAGGTGCTACGGTAACCGCGCAGCCGGTTACTTCGGTGTCAGCATTCGATCCGCTCGTTGCTCGTCTCACAGAAGTAGTATCGGCCTCAGACGTCGACGGTTACCTCGAACTCCTCGCCGTCGACGCGGTGCGCGAGGAAGCCCAATTATTTGCCGAAGAAACATTCACATCGGGTCTTGACAATGTCGTGATGCAGGCCCGATTTGCGGTACCGCTTACCAACGACTCAGTCGACGTGGAGTATGAACTGACAATCGAGGTATTCGCTGAACAAGGAAACCAAGGACGGCTACAAACATGGCGTCTAAATCTACAATCTGCCGCTAACGCTGATGACATACAGCCTTGGCGCATCCAAAGCCAACGCATTGCAGATGATTTCGTAGGGCTACATCACCTTTCGCTTGATCCGAACGATCGATACGACGCGGCGAATCTCGTGATCGTTGGTGAAGACATGATTCTCAGCATGGCAGAAGGCACGGTCTTTGTGGCAAGAACGGACCAAAGCGCGGTAACGGGACTTGTACTTATGGGCGATGGACTCATGACCTTCAGCCCGGAACCTGAGGCCGAGCAGGGACAACTCCGCATCCTGAGCGGAGAGAACATCCTCAAGGATGAATTCACCGCTGCGTTCGTGCGTGTCAACCCTGAGACGTTTGAAGCACGCGTGTCGACATCGACGCTCGTCCCGACAGCTGATACCAGCGCTAGTTTTGACGACGCACAAGAGTTATTCGAGCGCTTTGTACCATTATCGTTCGCGGTCGATCTGAGTGACCTCAGCAATAAGACTTGGTCGCTCATTCCTGGGGTGGGCAACTTCATCGCAGAAATAGAAACAGACCGCTACGGGACCTTGACGTACTCCCAAGCACAAAACAACGCCGAAGACATTACTCTCTTTGAGCGTGAAACCCGACGTATTCTTTCTCTTTATCCTTCGGCGCGGAAACGCGCCTCCCAAGGCCGCTATTACAGTGACAACGACAATCTGTCCTATGACGTACTGCATTATGAAGTCGATGCTTCCTTCACCCCGAGTGGCGTCACACAGGAGTCTTTTCGATCGCGTCCCCAGTTGCGCGGCTGTTTTATCGACGCTACCACTCGCTTGGTTCTCAGTGTCACCGCACTAAATTTATCAGCATTAACACTTCGACTGGCCGATGAGCTGAATGTCCACTCCGTGGTATCTGAAGAATTCGGTCCGATGTTATTTCTTCGAATGCGTGGACAAAACAACATCGTCGTGAGTCTTCCGCAGGAAGTACCTATTGGCACACAATTCACCTTGGAGGTTTCGTACTCTGGGATTCTGGAAGCACAAGATCTTGAAGAAAATTGGATCGGTCGACAACGACAACTGTATGCAGCACAACCGTTGTTCGGCTTTAGCACCCCACGGTATATCTATAGCAATTCAAGCTATTGGTATCCCCAGTCAATCGTAACGGACTACGCGACCGCAACAATGGATCTTCGAGTTCCACACGGTTTTGGCGTGATCGCGAGTGGCGACCCGGTCGACGACAATCCATCCGTATGGACTACCTCCGATAACAGCGATGACAGTTCTCACCGCAGATATCGCTTCGTTGCCGCTCAACCTGCGCGATATTTGTCTTGTGTTATCAGCCAATTCGAAGAAGGGGATGGCGTTGTTGCAGAAAACATCACCCTTGATCTGCCGCCGGAGGACGACACACCACGTCGGAACGGTGTCTCGTATGACACAGTGTCACTTCACGTGTGGTCAAACGCGCGGACTCAGGACCGCGTAGCCGAAAACCGGGAAGATGCCGCAGACATCCTTAAGTTCTACGCCGGCATCATGGGTGACGTACCTTATCCAACGTTCACGTTGGTACTCACCGATGCTGTTTTGCCGGGGGGACACGCGCCGGCTTATTTCGCGATACTCAACCAACCACTTCCGGTTCCAACGGGACAGATGCGTTCGTGGCGCACAGACCCCGTTGCGTTTAGCAGCTTTCCCACGTTTTTTGTGGCTCACGAGTTGGCACATCAGTGGTGGGGACAGGCCATCGGCTGGAAGAACTATCACGAACAATGGTTGAGCGAGGGACTCGCCCAATACTTCGCGGCACTGTACGCCGAACACCGCAACGGGCCGAATGTGTTTGTCGACGTGCTCACACAAATGCAGCGGTGGAGCATCCAACATACCGACCGAGGCCCGATCTATCTCGGAAGTCGTCTCGGTCTTGTCGATGATGAGCCACGTGTCTTTCGAGCACTTGTATACAACAAGGGCGCCCTGGTCCTTCACATGTTGCGTCGAACCCTCGGTGATGCCACGTTCTTCGCCGGACTTAGACGGTTTTATAATGAACACCGATTTACGAAAGCGGGAACCGACGACCTGATACGTGCCTTTGAAGCGGAATCAGAACGATCGTTAAGTGACTTTTTTGAGCGGTGGATTCACGAAACCTCGTTGCCAAGCCTCACCGTGACGTATCACACTGAAACTGTTAACACCGCAGGTCCCCACCAAACCGAGGTGGTGCTGCACTTTGAGCAACAGGGCCCGGTGTTTGAAGTTCCTGTTACCGTCACACTTGAGTACGAACGGGGCGGCTCGGAATCTTTCATCGTGCCTATCGCTGGTCGTGTCACCGACATACGCATCCCCGCGAGCCAACCCCTACGCGAGGTCAAATTTAACGAGGATAGGTCGGCATTGGTCAAGATCGAGTAATCTGACAAAATATTGGGCTCCGAGGGGGTCTGGTAGACCGAGTGTGTATGCCCATGAATCACGTCAAACTAACACCGTGTGCGGTTGCCGTAATGGCATTGCTTCTGGCGCCCTGGCTAGCGTACGCGCAGCCCGGTCGTATCTCCATCGATCTCGACACCATTGCCGAAGCTGGCAATGCCACAGCGGGAGACAGTCATCGTGTTGCCCTAGACGCCACACTCAATCCCCAAGGCAGTGGACTCCACGTTAATTCGAATCAGCCGCTTGAGGACTTCCTAATCCCAACGGTACTCACCCTAGATCCGCCTAACGGCATCGCACTTAACGGCGTAGCCTGGCCGACACCAGTCATGCTTGAGCAACAGGGTGCCGAACAGCCGTTGGCTGTCTTTGAGGAAAAGTTTGCGATCGGTGCGGC
>Ga0310121_10001383_pt1 | contig 24903 bp, 19 predicted proteins | sample CB27_Tmax_986_MG_FD_203504 | JGI IMG/M metagenome (GOLD analysis project Ga0310121, IMG submission 203504) | Marine microbial communities from Western Arctic Ocean, Canada - CB27_Tmax_986 | ecosystem: Environmental > Aquatic > Marine > Oceanic | place: Canada: Western Arctic Ocean | collected...
CACGCAAGGCACACGCAGCGAGTCTGGTCAGCGCTACCACGAACGCATGTGGACCGCGATTGCCACTTGTGACAAACAGGGGCGTAGCTTCTTCCAATTCCTGCACGAATCGCTCACTGCCCAACTCACAGGCATGGAACCACCCACCCTGTTGCCAAGTTGATCGTGTCTTCCGCGGCATCTGTAGGACACTTCACCGCTGCCACGGACAGAATCCTCGTGGCAGGTAAGATCAATAAACCTTCACGCCACGTCCGCTCAACCAGTAAGCTACGGATTTGACGACGAAACAGGGATTTAGATTAAGAACAGCCGTTCCCGGCCGAAGGCCGTGAACGGCTACTACATCGGTTTCCAACTCAGTCGTCGTTTCCTCAGGCAAGCGGGCAGTTTCGTTGATCACACCGCTGGACACCTCTGGCTTGATTCGCATGAGGACTCGGCCGTCGCGCGTGACGCGAGGAGTTACTTCAAGTACGACACCGACTTCGAGAAACTTTACTTCCTCAACCGCAGCAGTCTCCGTTACGGTAATAATCTTGTAGCCCAGCCGTTCGCCTATTTGAATGCGCGACGCCTGCTCATTGAGAACCATAATCTTCGGCGAAGCGAGTGTTTTAGCATCGTTAGTCGCCTTGAGGCATTCGACGAACGCGTCCATGTCATCGCCCCACAGCCGAGCCGTGACACCCGGCGATTCGGTGGTACTCGCAAAACCCTTTATATCAATCTCGAAATCTCGATTAGCGACATTGAAAAGTTGCTGGTAGTTAACACCGTGTCGTTCATCGTCACTAAGATCCACTTGAAAAACGTGGACCTCGATCACCACCTGTGCTGGCGGATGGTCCATTTCGGCGACGTATTGCTCGATCCGTCGCATTGACTCCGGAATATCAAAGGCGACGATGACCTCTTGGGTGCGGCGGTTGTCCTTCGCACTGCTGATCGACGTGAAGGCCTGTCCAGACGGAGTGAGCATTCCCGTAACCGAGACCAGTACTTCCTCGGCCGACGCTTAATCCAAAGGAAAGATCCGGGTAACAAATTCACTCCGAGGAAATGCGGTCGCCGGATACACATACGTGAAACCACTCTCGTCATGTGCGACCAGGTCACATAGCTTGAGGATTGCCAACAACGCCGCCCGTTCATCGACTTTCGGCAGATTGGCCGTCACTGTACCGGTCACGCCTGGGGCGACAAGGATATTCATCCCATGCTGGCGACTGAGCATCTCCAAGACTTTACGCACATCAACTTCATTAACGTGCAGCGCGATCGGTTCGCCAGTGGGAGACGTCGGTACCATTTCCGGTACTTCGGTCGGCGCTGAAAACGGGAGGTCAACGAATTCACCTGACTCGCTAAATACCCCCGGTACACCCGCGTCAGGGTAGACCGGCAAAGCGGCCCGCATGCGGCCGGTGACGCCGTCGTAGTCAATCAGCATACCATCGTCGGCGGGCAAGTCCCATTCCGACGCGAGTCATTTTTCCACGCCGGACATTGGACGCACGTCCAGAGTGAGGCCCATGGTGGCGGTATCACCTGGTTGCAACTGGCCTGATTCAGTCACAATCAAGTCGCTTGATGTGCGGACGTCAATCGTATTCAACGCTCCGGACTGCTGGCCGGACAGCATGGTCCCAGCATCCGTTGTCATTTCAGGCTGGCTTGTTGCGGTAGCCGGTAATTTGCGAATTGAATGCTCAGACGCCGGCGGCCGCGCGGGACCGTACAACTTATGTTGATTCAATACCTCGGGTGACCTGGCAGGTACCTCGGGTGATTGGACAGCTACCTCGGACGACTGGGCAGATGACTCGGTGGAGGCTTGGCTGTGTAACGTATGGCCGCAGTATCCATTCAGCAAGATGGTCATCTCTAGCAGCTAAAAGATCGTCCACTGGAGTGTGTTTTTGTTGCTAAGCATTAGTAAGCGATGGGACCATACATTGCGACGTAAATCCGAGTGCGGATCGAAACAGCGCACGGCGCGAAATCGCAAATCGGGAGTCCTTGAACTTCGCCCCCTGGTCTATGCATCGGGAAAAATGCGTTTAACCTTGACCGTTTCTCTAATCATCACAATCAGAGTAGGCGATGCTAGCGAGCCAACACACGATGGACCGCGCCACCCATGTCAGCTGGTCCGTTGGCAACCTCGATTCCAGCCTCTTCGAGGGCGGCAATCTTTTCGGCTGCCGTTCCCTTGCCACCAGAGATGATGGCACCGGCGTGGCCCATTCGTTTTCCTGGCGGCGCGGTACGGCCAGCAATGAAAGCGGCCACCGGTTTGGTGACGTGCTGTTTTACGTAATCCGCTGCTTCTTCTTCCGCGGTCCCGCCAATCTCGCCCATCATCAGGATGGCCTCAGTGCCTGGGTCGTTTTGAAACATCTCAAGGAGGTCCACGAACGAAGTCCCCACAATCGGATCCCCCCCCAGGCCGACGCAGGTAGACTGGCCCAGACCTAGATTGGAGAGCTGCCAAACCGCTTCGTAGGTCAACGTTCCACTGCGGCTCATCACCCCCACGGCCCCTTTGGTGTGAATGTATCCAGGCATGATGCCGATTTTGCATTCCTCCGGAGTGATTACTCCGGGGCAATTTGGACCCACCAAAACGGCGCCTGCTGCGCGAACTCGACGATAGACGTGCACCATGTCCAAGGCTGGCACACCCTCGGTGATCGCCACAATCACGCGGATGCCGGCGTCGAGCGACTCGAGAATCGCGTCAGCCGTAAACGCTGCTGGTACAAAAATCATCGAGGCGTCTGCATTGGTCTTTTCGACAGCCTCCTCAACGGTGTCGAATACCGGCAACCCCAACACCGTTTCGCCACCTTTGCCGGGAGTCACCCCCCCGACCATTTGGGTGCCGTAGTCAAGGCAGCCCTTGCTGTGAAATTTGCCCGATTTTCCCGTAATACCCTGGCAAATCACGCGCGTGTTTTTGTCAATCAATATGCTCATGTGATGTACTTCTTTGCTGTTCCGCCTGTTGTGTTGAGGTACCCCGCCGTGTCGTGGTACGTTCTGCTATCCGTTTTACCCAGCCGCGGCAACAACTTTTTCCGCTGCGTCCGTCAAATCCTTGGCAGTAATGATGTCGACGTCACTCTCGGCCAGGATACGTCGGCCTTCTTCGACCTCGGTCCCTTCCAACCTCACAACCAATGGCACATTGAATCCGACCGTCTTGTACGCCTCCAACAATGCGTCGGCAATCACGGTGCAACGCATGATGCCGCCAAATATGTTGACCAGCACCGCGCGGACGTTCTTGTCGTCCAACAAGATGCGAAACGCTTCAATGACCTGAGCCACCTGGGCTCCTCCGCCCACGTCAAGAAAGTTGGCTGGTTCACCGCCGTGCAGCTTGATCAAGTCCATCGTGCTCATGGCAAGTCCGGCGCCATTTACCAAGCAGCCAATGTTTCCATCGAGCGTAACGTAGCTGAGCCCCGCTTCACCGGCCCGCACCTCCGCTGGATCCTCTTCTTCTAGATCCCGCAGTTCCGTGAGGCTCGGATGTCGAAACAATGCGTTGTCGTCGAAACTGATCTTGGCATCCAACGCCAAGAGGTCTCCCGCCTTGGTTACCATTAAGGGGTTAATCTCCACCAGACTGCAGTCCAGATCGAAGAACAACTTGCAGAGCGCCTTCATGAATCTGTCAGCACTCCGAACGGCTCCGCCAGTCAAACTGAGCCGACGGCACAGCTTGCGAACCTGATAGCTCAGCAAACCAACATGAGGGTCAAAGTGTTCTTTAAAGATCAATTCTGGAGTTTCCGAGGCAACTTTTTCGATATCCATGCCCCCCTCGGTCGAGACCATCAGCACCGGCAACTTCTCAGCGCGATCCAGTACGATTCCCAAATACAATTCGCGGTCGATCTCGCAACCTTCCTCGACCAGCACCTGTTTAACCGTCTGACCTTCGGGACCGGTTTGGATCGTGACCAATCGATTCCCCAGCAAATTCCCCGCCACCTGACTGGCTTCGTTCTTACTCCGAACTAGCTGCACGCCATGCTGTTCCGGAACCTCGGAAATCGTGCCTTTACCGCGACCCCCCGCGTGGATCTGCGCTTTGACAACCGCCAAACTGCCCCCTAGTTCCTCATAGGCTGACGCTGCATCGACGGCGGAACGGGCGACGACACTTCGGGGTACGGCGATACCTGCGTCGCGCAGGCATTGCTTGGCTTGGAATTCGTGGATTTTCATTTTAGGGGAATTCTCAAAATGTGTACGGATGTCGCTCCTCCGGGGAGCGTGCTGGTTGCGCGGGTGCATTGTAGAGAGGGCCAAACGGGATGGTCAAGGACGCGTGGGACCATCCGTAAGCCCGTCGGACAAATCTTGGGACCCGTGTTATTTCGCGCTCATTTCGCGGTGCAAAAGCAGATGGAACGCATGGACCGCTTTCTCGAAGATCGAAGAATAGCGTCCCGTTCGCCAGCTGATCGACTTCATCCCTTTCTGAGCCGATTCACAAATCTCGATGTCCTCTTGTTGGATTGTATGACTGCTAGTGATGCTTTTTCGAATTTGCTGGCGAGATTCCCAGTTCTCGAGATGCTCGACATCGAAGTAGAAGTCGAAAATCACCCGGCACCGATCGACACCAAGAGGCATGACCGTATTGGTATCCATTACGTTGCCATAGCGATTGATAAAAAAATTTGGAAAAAGGTACGCGTAGATAACCTGGTCTCCCAGTCGCGGATCGCTACCCTTGGTTTTGCAGATTTGAATTGACGATCGATCGTGAATATACGTGTCGAATTGATCCATCTCGAGACCTTCGGCCAAACCCGCGTGCGCGTATTTGACGTGGTAGCCTCCGTCCAACGAATTGTCTACGAACACCTTCCAATTACAATTCAAATCGTATACATACCGCTTGTGAAACTTTAAGTCGTTAATTCCTGCCGTCTCCAAGGGACCACGAATGGGTTCGATGTCAGCTTTCAGGTCCCGCAGATTCGATTCACCGCCCAGCGGGCCATCCACGTCTAGAAAAACGAATGGACCCCATGAATCAACGCTGATCGGGGGCAGCCGGTACTCGGCTACGTTAAATGTCGCCTGAGGTCCCAGCATCGGGGCTTTCTTCAGTCGGCCATCGAGATGGTATTCCCAACCGTGGTACGGGCATTGGAAAAACTCGCAACGGTGCCGCGAATCGTCTTCTTGATGCGCCACGATGGCGCCCTTGTGGCGGCATACGTTGTGCATCGCGTTCAACTCACCTTTGTCACCTCGAGCAATGACAAATGGATTGCCAGCAATCTCACCAGTAAAATAGTCCCCCTCACCTGCTAGCTGGTCCAGCCGCCCTACCGGAATCCAACTGGTCTCAAAAACACGGGCGACTTCCTCCTGGTAGAACTCCTGGTCGATATACCAATCAGCAGGAGGCGTCGGGCTGTCCTCGATTGGCCGCGACGTATCAAAAGCGGCCAATTGAGTAGCGAATCTTGTATCGGACATGGAAGCTAACCCTCAACTCCTGGCCTAAGAATACCATCTTCCAATCGACATCATCAATTTGGCGTGCACGGGCACTGGGCGTGTACGGGCCCAACCGGCCAGCGAAGCAAAGCCATCTTTTTGGGTGATTTTCAGTTTAGAGATCCTAGCCCGAAAATCCTATGCGGGTGGTGCCCTAACGGGCTTGCGGCTTACTCGGTTCGGCCGTTTCGTGGGCGGGGTAGGGTATTCGTCCCTAACATTTTGCCCCTGGCAGCGGCGGTAAGTGCGTCGCACTCCAGGACTGGCCGTCGCGGGACCAGTTTGGTACCTTGCAAGCGTTTTACGGGAAGGCGCCTCCCCCGCGATCGACAGGAAGGTTGCCAGCTTCGTTGTAAAGGTCCTGAGGTAGTGATGATTAGACAAGCCATCGCCGGTGCGGCACCAGCTGAGGTTTCGGAAACCACGGTCATGACCGTATGGCCTTCGAACGCAGCCCATCCCATTGGAGCTTTGCTGGGAAAACTCTACAGCATCGAAGCGGGTTACGGCGTAGTCACGCTTGGCAATTTAATTGCGCTGGCGTCGATCCCCGTGGCGCTGGTGATATTCTTCTTGCGCTTAGCACCTTTTATCGGAGCGCGTTATCGGCTTACCAACCGTCGCGTGATCGTGGAGCGCGGCTTGACGTGGAAAGAAGAAAAATCCGTTGCCTTGGATCGCTTTGATTCCATCGACATAGACATCAAACCGGGCCAGGCCTGGTATGACGCCGGCGATTTAGTCTTCAAGCACGGTGAAGTGGAAACGTTTCGATTGGCCGGCGTATCGCGTCCTCACGCTTTTCAGGCCACCTGCGTTAAATCTCAGATGGCGTTTACGAGCATTCAAAAGGCGGTGGCTCACGATCTGGTCTCGGCCTAGCGCGCAAAAAAAAGGTTGATTTCTGGCCATTCTCGGAGGAATGTCGCGTTTTGGCAATTCTATGGCGTCCCGTTTCTTGCCTGAATCGTATGCTACGCTTTAGCTAACGACACAACCACGATTCTCACGCCAACCGTTACCAGTAGGCCGGACGACTGCGACTATGACACTCCAATTGACGACCAACGTCACAATCTACGGCGACAGTATTACCCTGCCTGTAATCGGCGTCACGACGTCGACTCCGATTCGTAAGGGGCGGATTCTGCATGTGATCAACGGTGAGCACTATTCAGGAGCGGAGCGAGTTCAGGATCTGTTGGCGGCTGCCCGAGCTTGGCTATGAAATCGTGTTTGCCTGCGTCAAGCCCGGAAAGTTCGACGCCAGTCGTAAGTCCCAGAATACGCCCTTGCATCTTGCTCCGATGCCATCGCGATTCGATTTTGGAACCATCCGTAAACTGAGCGGAATCGTCAGAACAGAAGGCTGTGACGCACTGCATGCGCACACACCTCGTACGGCACTGGTATGCAACGCTGTATCGCGACTTACCGGGCTACCTTGGATATACCACGTTCACAGTCCAGTGAGCGCCGACTCAACGTGACGGTTCTGGAATGTCTGGAATACGTTCAGTGAACGAATCAGCCTGTCGTCGGCGAATCACCTCATTACCGTTTCTCAAGGACTGGGTGAGTACATGGCCGAATCGGGGTATGACGGCGACCGTGTAACCGTAGTGCCCAACGGCGTTCCCACCAGCGCGAACGGTCGTGATGATCGGTTGCCAACCGCTCCATGGATACTAGGGACTGTCGCACTCTTTCGACCGCGCAAGGGTACCGAGGTCTTGATCGAGGCGCTGGCCAAACTCAAAGCTCGCGGAGTCGATGTTCGTCTGCGTGCGGTCGGCGGATTTGAAACGACCGCCTACCAATCGCAGCTCAAGTCGTTAGCCGAAGAGTTGGACGTGGCGAGCCAAATCGATTGGGTTGGATTCACCGACGATGTCCCGTCGGAATTGACCAAGATGGATCTCTTCGTGTTGCCCAGTCTCTTCGGTGAAGGACTACCCATGGTGATCCTCGAAGCGATGGCGGCGGGCGTGCCCAACGTAGCAACTCAACTTTTGGGCGTTCCAGAAGCCATTCGCGACGGGATCGACGGCGTTCTCACGGAACCGGGCGACGCCACGGATCTCGCTGACGGCATTCATCGGATCGTGCGTGGCGACCTCAACTGGTACTCTCTTCGGGAAAGTGCGCTCCGCCGTCACGACAACCACTTTTCCGATTTCAGCATGGCGCGCGGCGTCGCCGACGTCTATCAGAAGCTGCTGCGTTAGGGTGATCGCACTGGGGCTCGGTTTCTACGGGCACATGCGTTACGCTGAAACTGCGCGCCTAGCCCGCTGCCATTCTTTTTTACGCCAGAGGCCATAACCACCTTTCATCGACAAATGGATTCACCCGGGATCAAGCTTGTTTTCTTGGGCACACATCGCCCAGCGCTACATTCGGCAACGGATTTCCTGCTGGACCAGTTTTCCTCAGGTTCAACAACGGACATGTCATCCGCGACCGTCGTTGTGCCGTCGGCGCGCGCCGAGAGGCAACTGAAACGAAGACTGCTGCAGACCAGCGATGAAATGGGCACATCCCTGTTTCCGCCCCGCATGGTCACTGTGGGCCGATTGCCTGAATTGCTCTACCAGCCCGACCGTACCCTCGCCGACGACTTAACACAACGACTGGCCTGGGCCAAAGCCGTCAAGGAAACCGATGAGGATACGCTTGCCCGCATCGGAGTGGCCGCGAATCCGCCCGCTGGTGAACAACCACGCGACGAAATCCATTGGGTCGAAATCGGAACGTTATTGTGGAGCCAATACAAAGAACTCGCCTCGGAAAACCTGAGCTTCGCCGACGTGGCGGAAAAGGGCGCGGGGCTGGCCGGCTTTACGGATCTGGATCGGTGGAATGCACTGGGGGTCCTCCAGGAAGCGTACCATCGAATTCTCGCCAGCTTGGACAAGGCAGACCGATTCACATCTCGGCTGGAAGCAATGCGCAGAAAAGAGTGCCGCTTTGAGGGTGAATTGTTCCTTTTCGGCACCGTAGATTTAACCAGCACCGTCCGAGGTATGTTGACACAAGTCGCTGCATACGTGACTGCTCTCGTTCACGCGCCAGACGAGTGGAGCCAGCGGTTTGACCAGTTCGGGTGCCTGTGCGTCACGGAGTGGCAGAGTTGCAATATCGCAATTAGCGAAGACCAATGGCGAGTTGCCGACGGTCCGCTCGATCAAACCCATGAGGTGATCAATTGCCTACGTGAATTCGGTGCCGATTATTTGACCGCCGACATTTCCATCGGCCTCCCGGACGAATCTCTGGCGCCGTTGCTGCAACGCACGTTCAGTGCGTGCGATTTGCCCGCCCGCTGGGGACCTGGGCGGCGCGTCGGAGAAACGGCTCCAATAAAACTGCTAAGTGCCGTGGCCAGCTTGCTTGAAGGAAATCAATACCGCGATTTTGCGGCGTTGATTCGGCACCCTGATGTGAATCGCTGGCTCGAAAGCGAGAGTCTGGATTTCGACTATTTGACCCTTGTCGACGCACAATGTCAGAAGCGATTGCCGGTCGACTATGCAGAGATCGTACCGAACCAGCGTCGCCGGCCCGACGACCATTTGGTCGCCGAAGTGACGGCCAAAGTCGAGGAACTATTAAAACCGCTGGTGGGTCCACCGCGGCCCCTGAACGAATGGTCCCAACCCATCGCGAAACTGCTATCCACGATCTACGCCTCGGAACTTGATCCAAACAAAGTAGGCGACGCCCTTGTAATCCGAGGCTGCGACGAGATTCGCCAGGTGCTGATCTCCCAGCGTCAAGTCTCGGCTGCCGTAGCGCCGCGATTGTCGGCCGCTGATGTGTTACGTCAGCTGGTCCGCGATGCGAGTAATGTGAACGTCGGCGCACCGACGGTGGCCGGTGGCATCGAACTGCTCGGTTGGTTGGAACTTCCGCTTGACGACGCCCCGGTGTTAGTGCTCACCAGCTTCAACGAAGAGTTCGTTCCCAGCACCATTGACGCGGACTTGTTCTTGCCCAATGCACTGCGAATAGCTTTGGAAATCGACAGCAACTCGCGACGCTACGCTCGAGATGCCTACGCTTTGTCGATATTGTTAGCGACTCGCCGGGAAATGCGTCTCGTCGTGGCTCGCCGTGATGCGCATGACGATCCGCTTCTGCCCAGTCGTTTATTGTTTGTGGCAGATCCGGAAACCATTGCCAACCGATGGACCAAAATCCTCAGCGCTCATGTGAATGAAGAACCTGTTCGTTCTCCTGGGTTGATCGAAACCGTGCCGAAAGAATCTCAACTACCTATACCTTTGCCGGATGCGAATGTCCAGTTTACGCGAGCGCTCAGCCCAACTGACTTTAAGAGCTATCTCGCTTGTCCCTATCGTTTCTATTTGGAACGAGTTCTCCGTCTAAAGACTGTCGAGGACGAGATTATGGAGATGGATGCTGGGCTGTTCGGGACGATCACGCATGACGCACTAAAATGTTTTGGCGATGGCAAGTACGCCAGCGCGGACGATGAAAAGGCAATCGAATCGGCTTTGAACATCTGTCTGAATCAAGTTGTTCAGCAACAGTTTGGCCGCTCCGTCGCCCCGGCCGTAGCTCTCCAGATAGAACAGATTCGCATGCGGTTAAATGCGTTTGCGCCGCATCAAGCGCAGTGGCGCGCGAAAGGATGGCAAATCAAATACACTGAGGTACCTCGGGACAACGAAGAAATAACATTTGAAGTGGACGGCGAACTGACGACGCTGGCAGGCCGCATCGATCGCATCGATTTCCATGCCGCCACCGGACGCTGGGCCATCTGGGATTACAAAACGTCGGATTCCGCCAAAACTCCACGTCAGGCCCATAATCCTGGCAAAGGCTCGGTCGAATGGGCCGATCTGCAATTGCCAATATACCGTCACTTGGCGAGTTGCCTGGAAGACGTGAAGGGGGACGTCCAACTAGGGTACATTCTTCTTCCGCGTGACACGAAAAAAGTCCAGTTCGTCGAAGCGGACTGGACTCCAGAAGAATTGCATGTCGCCGATGAGGCCGCCAGGGATGTCATTCGAAAGATCCGCGCAGGGATTTTCTGGGAACCGACGGATCCGCCTCCACTGTTCTCGGATGCGTTGGCGTCCATCTGCCGGGATGGGGTACTCGAACAACTGGAAGTTCGAGCTGAATGAGGCTATTCGGTTGTCCCGGCCGCGGAATCGATCGCGTCTTTCGCTGCGTCAGTGCCGTAATCAACGGCGTTGCCACCAGCACTTTTGACTGCGTCACCAGCCGCGTCGCCGGCAATACCTCCGACTGTATCGCCTGCCGCGTCGATACCCGAACCGGCGGCGTCACCAGCTTTGCCGACCGCGTTTTTGGCCGAATCCGCTGCTTGTCCGCAACCTGAAAAGCAAATTACACCAAACAGTGACGTGATTAAAGCAAGGGTTCTCATTTCGGACTCTCCGAAGAAAATGGATGTCTTAACTTCGATCTCATCCGAGATCAGAAAAGTTCTATTCCACAAGACCATGACGGTTTTGCTTGATGCCTGATGAACGACCCAATAGCGTACATCGCCACTTACCAACTACCTGCAATAGGTGAGGCGTAATATCAGCTAGCCTTGAGGTCACTGGAGGGAGCGTTTCTTATTTGCAGGAGAGATGATAGCAAGCTAGATTTTAAGTTAGCTTAAAAAAATGCTCGAATCATTGATGAAGGCTGTTTTTGCAAACCCTAGTTCCGAAAGGAGTTGGAACATGGCCTTCATCAAGGATGATTCGAGCGTTGCCAAAAAACAGCGGAGATTGAGCAGGCATTGCAAGAGATATTGTCGCAATTGGAAGAGCTACAATCCGCTTCGCCCCCGCTTGACCCGACTGAATTGGTAGAACGTGAGCGTCGGTGGAAGCAATTGACTGATCGGCTGCAGAGCCTTTCCTTGGCGCTGCAGCTGCAACGGGCGCTGGCTTCCGAGGAAATGAGGAAAAAGGAACTTGATCTAGCGCAGGCCGGTAGTAAGAAGCTCAAGAACTTTGGCTGGCGACCGGTCACGATCCGTTTTTTGGGTGGGGCGGAGATCTCCTTGGTGGCCCGTTATTTTGCGCGCAGTGAAGCTCGCGTGACAAAAGGCAAAGGGGCGTACTGCGGTCTGATACTGCTGGGCGTTCATGATCGTTGTTCGCCGGCCTTAGCCAGCGAAGTTGCGAAACTGGCTGCCGCTATGAACTCTTTGGAAGACGCGCGTGGGCACTTGAAAGAAATGGGTGTCAAGTTGTCCGTGAAACAAATCGCCACGATCGCGTACCACTTTTCGCGGCGGGCTCGGCAGGGTCAGCAGACGGGCGCAATGGGGATTTCGGGTAGTCTGGAAGGCCGCCGCGTGGTCATCAGTACCGATGGCGGGCGCGTTCGCATCCGTCAGGACAAACGTGGCCGCCGTAGCAAAAAAGGTCGACGCCGGTATCGCACTGATTGGCGGGAACCGAAACTATTGGTGATCTATGTTGTGAATGAAGAGGGCAAGATTGACCGCGACTTTGCTCCGGTACTGGACGGAACACTGAAAGGACCTGACGCGGTATTCCGACTGATCGAATTCTACTTGCGTGAACTGGGGATCGATCAAGCGACGAAAGTGTTGTTCATTGCCGACGGCGCAAAATGGATTTGGAACCGGGTAGGCGCGTTGTTCAAACGGCTTGGTCTGCGTGAGGACCAATGTCTACAGTTGGTGGACTTTTACCACGTGGTGGAACATTTGAATACGCTGGCGGGTTTGAAGAAGAACTGGAGCAAAAAGCAAAAACGGGGCTGGATCACTCGTCAAACGAATCGTCTGAAAAAAGGAGACGTGAAATCATTCGTGAAAAAAGTGAAGGAGTTTTGTCAGGGCAAGCGTGGGAAAGATTGGCGTAGCGAACGAGATTATCTGCTTTGCAATGCTTCGGTGGGACGGCTCAATTACGGCGACTCGCACCAGCAGCATCTCCCGATTGGAAGTGGTATTGTTGAAAGCACGGTACGTCGGGTGCTGAACCTGCGCATGAGAGGGGCGAGCATCTTTTGGACGAAGGACCACGCCGAAGACATACTGCTGCTCCGCGCGTACTACAAGTCACGCCATTGGAAAAACCTTGAAAACAAAGCGTTTGAGACTACCTATGACCTCTCCGTTTGACTCCTATAAATCCGAAACGCTCCCGGTGAGCAACGCTCGCTCTTCCAATGGCTCTAAAAACAGACCGCCGCCACGCTTCGACGTTCGAGTCAAACTGCGTGACTGCTTACGACCTGATCCACGCTCCGATGTCCGTCTTGTACGACTTCTCAATGTCACAGTTGCACTCCCTTGTAAAACGTGTTGTCGTTCAAATTCTCAATGCCGATTCCGCTGTCGTTGATCGGTCGCGAATCCTCCTTTCGCTAGAGTGAGTCGAAGTTAGTCTAAACGTTAACCAAGCCTCATTTCTACACCCAGATGAAAGCCCTGGTAAGACGACTAACGGTCACATTGCGGAATCGCATCAAAGCCCGGTTTGTGTTGCTACCCATCCAAACCGCATTGCCGTCAAGAATTGGTTCTTAAAACATTGACCCAACATTCTAAACAATTTGTTTTATCGGACTCGGCACGCGGCTAGTCGCATCGGATGGACATTCGGGCTGCGGACCGCAATGCGTTTCAGCCGATTAAACGATCGAGAGTGCTTCCTCGTTGGCAAGATCTACTTCCCGGCCCCACTAAGAGTTTCATGACAACGACGCATAAGTACGACGACCGTCACATTCTGCCTTATCCCAAGCGACGACCGCAGGGACCGTTGGTGGAATTGGTGATTGAACGAGGCACTGCTGAGAATCTGACTCGTCGCGTCGAAGGCCCGGTCTACATGATTGGAACTGGCACTGAGTGCGACATGGTGCTCAGCGACAAGCAGTTTGCCGATTACCACGTTTATTTATGTCTACGAGAGGGCCAGCTGACATTGCGACACCTCGGCCGGCAGCCGCTGGTGACAGTCAACGGACGGATGATTCGCTGGGGCGAAATCCTTAACGGCGACCGAATTCGTATGGGATCGTATGAATTCTTGGTGAAAATCCGGTCTCAGCAACGTCAAACCGGTGCCCCAGTCAATGTTGGAGCCGTTCGTCGCGCCGACGACGCTAACGTCAGCGCTGCCGACACGCCCCACCTTCCCATTGTGTCGATCGAGGGGCCCGTTGAATCGATCGAGGGGGCCCGTTGAATCAATCGAGGGGCCCGTTGAATCGATCGGGGGGCCCGTTGAATCAATCGAAGGGCCCGTTGAATCAATCGAAGGGCCCGTTGAATCAATCGAAGGGCCCGTTGAATCAATCGAAGGGCCCGTTGAATCAATCGAAGGGATAGTCGAACTGTTTTGCACAGTGGTCGATGCCGGGCACACAACCGGCTAGTTGCGTTGATACAACATGCCTGCATCCAATTCGCCGTCAGATTTCAAGTCCGATTCTGAACGGCGAGATTGCCATCGTCCAACTTCGCGGTGGTTACCAACTTGCCTGTCAATCGTCTTTCTGACGGCCTGCGTGTTGATCTATTTTGGTCCCTGTTTGCTTTCGGACCAATCGTTCGCATTTCGAGATGCGGCGCACTTCTATCGTCCGTTGTTCCAGTGGATTAACAGCGAGTGGGCGGCCGGGCGAATTCCACTTTGGAATCCATGGGACGATTTAGGCACTCCAGTAATCGCCGATGGGACCAGCAGTGTCTTTTATCCGGGCAAGCTGGTGTTTCTCCTGCCACTGTCGTTCGCGGCCAATTACAAACTTTATGTCGTCGGTCATGTGATCCTGGCGGCCGTGAACATGTTTTGGGCGGCTCGGCAGTGGAGCCACAGTCACACCGCCTCTGTTTTGGCTGGTCTGGCCTATGCGCTGGGCGGAAGTGTGCTCTTTCAATATTGCAATTGTCCCTACTTGGTCGGTGCTGCCTGGATGCCGCTTGCCTTACCCTTAATCGAATCGTCAATTCGCCAACGGAGGCTGACCAGCCAACTGAATTTGGCGGCGATCACCAGCCTGATGATTCTCGGCGGTGACCCACAAGCGGCGTATCACACGGTTTTATTGTTGGTGGGGTATTGGCTATTTTCTAGTGGACGTCGTGCCTGGCGCGATGTGGCCGGATGGTCGGCCATTGGCGTCGTCGTTAGTTCGTGCGCGATACTGTCGGCCATTCAGTGGGTTCCGTCAATTCAGTGGACACGCCACAGCGAACGATATTTCGCCAATGACCCACGAACGATTTACGAGTTAGTCGCCTTCTCCGCAGACGATTCGAATTCGAGTGATGCTGGCGATCGGTATTCGGGACTGTTGCGACGGCCCCAACCGGAGACTCACCACGAGAAAGTTTTTCACTTCAGCATCGGATATTGGCGATGGGCCGAGTTATTTTGGCCCAATTTCGGCGGTCGGATGTTTCCCATTCATTGCCGATGGCTGAAGGCACTGCCTGCGGAGGGACGCGTCTGGACCCCGTCGCTGTACATGGGATTATTACCCATTTTGCTGGCGGTTGGCTGTGTGCGATTTCGTGGTGGCAGCCGACGTCGTCGGTGGCTGTCGTGGGTTGCCGGAGTGGCCGCCTTGGGGGCGGCTGGATGGTACGGATTGGGTTGGCTGTGGAGCGAAATTGGCTGTGCGATTTGGGGTGACCAATTCAACACAGGTGTCGGGCCGCAAGTCGGTGGCGTCTACTGGTGGATGACCGTTTGCCTGCCGAACTACGTGCTGTTTCGCTATCCGGCCAAGTTGTGGTGTGTCGCGGCTGTGGCGCTGAGTTTGTTGGCCAGCAGTGGTTGTGATCGGTTGTTACGGCGGCCGCAGCAGACACCCTCGAAGCAACTCATCGCATTACTGACGATCAGCGCCGCAGCCATCCTGGCGCTGTTTGCATTTAAAGATTGTTGGTCAGATGGGATCGCCCATGCCGCGCCGCATCCTCTCTTCGGGCCGCTGGACGTTGAATTGACCTGGCGTTACCAGCTGCACTGTTTTGGCCACGTTGTTGTGTTGGCATTAGCGCTATTAACGCTGCTGGCCTGGTTGAGCCGTGCGCAGGGTGGCAGACCGCACATTCGTTATTTATTGTTGGTGGTTACTGCGATCGACCTTCTTATTGGCCAGCAGTGGATGCTCGCGTTGGTACCCGAGTCGGTCTGGCAGCCATCGGTCACTGTAGTATCGGCGGCAAGTCCAAACCTATCGCGCGGATATCGACAGGATTCTACAAGTTGGCAATCAGCTGAGTGGAAGAGCTCCAGTTCGGACGACCGTCTATTGGAATTGATTCAACGGGATATTTTGACCCACCGCTCGCGATATCATTTGACCAAACATTCAGCGCGAGTCGATGTTGGCCAATCGCTGCGACCGATGGTGATGGCCGAAATCATGCGTCTGGCGCGCATCCAGGGAGAATTGTCCGAGCGGCACTTGGCCGTGCTGAGAAACCTCGGTGTCGCGCAAGTCGATCGGCCTGATTCCACTGGGAGCCTGAACACGAGATTAGAAAGCCCTCTGCCGCGCGCCTGGATCGTGCATCACGTTGATTTGACCAACAGCCCGGTGTCACCAGTACCGTCGGCGGTCAACCTTTACTTGGAGTCGCTGCTGTTTCCGGGCGGTGAACCAGCTGACTTCAGGAAGAAGATTGCGGTTGATCTCGAAACGGTCGAACTACCATCGTTGCGAAAGGAACTGGAGATTTTGTCACAACAACCAGCGGCGTTCGACGCAACTGAAAATGTTCGGGAGGGATGCGCCCGGGAGGGATGCCTGTTCCAAGTTTATCAGCCGCAGCGAGTTGAATTGAAGGTGTTCCTCGAACGCCCCGGTGTGGTCGTGCTCGCTGATCTCTATTGGCCAGGCTGGTGGGCGCAATCCAGTAGCGATCACGGCACAAGTCAGACCGAGTTGCCCATCTTTCGCGTCAATCACCTGATGCGCGGGGTGTATTTACCAGCTGGAAGGCATCGAGTGCAGTTCCATTACCGGCCAACACGGTTCTATGCCGCCGCCATGGTCAGCCTGATGGCGTGGCTGGCATGGTTGGGATGGTTGGGATCAAATCTGGTAGTTCCCTTCGGGCGACAACTCGTCGGGCATTTCCGCCCGCATGCGTAGCTTGGGTTTTTCCAGCAACACCGTGGTATGTGGTTCGACGCTACGGGTTAGCCAAACACTCGATCCGATGATGGAATCGTGGCCGATGGTGGTCTTGCCGCCGAGCACCGTGGCGTTGGCATAGATCACGACTCGATCTTGCAGCGTCGGGTGGCGCTTCATGCCGCGAACCAGGTTGCCGTGTGCGTCGGTATCAAAGCTGAGTGCGCCAAGCGTTACACCTTGATAGAGCTTAACGTGCTCACCGATTTCGCAGGTTTGGCCGATGACTACGCCGGTACCGTGATCGATAAAGAAATACTTGCCGATTTTCGCTCCGGGGTGAACGTCGATTCCGGTTTGCTGATGCGCCCACTCGGTCATGATTCGCGGGATGAACGGGACTTTTAGTCGATCCAGCTCATGAGCTAATCGATAAACGGTAATGGCATCGAGGCCGGGATAGCAGAAAATGATTTCATCCTGGCTCGTGCAGGCAGGATCTCCGACGTACGCGGCCTCGACATCGGTGGCTAGAACGGATCGGACATCGGGCAACCGATGCAGAAAGTCGATCGCCAGCTGCTGGCCTTTCGCCTCGTAATCCGTCTCCTGTTCGCACGGTTCTGAGCCAGATCGTAGCCGGTCTTCGTGGCGCAGCGCTCTGGCGATCTGCTCGGTCAATTTGTCATGCAAGCCATCGATCAAATCGCCGACATGGTAAGTGATGTTTCCCAAGTGGAGACCCTCGCGCCGACGATAACCCGGATAGAGAATGTCCTTGAGATCCTCAACCACCGAAATGATGATTTCCTGGCGCGGCAGCGGGCAGTGTCCTAAATGATTGATTGTGCCAATGTCCGTATACGTTTGGATGATCGCATCCGTGAGGTCTGGGAGATCCTCTTTCAAGCGCAGGTCGGAGGCCATGGTTCTTTTCCGTGGTGGGGCTGGGGGGGCGGCAACATGTGGCGAAAGGTAGTGCCGAATTGAACCCCCATCGAGCGGAGGCGGTTGGTCAGTACAGGGCGAGAAGGTGTCCGGTTAACCCGGACACATACAGGAGCACCGACGATCGAAGAATATGGTTTGCGGGGACAGCATTTACTCGGCTCGCCAATGGGAAAGAGAAAATCGTCTCGGCCAAGGCCTTGCCAACATATTACGCGTGTACAGAGCAGCATTCAAGCTACCATTTCTTTCTTCGGTTCAGGTAGCTTGGCTGGTTTAAGCAAAAGCCCAGCTGTGCCAGCAGTGACAGCGCCCGTGGAACGGCTATACGGCGGGTACTTGGGTGGCTACCGCCGGAACGGGCAGCGTTGTGAAGGGTTTTGAAACTAGAAAAATCCATCACCGCGTTACTTTGCGGGGCCGTACGACTTCCTTGGCCAGTCCCATCCTTTCCAACAACCAAATGACCCACCAGGACATATCAAATTCCCACCAGCGATGCCCATGGGACGCGGCTCGTTGGTCTTGGTGATGATTGTTGTGCCAGCCTTCGCCGTGGGACAGCAGCGCGACCAGCCAATTGTTGCGGCTGTTATCCGGAGTTGCGTAATTTCGATAACCCCACAGATGCGAAAGCGAATTGACGGCCCAGGTGCCATTGAGCACGAAGACCGTCCGCACCACGACGCCCCATACGAACAAGCTGGTGCCAAACCACAGGCCATAGGAAAGACTGTCTCTCGTCAGCCATCCGTAGAGAAAACCAGCTGCGAAAAACAATACGGCATGGGTGATATAGATCAGCAGCCACAAAGCATGTTTTTCCAGCCGCAGATAAAACGGATCACGCAACAGATCACGCACATACCGCTCGTAGCAGTTGATGTCACGATGGTCCCGATTCTTGACCAGCAGCCACCCCACATGCCCCCAGAAGAAATTCACGAGAGGAGAATGCGGATCGGGACGCTCATCCGAGTCGCGGTGATGCAAACGGTGAATGGCTACCCAGCGCGCCGGCGAGTCCTGTAAACAACATATTCCCAGCAACGCCAAGAAATGTTCCAGCCACTTAGGGCAGACAAATCCCTGGTGCGTCAGCAGCCGATGGTATCCGATCGTGATACCCAACATTCCAAAAGTGAGATGCCCGAGCACGGCCAGAACTAAACCAGTCCAGCTGAACAGCGATGGGATCAGGGCCAACAGGGCCAGGATGTGAATCAATGCCAACGGGATGGCATACATCCAATAGATCTGGATCGGCTCCGTGGTTTTTGGATAGCCAGACCTGGCGCTCAAACCGCCTGAGTCGCCTTGCTCCGATTTCGTTGGCGAGTCGCCAGGCGGTTGGCGGGTTAGGTCGGCATCTGCGGTTTCAGGCATCAGAGGGCGGTTTCCACGGTTTGCAGGGTACTCTTATCGGGACGGTTAGGGGGAGATGTGTGGGGTTTCATGGGCCAATCCGGTGGACTGGCCCAGCCATCATTATCAAAAACGCCAGTCGCGAAGCAATGAGAAATCGGGCCATAAACGGACGCTAGCCCTAGGCTTTGTCTCGAAACCCGATCGCCCTCGCCCTCCCCTGCAGCGGGAGAGTGGACTAAAGGTGCCGCTGCGCGGCCAGATCTCTGCGGTTTTGAGACAAAGCCTACTCGTCCTCTTCCTCTTGCATCTTGGCTTTGGAAAGGATTTCTTGCTGGATGTTCGGCGGCACGGCGTCGTAATGGCTGAATTCCATGGTGTAACTCCCCTGCCCTCCCGTCATGCTGGATAGGCTGCGGGCGTAGGTGGAAACTTCGGCCAGCGGCGCTTCGGCATTGACGGTTTGGAGATTGCCACCGGCCGAATCGGCGCCTAACACGCGCCCGCGACGTCCGGACATGTCGCTGTAAACATCGCCTACGTGATCCTCAGGTACGGTTACCGCCAGTGTTACGATTGGTTCCAGCAAGCTCGGTTTGGCCTCCTGAAACACGTTACGGAACGCCATCGAGGCGGCCGTCTTGAACGCCGTTTCCGAACTGTCTACCGGATGATGTTTTCCAAAGTGAACTTCGACGCAAACGTTTTGGACTTGAAACCCAGCAATCACACCACGATTCAATCTCTCCTTGAATCCTTTTTCCACAGCTGGCATGAAGTTACTTGGAATCACCCCGCCCACAACGGAATCAACCCAGATGAAATTGTTTTCTTCGTCGTAGTGGTAATTCTTGAGGTGGGGGAACTTCGTCTTGGTCGCGTATTCCTCGATATCCGTACCGAGTGGCAAGGGATACATTCGAATGTGAACCTCCCCAAACTGGCCGCGCCCACCCGATTGTTTCCTGTGCCGATACATGCCGTCGGCGTTAGCTTGGATCGTTTCACGATAGGGTATCTTGGGCTCCTTCGTTTCAACCTCAAGTTTATCCCGACGCGATAGACGCTCTTGGATGACGTTCAAGTGCAATTCGCTCATGCCGGTCATCACCAATTCCTTGGTCTGGACGTCGCGTTCAAGTTTGATCGTTGGATCTTCTTCGTCGACTTTCGCCAAAGCCCCGGACAATTTTGTTTCGTCTCCGCGGCTCTTAGGCGAGACGGCCAGTCCGACCATCGGCGTGGGAAACTTAATCGCGGGCATATGACAATCACCAAGCGACGTTGAGGTATGGAGTTCTTCCATCTTGGCGATGGCCACAATTTCGCCTGGGCCAGCTGCATCCACCGGTGCGGTGTCGGCTGCCTGGACCTCAAGCAGCTGCCCGATCTTAATGCCCTTTCGTGACGTGGAAGCGGCAATGGTCGCATCCTTTTTCAGGGTACCGGAAAAGACCCGAACGAAACTGAGCTTTTGGACAAACGGGTCGATGCGAGTCTTGAAGACCTGGGCGACCAGCGGACCATTGGCATCGCAAGTGACCTCGACCTCTTCACCCGCTTTTTTCGCCGTGCGGGCGATGGCGGTCGGGTTCACGCAACAAATGCTTAGGGCATCCAAAAGTTCGTCCTGGCCGACCCCGGATTTGGCTGAACAAAACAAAATCGGTACGAGGCTGCCTTCGGCTATCGCCCGCGTGATCAGATTGTTCAGCTCGGCGTCCGTCGGTGATTGACCTTCGAAGTAGCGTTCCATCACTTTTTCGTCGACTTCGATAATCGATTCGATCAGTGGATCACGAATCGCAGCTGGGTCGATGATGGCGCCCAACGTGTCGTCAGGTACGTTGAGGGTGCTGATAACCCCTTTGAATTCGTGAGCCTGGCCAAGGGGAACGTTCAGCGGTACACAGGAGGTTCCCCAGAGCTCCTGAACGCTGGAAACAACGGCGGCCACGTCAACATTCTCACCGTCCACCTTATTAATAATGACAATGCGGCCCAATCCCGCTTTGCCTGCTTCCTCGAATACCCGTCGTGTGTTGACCTGAATCCCCGCCTGCGCGTTGATCACGATGGCCGCCGTATCGACTCCATGGAGGGCGCCGATCGTTTGACCAATGAAATCGGGATATCCCGGAGTGTCGATCGCGTTAAATCGTTTGCCGTTGTGCGTAAAGTGGGTAATTGTCGCTTCGACCGTATACTTGTGATGCTTTTCTTCCGGGTCAAAATCGCAAATGCTCGTGCCATCGTCGACACTCGGCTGGCCGCTGACCGCTCCTGTTTTGACAAGCAAATGATCCAGCAGGGTTGTTTTGCCGACCGAACCGTGGCCGCAGAACGCAACATTACGGATATCTTCAACCTTCGTAGCCATCTTTTTTCCCTTTCTCCCGGAACGTTATCACAGCTTGTCGGTAGCTGGATTTACTAGATACGGTTGTTTTCAATTTGCGACTGGCAATTCATCTACTCGTTGGCAATTCAACTACTCGCTGACAATTCAACTACTCGCCGGCTGACGAGCTTCCCTCGTTCGCCACCCTCAGTGCATCGGCTAACGACAACTTGCCTTCATATAGTGTCCGCCCGATGATGCAGCCGTCCAACCCGCCTTGGGCCAGACGACGAACGTCCTCGATCGTCGTCACGCCACCGGACGCGACGACCGGCGCCGAAATGGCTTGCTTCATCTCAATCATGGCGCTGAAATTGGGGCCAGTCATCATTCCGTCGGTTTCGATATCTGTGTAGACGATCGCGGCTACCGATTCGCCTGCAAATTGATTCGCCAAATCGACTGCCGACACGTCGCTGGTCTCCAGCCACCCATCAGTTGCCACACGCCCGCCGCGGGCATCAATGCCCAGCACCAGCCGGTTGGGAAACTTCCGGCACATGGCGCGAAACCAATCTGGTTCTTTTAACGCATTGGTGCCAATCACCAATCGGTCCAACCCAGTCTCGAGCAACTCTCGAATGGTGGGCTCATCGCGGATTCCGCCGCCAAGCTCCGTCGTCAAACCTACCGAGTCGAGGATCCTTTGTACTGATGCACGATTGGCAACGGACCCGTCTCGTGCCCCATCCAAATCGACCAAATGCAGGAATTGGGCACCTTGATCTGCCCACATCCGTGCCGCTTCAACAGGGTCCTCCACAAAGACCGTTTCGCGGTCGTAGTCACCCTGCCGCAAGCGAACGCACTTGCCGCCGCGCAAATCAATTGCTGGCCATACCTGCATGCGGAACGGGGCAAACCACCAACCAAATTCACGATCGCGTAAGTGCGAAAACGGCCAGCTGCATCGACAACCGGCTTGAACACCAGCGATTCTTCTCGGTAGGCAGTCGCCAACCCTTAAAAAAATGTCAATATGACAGACAAAATGGGACCTGACAACCAGTACGCGGTCTGGAGAAACTTCGGCTAACCCCCCCAGATTTACAGGCCCCAGATTTTACAGGGCCCAGATTTTACAGGGCTGAGAAGTTCTCCAGCAGCTTCAAGCCGATCGTCTGGCTTTTCTCCGGATGGAACTGCGTGGCGAAGAGATTGTCGTGCCAAACCATCGAGCAAAACGGTCGGTAATAGTCGGTCTCGATGGCGACGACCGCTGGGTCTTTCGGCACGACGTAGTAGGAGTGGACAAAATAGAAGTGCTCCTCTTCCGCGATCCCTTTCAGGATTGGTGCCCGGCGGCGAATCAGGGCCTGGTTCCATCCCATATGCGGTACCTTGTAGCCAGTTGGTAGTTCAAATTTGACCACTTCGCCCGCCAAAATCCCCAGTCCCTCGTGTCGGCCACCCTCGTAGCCGACGTCGAATAGCAATTGGAGGCCCAGACAAATTCCCAGGAACGGTTTGCCGGCCTTAACGGAGTCATGAATCGCACCGACGAGGCCCCGACGACGGAGTTCGTGCATGGCGTCGGGGAAAGCACCCACGCCGGGGAGCACCACTTTCTCCGCCCGGGCAATTTCGCTGGGGTCGGACGTGATCGTTGCGTCGGCGCCAACCCGTTGCAAGGCCTTTTGAACGCTACGAAGGTTGCCCATTTGGTAGTCGATAATCGCAATCATCTGGGCCAATTACCCTCGGTTGGTCTGTGGATTCGATGGCCGACTCGCAGCGAACAGATTCCGCGGATCAGGACACCGGTTTCTGCGCCTGGTTCACCCTCCCGTTCGCACAGAATAGTCCGGCCAGCGAAAGTTTGCCAGTCACTCGGGTCGGGACAGGTCCGTAAACTAATCGGCATCAAGCAATTCTGCTGGTCTTCGACCGACAAAATTATCTGAATTCGACGAGGCTTGCCAATTTCACTGCGTGTTTTGGGGTAGAGTTGAATAGCCTCCCAATTTTTCCCACCTAAATCGGCGTGCTCGTTATTCGACACGCCCCTCCCTATTCATGTCCCTCAGTGGTGGAACCACTTTCGACCCCCCTCGGTATCCGCGCAGCTTTGTGAGCAACAAAGGTGTCCACGCCGCCGTTGTAGCTCAAGCCCAATTGACTCCGGAGAGAATCGCGCTGCGGGCAGCTGACCAACGTTTCACCTATGCCGAACTGCTGCGATCCGCGTCCAACATGGCGGCGGCTCTCCGGACCTTCGGCGTCGCCGAAGATGACCGTGTCGCTATCCACCTCGATCGAACCGCCGACCTGCCGGTGTCCATCCTGGCCGTTCTGCTGGCAGGTGGCACTTACGTCCCCATGGACGCCGGTTGCCCTCCGGAACGCGTCAGAAAAATACTTGAGCTCTGTGACTGCTCGACTTTGATCACATCGCAAGACGGGGCCAGCCTCCTACCGTCGACAGGCACCAGCGTCATCCCGATCGATGAACTCCAGCATCACGCTAGCGCGATGACGGTCGAATCACTGACAATGTTCGGCAATTCCAGCCGACTTGCCTATATCATGTTCACGTCCGGTTCAACGGGCGAGCCTAAGGGAGTGGCGATGCCACACGGTCCCTTGGTTCGACTCGTGCAGTGGCAGAATAGCCGTGGGTTGGGACCTGTCACAACGCTGCAGTTTGCCCCGGTTGGTTTTGACGTCTCTGCTCAAGAATTGTTTTCCACCTGGTCCAACGGCGGGACGCTGGTGATGATCGACGAGCCGACGCGCAAGGACCCCATAGCGCTGTTGCAGCAGATTTGTGCCCATAGTATAGAGCGAGCTTTCTTGCCGGCCGCGATTTTGCGTTATCTGTGTCAGGCGGCCGAACGGACAAATAACTATCCGGATTCGCTGCGCCAAGTCATCACGGCGGGCGAGGCGCTGGAGTTAACCGAAGATATTTGCAATTTCTTCCAGCGACTGCCTGAATGTCGATTGGTCAACCAGTACGGCCCGACAGAAAGCCATGTGGTGACGTCGTTTGACGTCGATCTGCTTGAGGATTATCCAGCCACGCGGCCACCGATCGGACGTCCATTGCCGGGCGTCACGATTTATCTGGTGAACGAAGCAGGCCAGTTGGTTGCTGACGGTTCGACTGGTGAGATCTTCATCGGAGGAAGCCAACTGGCAGACGGCTACTTTAACCAACCCACGCTCACCACCCAGCGATTTGTGCCGGATCCGCTGCATGCCAACCGCTTGGTTTACCGTACCGGCGATCTGGCGCGGCGAAGACCAGATGGCCATCTCGAATTCCTTGGTCGCGTCGATCGCCAGGTCAAGATTCGTGGCTATCGAGTGGAACCCGACGAAGTCGCAGCGGTTTTGCGTTCCGATCCTCGAGTGACCGAAGCGGCAGTCGTTGTGATGGACTGCGGAGTGGCCAAGCAATTGGCGGCTGCCGTGACCCTGTCGGCGGAGGCAAGTATTTCCGAACAGGGCCTGGTCCAAATCGCCTGTCGCCGGTTGCCTGATTTCATGGTGCCGTCGCAGATCCGCATACTGCCGCGAAT
>Ga0310121_10001384_pt1 | contig 24900 bp, 25 predicted proteins | sample CB27_Tmax_986_MG_FD_203504 | JGI IMG/M metagenome (GOLD analysis project Ga0310121, IMG submission 203504) | Marine microbial communities from Western Arctic Ocean, Canada - CB27_Tmax_986 | ecosystem: Environmental > Aquatic > Marine > Oceanic | place: Canada: Western Arctic Ocean | collected...
CGACCAGTTTCTGGCCTTCGCGCAGGAGCCCTTTCTCGCGAGCGTCGCGGATCATGTTGGCCGCGATCCGGTCCTTGACGGAGCCGAAGGGGTTGTACCACTCCAGCTTGGCGTAGACCTTGGCCTGCGCCAGGGGCACGACCCGCCTCAGCCGTACCAGCGGCGTGGGGTTCTCTTCGTCACTGAGCATCTCCAACACCTCGTCGTAGACGCGCAAGTGGTGGTTCGCCATGACTCCTCCTTTTCTGGAGTGCAAGGGTAACAACGTCGGGGGCTTTACACTAAAGCCCTCTTCTCCACAGTTTAGCGCGCAAGCCCCGACATGGCGGCTATTCGATCCCGTCAGTACGCCATTGCGTAGCAATCGCGTCTCGGGTCGGCGCCAGCGATGCGACTCCCCGTGGCGGGATCGACCATCACCGCCGTCGAGCACCCGGAGACCCTGAAATTCGGCACGACCTCGACGTCATGTCCTCGCTTTTTCAGCGCTTCGATCACTTCTTCCCCCACGCCTTCCTCGATCCGAAGGCGGTTGAGGCCGAGCGCGTGCGGCCAGAACGAGCCGTGCAAATGAAACGTCTGAACACGGGGTCGTTCAATCGCCGTGTGCAAGTTCGGATACCAGTCGTCCCAGAACTCGACGATGTTCAGAAACGTCTGGATGATCGTCTGCTCCTGGTTGTCGCCGCCCGGGGTTCCGATGGCAAGGAAGGGCTCGCCGTCCTTCATGACGATGCTCGGGGTGAGTGTATAGCGGGGACGCGAGCGCGGTCGGAGCTGCGCCGCCCGCGTCTCGTCCAGCCAGAACTGCTCGCCGCGAACGCTCATGCCTATCCCGGTGTCGCCCAGGATCACGGCGCCGCCCGTCCAGCCCCCGCTCGGCGTGCTATCGAAGATGTTGCCGTGTCGGTCGATGATCGCGATGTGTGTCGTGTCCTTGAGACTCGCCGCCTCGAGGGCGGCGTTATCGATCGCCGCATCACTTTCGACGCTCTCTCCCGCGACCCAAAAGGGCCACTCGCCAACGTCGGGGTCGAATGGAACGGGGTCCCCGCCGCGGAGGACTTCGGACGCGTGCGCCATATCGATGAGCTTCGCCCGTGTCTGAGCGTAGTCCTTCGACAAGAGCCCCTTCGCCGGCACTTTCACAAACTCTGGGTCCGCGTAGTAGCTGTCCCGGTCGGCATAAGCGAGCTTCATCGCTTCGACGAGAACATGGAGGTAGTCGGCGCTTCCGTGCCCCATCGAGCGCAGATCGAATGTCTCGAGAATGTTCAAGGTCTGCAGCAAGGTCGGCCCTTGACTGTTGAAAGATTGCTTGTAGACCGTATAGCCGCGGTAAGTGACGGAGGCCGGCTCTTCGATGCGCGCGTAGTACTCCGCGAAATCGTCGCGCTCGAAAGGCGTGCCATGTTCTTTCAAGAACGCCACCATCTCGTGCGCGATATCGCCTTTGTAGAATCGATCCCGCGCTGCCACGATGCCCACCTCACGTCCATCCGAACGTGCTGCGCGCTCGGCCTCCACCATGCGGGAGAGCGTGCGCGCCGTTTCAGGAAAGGCGATCGTTTCGCCTGCTTGATAAAGAGACCCATCGGGCTTCAGCCAGTAGCTTTGATTGCCGGGCCACTCGTTGATGAAATCGAGCTCTCGCTCGACGGCGCGCGCCGTCCGGGGACGCAGGACGTGGCCGTCGCGCGCGTACTCGATAGCTCGGCCGGAGACGTCCTCGAAGCTCATCGTCCCCCACCTCTCGAGCACGGTGAGTGCCGCATGGAGCGCTCCCGGCACGACGGCGGGATCGAGCCCCTTCCCCTCGACCGTCTTACCGCGCTCGCGGTACCACTCGATGGTCGCCTTCTTCGCCGCCCAACCCTGGCCGACGATCGAAATAACCTTCCCCTCCCGCCGCGGGTAAACGAGCACGAGCCCTTCGCCACCGAGGCCGTAGAGGTCCTGCTCGACGACCCCGCCGACGAGAAGCGCCGCGACGCCCGCGTCGAAAGCATTCCCACCGCGCTGCAGAATCTCGACAGCCGCCGCGGTAGTCAGAGGATGCCCTGCAGAAACGCCCGCGTTTCGTCCGGCTACGAGAGGCCTCTGTGCTGCAAAGGCCTGAACCGACACCAGGGCCACGAGAACGAAAATGATGCAATGGGGACGCCACATGGGGATGCTCCTTTCGGCAAAACCGACGCGCTGGATGCTATCACTATTCGTCCATCCTACCGGGCCGCGTAGCCCATGCGGCTCTTCCACAATCGCTTTCGAATCGTGGTCGATTGGCCTTATGATGTGCCAGTTTCCAATGGAGGCATCTATGTCCCGATTATCGACTCTCAATCGACGAAGCTTTTTTCACCGCGCGCTCGCAGGCGCCGCCGCTATGGGTCTCGTGTCGCAGCCGTGGCGTCTGGCCGCCGCGCAATTAGTGGAGGGCACGCCCATCCGGGACGTTCGGAGCGTTGGCCTCGACGATCCCGCGCTCGTTCAGCTTTCGATCAACGAGAACCCGCTCGGCTCATCGCCGCGGGCCATCGAGGCGGTTGCGAAGAGCATGTTCGGGATGAATCGCTATCCGTTTCACGATCAGCTCGAGAAGGCGCTCGCGAAGCATCACGACGTGCCCATGGAGACGATCCTTACCGGGGTCGGGTCTTCAGAAATCCTGAACTTGCTGGTGCTCGCGGCCTTTTGGGACCGGGGCGGGAATATAGTGACTGCGTTTCCCTCATACCCCTCGGTCCCGGGCAAGACCGAAGAGCTAGGCCGCGAAGTCCGAAAGATCCCGCTCGAGCCCGACTACGGGATCGACCTCGAGGCGATGGCGAACGCCATCGATTCCGAGACGCGCATCGTCACTATCTGCAATCCGAACAATCCGACGGGGCAGCTTCTCGATGCCGCGGAGCTCCGGCAGTTCATCGACGCGGTGCCCAAGGATGTTATCGTTTGTATAGACGAAGCGTACATTCATTTCGTGGAGGTCCCCGACTATCCGTCAACGATCCCGCTCGCGCAGGAAAAAGAAAACGTCCTCGTGACGCGGACATTTTCGAAAGCATACGGTCTCGGGGGAGTCCGTGTTGGATATGGGATTGGCCATCCAGATCTTTTGAAACGACTCGCTCGCCTCGGCATCGGCAGGCTCAACAAGAACACGCTCTCGATCGCTGCGGCGCTCGGCGCGCTCGAAGACCCGGACCACGTCACCCGTTCCGTCGAGCTCGTCCGGGAAGGCAAACGCTATCTCTACGCGCAGCTCAAGGACATGGGCTATGAACCGCTTCGAACGCAAACGATCTTCGTAACCGTGGAAGTCGGACCGGACACGGAGACCTTCATCGAGCTTCTACAGGAACAGAAGATCGCGGTACGCCAGGCGTTCGACATGGATGGCTATATGCGCGTCTCCGTGGGACTTCCCCGCGAGAACGAAGCCTTCGCGCAGGAGTTCAGAAAACTCGCCGTCCGCAACTAGAACTTTGAAAGCGGTCCTCTATTCTCGTGTTCGAGGCGAGTGGCAAATCTTCCGAAGCCGTCGGGGTCGAGGATGGTGAAATCTCGCAGTCCATACCTATCGGCCGTCGATGAAACTCAGACCCCGGGCGTGTCTCGATCGAGCTCGAAGCTCAGGCAGTGCGGTCCTTGGCCGCGCTCCGTGTACTCGGTTAGATCCGGTGCATAAACGGTCAGGCCGAGGCCCTTCAGGATGTCATTGACGTAAGCGTTGTCCTTGAAGGAGATGACGCGATCCTTCCCCAGACTAAGTACGTTGAGCGCTACCTCGCCTTCAGCTTTCTCCGCGGGAAGATCGACCAGCTCGTATTCCCGACCTTCGAGAAAACCCACGAACCAGTCGGGAACCTCCGACTTCACGATGAGTGCGAGCTTTGGGGCGACCGGGGCGAACAGGCAGTCGAGATGGGTCCACTTGGGCGGGATCAGAATGCCGTGCACCTTGATGCCTTGTTTAGCATAGATCTCTTGCGCGTTTTGGATGCCGGGCCAAGTGCTTCGCTCACCGGTGCCGGTCGCGAGGTTCTTGTCGTCGATATACTTGTTGTCTCCTCCTTCCCAGCAACCGCGCTCGATTCGGCCGAAGATCGTATAGCCTAGCTTTCGCAGTTGCTTCTCGCCGGGAACCTCTTCTCCTCGGCGCTCCGAGTATTTGAAGCGGCCGATGACCACGCCCCCGGGAGAGTTGACGGCAAAATCGCGCGCGTTCACGGCGTAGTGGCGGGTGGGGTAGGGCTCCTCAATGGTGCAAATTTCAACCCCTGCTTCGCGCAGGATGTCCGCGAGCTCGTCGTGCTGCGCCTGAGCTTTTTCGTGGTCGACTTTGTCGCCTCGCTCGAGGGCCGTCCGCGAAATCGTCGACGGGGACGAGCTCGTAATAGGTCGAAGGGCACAGCATGACCTTGCGGAGCACACCTGTTCCGTTATGGACTGGCATCGAAAGCCTCCTCGTTGGTAGAGTCCACTCCTCATTCATGGCCCGATGCGCGACACATCAAAGCGAGCAAGGAGGCAACAGATGCGCGGACGTCGTCTAATCTTCATCGTTGCAGCGGTATTCGCTTTTGCCGGGTGTTCCGATAATCCGTCCAAAGATTTCGACATCCTCATCAAGAACGGCAGGATCGTTGATGGAACCGGGAATCCCTCGTTTCAGGGCGACGTCGGCATCGTAGGCGACACGATTGCCGAGATAGGGGATCTGACAGGAAGAAGCGGACTCGAGACCATCGATGCCGCCGGCTTGGTCATCTCACCCGGATTCATCGACGTCCACACGCATGCCGACGGTGACCTAGGCCGCCCGGGCTCGAACGCCAACCTCAACTATTTGAATCAAGGCGTAACCACGGTCGTAACCGGCAACTGTGGTTCGGGCACATTCGAGATCGCCAAGATCAAGGCAGAATGGGAAGCACGAGGCATCGGAACGAATGCCGTCCACCTCGTCGGGTTTGGCGATGTCCGAAGAGCGGTCATGGGCACGGAGCCGCGCGAGCCCGAGGCAGAAGAGCTCGACCAGATGCTGTCGATCCTTCGTCAGGCGATGAAGGAAGGCGCCTGGGGCATGAGCACCGGCCTCGAATATGTTCCCGACCGCTATGCCACGACCGAGGAGATCATTGACGCCGCAAAAGTCGTCGCTGAGTTCGGAGGTGTTTATGCGAGCCACCAGCGCAACGAGTTCGATCGTGTGCCGGAGTCGACGCGCGAAACCGTTCGCATCGCCGAGGAAGTCGGCGTCTTGGCCATTACCTCTCATTTAAAGGTATGCAGGAAAAATGCCTGGGGCATGATGGCGGAGGCTGTAGATGTCATCAACGACGCGCGCGAGAGAGGCGTTCGTATCGTCGCAGATATGTATCCCTATCACTTCGCTTCAGGAGGGCCGATTCTCCCGATTACCCGAAACGCGGGCTGGGCCCCCTTTCATCTCCCTAACGACATGGAACCGTTTAAAGAGCTGAGAGCGCGGCTGTCCGAACCGAATCTGCCCGACGAGGATGAAAAGGCCCTGCGAAAGGAGTACGTGGATGAGCTCGAGAAAGCGCTCTCCGATGATTCCAAACGCCAGCAGATAAGACAATCCGTGCTCGAAGGCAGCCCTCATCGTCCGAGCTCCGTAGCCCTGGCGGGCTGGGATAGCTACCTCGTCGTCGTGGGCAACGAGAACGCCCATTTGATCGGAGAGATCCTTTCCGACATCGCCGAGGAAGCAGGAAGAGATCCCTTCGACGTCGTAGCGGAAGCTCGTCATTCAAGAACCGGACCTGCACGTCGCCTGCGGCGTCATGTTGGAGAACGACATGCGTCAAGCGATGGAGCAAGAATGGCTGATGTTCTCCAGTGACGGAGATACCGTACCGATTGCAAAGGAGGTCGACCCTCCTGTCATCGAGCACCCACGGGCGTTTGGCAGCCAGGCCAGAGTACTGAGCAAGTACGTCAGAGAAGAGAACGTCTTGACGCTAGAGAACGCTATCAGAATGATGACCTCTCTCCCGGCTCAATCCCTCCAAATGAAGAACCGGGGCTTGCTGGCTGAAGGGTACAAAGCTGATGTCGTGATATTCGACCCGAAGACAATCAAAGACAACGCCACACACGCCAATGCGCGCCGATACAGCTCCGGAACCGAAACGGTGATTGTCGGTGGAAAGATAAGCATCGAGAGCGGCGTATATAACGGTGCGCTCAACGGAAATCTGCTGCTCTTGACGGAAAACCCTAGCGAGCTACAGCCCTAAATCCTAGATTTCTCTCGGGCATCGATCTGTCGAGCCTTTTCGAGCTCAGCCTCTGCTTCCTCTGCTTTTCCGAGTCGCTGAAGCGCCCGGGCGAAGTTGCGCCGTAGAAGCGCCGCTCCCGGGTTCAGGATCACACTCCTCCGAAAGAGCTTTGCCGCTTCCTCCGCCTCGCCTCGCTGCAGAAGAAGCTCGCCCAGTAGCTGTTGCGCGGCGAGAAGATCGGGATCGATTTTGAGGGCGCGTCGATAGCTTCGCTCGGCTTCCGCCAACCGCTTCGTCGACTCCAGAAGAGCGCCGAGCCCGGCATGGACTCCCGCCAATAACGGTTCTTTCTCGAGGGCCCGGTCGAAGTAGTTCTCGGCCTCGTCCATCTGCTCGTTCAACGCAAGCGCGGTGGCAAGCTCCTTCAAGAGAGCAGCGGGCGGATCCAAATCGATGGCGAGCACGCCATGGAAGGCGTCGATCGCTTCCGGCAAGTTGTTTTCGAGAACGTGCAGCCGAGCCGAGAGCCAAAGAGCATCTGGCGGAGGCTCCCGAAGTGAGAGGAGCCGGTCCACGACCGCCCGGGCCTTGTCAGGTTGGCGCGACTGAAACAGCCATCTTGCTTGGGCGACGCGCAAATTCGGATCTTCGGGGTGCTTGGCCAGTGCCGCGTTGATGAGCGGCCCCACATCCTGGAGGGCGCCTCCCTCGAGAAGCAGCGTCACCCATTCCAGGATTTTCTCTCGCGCATCGGTCTCGGGAAGCGTTCCCGAAGTGACCATGGCCCGCAAGAGCTTCACCCTTCGATCCCACTGTCGAAACGGTTCGTAACCGCGCAGCAGCGCCCGACCTTCGTCAGCGTTTCCCGTCCGGAGCAATAGGCTTCCCAAGCGAAAGCGAGCTCTCAACAATCGAGGCTGTTTCGACAGCGCTCGCCGGTAGAGCTCACGGGCCTCCTCAGGCCGCCCGAGAGATTCGAGAACCCGCCCGTACTGATAGTCGGCATCGGCGTCAGAGCGCGTCGGATCGGCCGTCGCTGCCTGGAGGTGCTGGCCCGCTCGCGAGAGATCGTCCTCTTCCAATGCGAGAAGGCCCAGCTCCAAGTGCTCGTTCACCCCTTGGGGCTCCCCTGACTCCTGGAGCAGCGCGCGCGCTTCCACAATCCATCCCGTTTTTCTCAAGGCACGCGCCAGAGCGAGCCTCTCTTCCTCCGGCACCTCGGCAAGCTCGCGGGCCTGCCCATAGGCATGCTTTGCACTCTGGTCGCGCTGAATTTGGGAATAAAGCACCACGAGTCGTCGCCACGCATCGGCGTGAGCCGGATCCAAAGAAACGGTTTTCTCGAGCGAGCGGACAGCCGCCGAGTAATTCAAGAGCCCGGTGAACGCCAGACCCTTGCCGTAGTGAGCTGCGGCGCGCTTCGGCTCCATGGAAACGAGCTCTTCGAAAGCGACGAGCGCATCCTGGTAACGGTGTTGTCGGAGGGCGTCGAAGCCGCGCTCGACAGGCGTTTGCGGAGAACTGGCCAGCGGGATTAGGAGCAAAACGAGGCAGAACGAGCTCGGAGAACCCATGACGGTGAACATTATGCGCCCAGAATGCCGTCTCCTGAAGCGTTTGTGCGCCACAAGAAAAAAGCCCCGGGGTTGCCCCCGGGGCTGGTTTCGTGCCGGCGATCCGTCTAGAACAGGAACTTCACACCTATCTGCAACCGTCGCGGGGGCAGGAAGCGGCTCCGGACGTCGAAGCTGGACGATGTTCCGGTTCGAGACAAAACGCTCTCGTTGGCGTCGTCGTTCAAAAGGTTCAGAGCATCGAGAAACAGTCCGATGGCGAACTGCTTCTGAACCCTGACATCCAGCAAGTTCCATGGATCCACCGCACGGCTACCGTCCCTCACCTCCGTCCGAATGTAGCGTTCGCGACGGTTGATGTCTACCATGGCTCCGCTAACCCTATCGGCCGCCGTGTACTTTTCTTTAGGCCTTCAGGTCAAGAAAGCCAGATCAAGACGTAGGCGGTCGCGAGCCCGATATGCACAATCGCGAAAGGCAGGGCGAGGGTCACGAACTTGAGGAAGGAGACCTCGAGCCCGTGCTTGTGCATGATGGTGACGGCCACCAGGGTCGAAGCCGATCCGATCGGAGTGAGATTCCCGCCCAGGTTTGCCCCGAAGATGACCGACCACCAGAGTGGTGAGTCTGCGGGCGTTTGAAAGTTCCCCGAAGTGAGGATCTTGGAGAGCATCGCCGATATCGGAATGTTGTCGGTCACACTGCTGGCGATGGCAGCCACGAGGAGAAGAAGCCCGCCACCGACTTTTTCCCCCATCCCGATGATGGGTGCGAAACCTCGTCCGATGAGCTCCAGAACGAGCGCCTGTTCCATAACGTAGATGGTCACGAAGAGAAAGGCGAAGAAAAAAATCAAGTCCCAATCGACCGCGCTGTAGAAAGTGTGCGCTTCGGACTTGTAGCGGAGAAGCATCACCATGGCGAAGCTCATGGCCACGAAGCCCATGCCCAGCTTCCCAATGGCCCAGCTATCGAAGGACGCCGCGGCGATGAAGGCGATGAAGAGCACCAGCATGACCGCCCCGAACCAGAAGAATCCTATGCTCTCGATGCCGTCATTCTCGTCGAAGGTATCGACACGCTCCGCGGCTTCCGCTTTCTCTTCGGAAGCGAGCCGTTCGATCCCGAATCGTCTCGCGCCGAGCCAAATGGTGATGACGGTGACCACGAGCACGTAAGGGCTTGATTTGACGAAGAAATCGACGAAACCGATCCCGGCCGTCGTGCCGACGATGATGTTGGGAACGGAAGAGATCAGAGTGAGAAGTCCTCCTACGTTCGTCAGAAGCCCCTCGATGAGCAAGAAGCCCAAGAGCTTGTCGTTGCGCCCAAGCTTGTCCAACGACACGGCGGTGAGAGAGCCGACGATGATCATTGCCGTGACGTTGTTCAATACCGCTGAGAAAACGGTGGTCATGGCTCCGTAAAAGACGAGCAGCAGCAGGGGGTCTCCTTTGGAGAGCTTGGTCAACTTGATAGCGATCCAGGTGAAGAGCCCGGACTTGCTGGTGACGTCGACGAAGATGCTGGCCCCGAGAATGATGGTGACCACTCCCCAGTCGATGGAAGGAATGAAGACCGGCAGCTTGATGTGATGGCCGTCGGCGAGGGTCACTTCCCCGAAAGGCAAAAGCTCCATGAACGCGCCGAGCGTGAGACAAATGATGGCGAAAAGCCCGGCGATGACTGATTTCTTTGCGTGCAGTTTCTCTTCCAACGCAAGGCAGAGAACCAAACCGAAAAAAAGGGCAGCGAAGAGAAGGGTTATCGAGAGTGGCACGACTTGCTGGTGCGCCGCGTTGGCGCCGATTTGGGCAGCGGCAAATGTGGTTTCCGGCAGCATGGCTTCAGACCATGAGCAGGGGAATCTGGCGAAGCTCGACGGCAAGTGGGTAAGCAAGACCGTGCATCGCGAGCTGATCTTCGTCCTTGGTGTTCATCACGAGAAGCTGGACCGAATGGTCCTCGACGAGCTGCTTGTACTCAATGAGGTGGTGACCGGTCCGAACTTCGGAATGAATCCGAAGGTCCAACCCCTCTTCCTTCAACTCCCGCCTGCAGCTTTCGATATAGTCGCGAGGCTCTTTGAGTAGTTGTTTGATGATTTGCTCCCGGGCGTTTTCTGTATTGATGGAAGGAATCTTCGAGATCACCTCGATGTAGCGCTCGAAGATAGCGTCGTCCTCTATATGTGTGAGAAAGAGATCGCCGCCCTTTTCGGTGAAGCTGGCCGCGTAGCTCACCAGGCGACTATCTCCGACAAGATGATCGGTCACCGCCATGACCACTTCCGTGTGCTGCATCGACGCGTCGAAGGCGGAAACGTCGCGCGGGTGCGGAAGGACCATGACGGGGCAGCGCGTCGCCTGAGTGAGAACGTCGAGCCGAGGCCCCAGGCTGTGCGGCCAACGCCAGGCCGCGCTATGCAAGTTTCGGTACGTCACGAGCAGTTCCGGCTTCTCCTGCGTGACGAGACCAAGAAGCTGCTCGACTCTTTCCGACTGGCCGCGGTCGAGTACCATCCATTCTGGTCCGTCTCCGAGAACCTGCAAGAAAGCTCGAACCCTCGCAGCGAGTGTCTTGGCCTCCGCCTCCTCGAGGTCGGTCACGACGGCAATCTTCTGGAAGGAGAGCTCCTGACGTTTGAAGTTGAGCTTCGCCGCCGATTTGAAGACGCTTTCGAATTGGTCGACTTTGATCACAGCGATCTCGATACCGACAAGAAATCGGGGCGGACTTGGTTGGAACAACTTTACCGCCGGATCGGTTCCGGCCGCAACTGCTGAAACTGCGGCTTAAGCCCTCACGCTCACTCGATCGAGCGCGGTTCGACTTATCTCTGCGAAGCTCGGACCGGAAGATTCGCTCTCGTGCTGCTGCGAGCATCTTCGATGTTGCTTTTCGCGTGCGTTTCCGTTGTGGCCATCGGGATTGGCCCTGGAAATCACCTCGAGGTTTGAAGACTCGAGCCCGTATCGAGCCAACGCCTGCCGTAGCTGAGGAAGAGAGTCCCGCAGTCGAGCTTCCATATCGGCGCTCTCTGGAACGAAACGGGCGTCAACCTCAGAGCCCTTGACGCGTAGAACCACCCGCATGTTCTCCGCGAGCTCGCTTCCCTTCTCGTCTCCCGAGAGGCGCAGGACCAGTTTTTGGCTCGAGCTCGAGGAGGGCTTCGTGGGTGCGCTCTCCTCGAAGGCTGAGGAAGCTTGGGATCCCTTCTCGAGCGCGGTGGCGCTGCGAGAGCTATCGGCGCCCATCAGCTTGGTCTCGGAGTTGGCGCCCGGTCCGCTGAACGAGCTCGAATGAGCCGGGCTCTTTGGCCCCGAAGAATCACTGTTGCCCTGCGACTCCGAGTGAGACAGACGGACCTCGGGAGTCGTCGTCCGGGCTCGCTGCGCCTTTTGGACGGTCTCCTCCTCTTCAGATGTGACATCGCGTGGCGCGGAGCGCAAAGCGCTACGGCCTTCTCCGGTTTCCGACGGCCGATGCCCTTGTCCCTGGCTCTGGCTACGCGCATCGGCCCTCGCTTCCGGCGGCCACCCTTCCCCAGAGCTCACGGAGGGAGACTTCCCGTGCTGTTGCGCGCTCGATGAAAGCTGTGCTTCGATTTCGACGGACGCGATCGCCCCGCCGGGCTCGAGCTTTGGCGGCGGTACTCCCGTACCCTGCTGAGACGCTCCGCTCGGCCCGGACTTGACGGTGAGCGATGGAGGAGGCTCCGGCGCCGCGGCCTTTGCCTCTCGCGCTAGCGCTTCGTGAGGTTCGCCCGCGTTCGAGCTCACCGCAAACACCTCTTTCGATGCAGTTCTAACTGTTTGTTCCGAAGCTTCGCCGTTTACATGGGGCAGTTGTGTCGCCAATCTGGAAGCCGCATCCTCTCCGAGCGCGGAACGCTGAGCAGAAAGTGCACGATCAACAAAATGACCGGTCCCTTCGCCAGCCTGCAAGGGCGCCTTGCCGTTCCAGACCTCGGCTTCAGAGCCTGTCTTTGGCTCCGGGGTTTTCCCTACTTCCAGAGCACCCAGCTCCATCTCTTGGAGTCCCGGGATAGGACGAGCAGGGCGGTGGCCGTACCCGCGTCCATCGGCTTCTCTTCCTGATACAGGTCGTCAGGAGCCGTGGCTGCTTCGCTCTCGCCGGCACCGTTGAGCACTCGATCCATTTCCTCGGCGAAACCCTTGGCGTCCGAGGCCGGGTTATTTTTCACCACCTTGGAGACAGGCACCGAGCGTAGCTCGCCATATGACTCTGGATAACCGCGTAGATCTCCTTCATCAAAGGATCCTCCAGGACATCCGAGAACACTCTCAAAAACCTCTCCTCCTCCATGGGTTGTAGAGGCGCGAGACCCTGGCCGTCGGGCGCGTCGTCCGTCGGTCCCTCGATCTCGACGCTTCCAACTCTCCAACTCTTGAGTAGGCGGAGGCGTCGACCAGAAAGGACCGTTCCGACGGGGAGAAGAAGTTGCCCTTTCTCGTTGATGACTGGGCTTGTGACCCGCAGGCCCGGCTCCGCCTCTTCGATGAGTAAAGTTCCCACAATCCTATGACCTAGCCGACAAGTGCGCGGACGTGCGCGCGGCGCAATTCACTCAGAAACCCCAATCGGCTGGCAACGGCCAAACTTTAGGGTGGCTTTGCCGCACGCGGCAACGACAAAACCAGGAACCGAAAAAGGGCAGCGGCCGCTAATTCGCGATTTGTCGATTCACGATCGCGAGTATCTCTCGTTCGAGAGAGATGGCCTTCGTCTCGATCTCCTCGCCTTTGGCAAGCATGTCGTCCACGAACTTCTTGTCCTCGAGTCCCGCCGCGTTGGTCTTGATGTTGAGATAGGCTCCCAACACGGCTGTGCGGGCGCAGAGCGCGCCGACGCCGGCATCGGAGGCCGAGCTCGGGTTGCCCCTATCCGCCATCGCCTTGATCACTTCCATAGAATCGTAAGTGCTCTGCATCACCCTGAACGGAACGTCCATCGCGTATTTCGTCGCCTTTTCCATGGCGTGCTTTTTTTCCGCTTTCTGCGCTTCCGTATCTCTCGGCATGGCGAAGACGTCCATGACCTTGTTGAAGGCTTGGGTGTCTTCGTCCACGAGGGCTAGCAGCTCGTCGTGAAAGCGTTTGCCTTTTTCGGCCCAGGTCGAGAACTCCTCCCATCGATCGTCCCATCCCCGCTTGTGAGCTGAGAGATTCGCCACCATGGTCGCGAGCGCGGCGCCCAAGGCGCCCACCGCGGCGGACACGGAACCACCTCCTGGTGCGGCAGATTCGCTGGCCGTTTCGTGGGTGAAATCTGAGACCGTCATGTCAATCAATCGCTCTTCCAAGCGGTCGGCCATGGCATATTCAATGATCTTCTCGTCCGGCTTGAAGGGATAGAGGTCGCTCAATCCGAGCGACTTCACGGCGACCTTGATGAGCTCCGCGTCCGAGACGCCGGTCGAGCGCTGCTGCTTTCTGAGCAAGAATCGGCCCGCATCGAGCATCGCTTGAAGCGGGATGAGGCCAACGAGCTCGCTGCCGGTTACCCGGATGCCTCTCTGCCGCGCCTTCTCGCAAACTTCGTCGAAGGCCACGTGAACCGGCGTCACACCGAGATGGGTGAGGTTCATCGAGATCTGTGCAATGCCGTACTCCTTGATGAACCAGCCGATGGCCTTGACACTTTTCAGGGACCCTCGATTCCAAACGTCCTCGCCTTTGTCGTCCTTGACGACGGAACCCGTTAGCGGGTTCCCCTCACGTTTCTTGCGCCCCTTCTCGCGCACATCGAAGGCGATGGCGTTGGCGCGCCGAGTGGAAGTACTGTTCAGATTGACGTTATAGGCAACGAGAAAGTCGCGCGCTCCGACAGCCGTGGCCCCCGAGCTCGGGCTGAATGTAGCGGGACCGAAATCCGGCTTCCAATCGGGGCTCGCGATCCTGTCCTCTAGCCCTTCGTACTCGCCTTCACGCACGAGAGCCAGGTTTCTTCGCCCTTGTGTCCGCGCCGCGTGCTCGTAGCAATAGACCGTGAGACCCACTTCCTCTCCCAGACGTCTAGCGAGCTCGTGGGCGTGGCGCACCGTCTCTTCCATGGTGATGTTGGTCACCGGGATCAAGGGACAGACATCGATCGCGCCGAAGCGTGGATGCTCACCGTGATGCTGGCTCATGTCGATGAGCTCGGCCGCCTTTCTTGCCGCACGGACCGCTGCATGGATCACTCCTGGAGGAGTCCCAACGAAGGTGACGACCGTTCTGTTCGTCGCCTTTCCCGGATCGACATCAAGAAGCTTCACGCCATCGACGCCTTCGATCTCCGACGTGATTTGCCGGATGACGGACATGTCGTTCCCTTCGCTGAAGTTGGGAACGCATTCGATGAGCTGCTGTTTCGTTAGCATGGGTCCGGTAGGATAGCACGCTAGGTGCCAGTGGTCCTCGTCACCCAAGGTACTTCTCCAGCGAGACGATGAGCTCTTGAGCTCGATCCCTGAGCCTCTGCATCTCGTCACGGGTCCTCTCACCAGGAGTAAAGCGAGCAGACGAGCTTGATCGGATAAGCCTAGGTCCGCCGGCACGCGAGTCGAAAGGTAATCGGCGAGCTTCATCCGACTTCAATTCTAGTGGCTTCGCGGCCGATCAGGTGTCCCATTCACGACCATAGAGCCCATTCGCGAAAAGGGCGAACGATGGTCGTCCGTTCACGAAATAAGCGGCCGATTCACGCGGTTTCGCTTCGCCGGGTGCAACCGGGCTCGCATGACGGCTCGTACATGCTGCCAGGAGGCAACCAATGACTGACACGACCGAACCACCGATTGACAAAGGATTCCGGGTTTCCGCGTGGGCGCTCTACTGCCTGATCGTGTTCGAGATCCTTTTCATGGTCTCGCCATTCGGGCTCTACTACTACTCGATTTACTCCATTCCGCTGAACTGGCTCCAGCAGAGCTCGCTCACCGCATGGACGACCTTGAACATACTCCCGCACTTCACCTACACGGGAAGCGTGTTGAGCAATGCTCTGATGATCGTGAGCTGGCCGCTGATCCTGATGGGACTCATGCTCTTTTTCTGGGGTTTTGCGCAGGTCTACTGGAGCAAGCTCACGGGAAACACCAAGGTGGAACGTGGCTTGTACCGACATATCCGCCACCCCCAGTACGTCGCCTTGGCCATCCTTGGACTGGGCACCACGATCTACTGGTCGAGATTCCTCGTCTTGATGGCCTATGCGTCCATGATGTTCGTCTACTATTTCTTGGCGAAGCACGAGGAGGAGGCTTGTCTGACCAAATTCGGAGAGGCGTATCGCGATTACCAGGAGAAGAGGGGGATGTTCCTCCCCTAGCAATGGCTCACGTCGTTGCCGATTTGAACCCGTTCTTGCCGACGGGTGGTTGGCGTCGCATCGCAGCACTCCTCGTCATCTACGCAAGTTTCGTGACCGCTTCCGTCGCCGGTGGCTGGTGGGTCAAGCATCGCGTGCTAGACCAGGTCACCATCCACGCTGCCGACGGTCTCACCCTGATAGCTCTCGCTCCCACGTCGGCCGAAACCATGATGGAAATACAGACAATCTTGGACAGCGACCCCGACTTTCGGCGCGAACGTGAGCGGCTGGGACTCTCGACACTCCTCAGCTATGTCGCGCCGCGTGAGTGGAATGTCCCTGAGTTCGGCTTGCGCCGACCAGGCGAGCACCGGCAGTCGGGGTTGGCGGAGCTTTTCCATCCCTCGACCCATGGCAACTCTATCGAGCTCGACCCGTATCAACTGGTGGTTGCAGTGATGGAGCCCATCGTCATCGACACCACCACTCGAGCGGAGGGAAAGGAGCTGGTGATGAGGACCCTGGGCTACGTTCCGAAACTAAAGGTCGTCCTCGACCTCGGCAAGGGTTCTGTCACCAGTGTTTCCGACGAGCCCTACGAGAGTCAGTGGAAGGGCATCCCCGTGCCCATTTATTGAGTCTGACATTAGCGGACGCCGAGGATGGCGTTCCCCGGCATCACACCTTCGACGATCTGTGAGTTCTTGACGGCAAAGGTACCGCCCACGAGGACATGCGCGATGCCCTGCGAAGGTGTGTCGCCCTTCAGATAGGTGGATCGATCGATGATGGTCTCAGGGTTGAAGAGCGTGAGGTCGGCATCCGCGCCGACTTGAACCCGGCCCTTCTTCTTCATCGCCGGCGCCACGGTCTCGACCCGCTGCGCCGGCAACAGAGTCATTTTCCGCAAGGCAACCATGAGGCTGAGCGCCTTTCGGTCCCGCGCGTAGTGGCCGAGCACCCGCGCGTAGGTACCCGCGCCTCGTGGATGCGCTGGCCCGTAGAGGAAAGGGATGCCGTCACTGGCCACGATGACGTCCGGCTGCGCGACGATCCATTCGTTCGTGGTCTCGTTTCGTCCGTGGATGATGACCCAACCGCCTTGTGCCCGGTATTTCGTAAATGTCTCCGTGTTGAGACGTTCTCCGGTCGGAGGCCACTGAAGGCGTTGATAGTCTTCGTCGGAGAGATCCTGCCAGGAGTCGAACAACGCGGACTGGATGAGCGTGGAGCCCGCGGTGTATGGATAGGCCTCGGTGGTGACGTCGACCCCGTGATCGCGGGCGCCGCGGATGAGAGCGAGTGTGTTCCGGGCCTGCTCGCCAGCGCTGCTGTTCATGTGCACGATGTGCGCGGACGCTCCCGTGGAAGCGGCATTCGCGATGACTTCCTGGAAAGCGCCGAGCGTGCCACCGGAATTCTCACTGCGCAAGTGGACATAGACAGGAACGCCGCGGCTCGCTGCAAGCTGAAAGAGCCGAAAGAACTCCAGCCGAGACGCGCCCGGAGTGTACGTAAGACCAAAGCCGAGTCCGAGCGCTCCCTCGCTGAGACCTCCTCCTAGCATGTCGCTGAGCTGACCTATTTCCTCCTCGGTGGCGACGCGGTAGGCGTGCTCTCCCTTGTTGAGCTCCGCCTGTTCTGCCGGCGGCAACGTGGGAAGGTGTTTCAGCGCAACGGCGTCCATCATTGCCGCTCGAGCCGGCCAGTGGCCCGCCGTGGCGCCGTAGTGGATGAGCGCTTTGCCCGCACGTGAGTCAAGCCACTCCCCGACTGGGTAAACACCGACTTCCATTTCGAGCGCGGTGGTAACACCGTCGGCAGCCTGCAGTCGATTGCTGACCGGATCCTGTCCGTGCGCGTGGAGGTCGATAAAGCCTGGCGCGACGACGAGCCCGGTGGCATCGATAGTGTCGCGGCCTCGAATGTCGTCCTCGGTGATGACGGCGACCGTGCCGTCGGCAATACCAACATTTCGTGTGGCATCGAGCCCCGTTTCGGGATCCATGACGCGGCCGCCGAGAAGCACGAGGTCCAGCTCCTGGGCTTGAATGGTGGAGCCGAGGGTGGAAAGCGTCAGTAAGAGCAGAGAGATGGAGTGTTTAAAGGGACTCATCGAGATGCGCCTCCAGCCAGCCTGAGTAGACCTTCTTCAGGTCCCTACCTTCGGGACGATGTCGAATCTCCGCCGCGTCTCCGTACTCTTCGCGAGCCCGTTCGACCGACAGCAAGCTTCCGGTGGCGCTTCGGGGGTCGACGATCCAGACAAGCCGAGGAACGAGGGAAGCGGCCAGGTCGGGAAGATCGAAATCCTTCAGGACGAGCCCATAGCCTCTCACCCAGACTTTGTAGTTCGCGTCGGGAAGATCCGGGACCAGAAAGCGACCGTTGTCATCCGTGACCACGGTCTTCACGAACTTGGTGGGGAGATCCGTCGTTTCCGCGATGACCCAGACGCCCGGCTCAACGCCCTTCGTGCTCTCGACAACGCCCGCGATGCCTTCCGCCGCCAGGCTCTCCACCGACGACATCAAGATCGCAACGAGAAAACAGACTCTCCTCATGCCTACACCCGTCGAAAGGGCTTCGGACCTGCCTCGATCAGTGTTTCGCCGCCTCTTCGGCGTCCATTTCCTTGGCGCGTGCCCCAGCGAGAATGTTGTAGAGGCCATAGTTCCCCTCGTGGCAGGCATACTCGAACAGTGGTCCGTCCGTTCTTCTCAAAGGCATCACGGCCGTCCAAGGGCGCGAGTAGGAATTAGGATCCTCGACCGTGAAAGCGTAAGTCAATGTGTCCGCGCCGATGCGCGTGAAGCGCTCGACCAGGTGCGTGTCGGCAGTGGAGCCGGTGAGACTCGTCTCGCGAAGGAAGTTGATGGTATCGATGACAAGCGTATCGCCCTCCCAGTGGCCCCGGGAATCGCCCGCCCACTGAACGGATTTTTCCGTGTGGACGCCCTTCGGTCGGGATGATCCGCGTGTTGTGCACCATCTCGTTGAGGATCACCACATATCCAGGAACCTGCCAAATGTGAACATTATTATTGTAGGCTCCGAAAACCATCGGAGGCCCAGCGTTGAACCCCACGAGGCAACGGTCGGCCAGGCTGCGATCCGTATAGGAATCCCCCCAGCCAGTGGTCAGCTTCATTCTCCTTTTCCTGCGTCTCTCTATCGCCTCTTCCGTAAAAGGAATTCTTCCATCCGGCGGATCCACGACAAGCGACGTGCGTTTGTCCTTGGTGAGCTCGATTCCCCGCTCGTACCAGACCTCGTTATAGGACAAAACGCCACCCTCGGCCCGCGGCGCGTAGCCAGCCCACGGAGCGCCTGTGATTGGATCAAACAGATCACGATTCAGGCCTCGATTCCGATACTCCTCATACTCGGCCGCTTCCTCAGCCGTCAGAGTCTCCTTCCCCGCCAGTTCTTTGGGACGCTGCAAGGGCGTGATGGTGCGGAAGGTGAACAAGCCCTGTATGTCCGGAACGCCGTCCGCGGTGCGGAACGGCGTCCAGTCGTCCGCAGCGACCTGGCCGAAAGCGGCTAACGGCGCCAGCATGACAGCGGTCATAACGGTGAGCATTGCAGAGAGAAATCGAACCTTCATCTGAAGCCTCCCCTATTGGCGCGGGGTGCGTGCCTGTCGTCGTCCAGGCAACTTCTGACTCGACACGCTACACGGTTCTGCAACGCCACGCAACCGTCGAAGCGCGGGGGCAAGTTGGGTTGAGCAACGCTCAGAGGATCTTGCAGTCCATCACGGCTTTCATCGTCATCGTTTTGATGGTGTTCACCAGAGGAGTGAATTTGGCGGCCTGCCCCTCCGTGAAATGCTCGGTGGTGAACAACAAAAGAGCCATAGCGGTGCCGTTCAGGTAGCTCCCGCCCAAAGCAAGCACGGTGCGGATATCGTGAGCCTGGACGAAATCCTGGCTGGGAATCACGTGGAAGCCATCGCTCGTGCGTGAGGTTCTCGCGGCTTCGACATAAATGAGCTGGGCCATCTCACCGACGGTCTTCAGCATGATCAGGGTGCTTTGCTTCTCGAGCCACGGAACGATTCCGGTCTCGGCGAGAACGCGGCTCACGAGGGGAATCGTCTGGATGAAGCTCGCGCTGAGGACCGGAATAGCGAGGTGGTGACGCGAGCGCCGGGGATCGTTCCACTCCGGCATAGAGCCACGCGACGCCAGCAGAGTGAGCACGATGGTGTCCTCCGTAATCTGGGACTGCACCTTCCGCTCCGTGGCGAGCCGACGGGCGAAGGCTTGTTCCCGCTCTGGAAGAAATGCGAAGGGCACTGTGGCGAACAGACGGATGAGCGCCAAAGACTCGGCGAACTCCTGATGCAATCTGTCCACGCAGATTTGGCCGGCATCCCGGAGAGTCGGGCATTCGCTCGTGAGACCTTTCAGCTCGGCACGGAGGTTCGCCAGGTCTGCGATCGGGTAGCTTCCAAATGTGGCCACGTTATCTCTTTCCAATAGCGACAGCGTCATTATAGTCAACGCGTAAAAAAAGCCCTTCCTGTGAGCCGATCCAGGCCCGTTTGTCGTCTGTAGAGGTGAGCCAACGGACCTATTCGGAAGAAGTATGAAAAGTATGAAGAGCGTGAAAATGTAGTTGGGTCCAGGATGGATGGGGGCGCGGGCCTAAAGCGGCCCGCGCCGCTTTTTTTATCTTTACTTCGGACCCGGTCGCGGTGAGGTCCCGCTTTTCGATGGGTCCCACAGCTCGTAGAGATCTCTCAAACTTGCGTCGGCCTCGCGCACACTCGCGTGGTCTTCGCCTCGCTGGGCCGCGAGTATCTTGCGGCTTCGAAGCAAGAGCCGTTTGGCTTGCGCGTAATCTTCGAGCTGCATGAGGCAATGTCCGAGTGCGGCGCGCACTTCGGCGGTGTCGACGTGGTCTTCTCCCAGCACCTTCTGGCGGATGTCCAAGGCCTCGCGCAGCAAGACGACCGCTTTGTCTGGTCTGCGGCACGCCAAATGAAGACGTCCGAGCCCGTGGAGAGTATAGGCAATGTGAGGATGCTCCGGCGGAAGCACGTCCCTTCGAATCGCAAGTGCAGCTTCGAAGAGCGATTCCGCTTCGCTGTCACCCCCCTGGGCCGCCATCACCGACGCGAGGCTGTTCAAGTTGGTCGCGACGAACGGATACTGGTCGCCGAGAAGCTCTCGAAACATCGCGAGCGCTTCGCGCAAATGAGGCTCCGCGCCGCTAGGTTCATAGCGAGCGCTTCGCGGAACAAAGCTTCGGCACCTTCATACTCGCCCCGATCCGAAAGCAGGAGCCCGAGGTGATCGAGGCTCTGCGCAACGACGACCTGGTCGCCGCTTCGGCGCATTTCGAGCGCTCGTTCTAGAAGCGGCGCCGCGCTGTCATAGAGGCCTAGATTCTGGTAAACGCGTCCAATAGCATCCATCACGGCGGACTGAATCTCCGGCTGGTCACTCAGCTCGACTTCGATACGCCGAACGCCCTCATCAAGAATCTCGCGGGCAGTAACCGTTTGCCCTCGCGTTTCACTCGGGTCATAGCCTCGAAACAAATCGACGATTAGCTCGGAGACTTTCTCGGCCTTGTCACGCTCTCGAACGAGGTGCGCGGATTGCACCACGGTGACGACGCCGAACCCGGTAATGAGAATGGCAAAGGCAGCTGCCGCCGCGAGGCCGAGACTGTGCGCTGGACGAATTTTCGGGCGCGATAGCCGAGTGTATCCGCTTGCGCGGAAACGGGCAGTCCTGCCTGATGCCGCTCGACGTCTTCGACGAATCTCTCCACGGATCGGTAACGTCGCTCGAACGCGCAACGAAAGCGCTCGGACGGGTCGGGTGCTCTTCCAGGACGCGGAACTCGCGATAGAGGAGCGTTCGTGCAAGAGTCCAGCCGCGCTTCACCGTCGCGGGGGAGACCGAGAGAGCCTCGCCCGTTTCGTCAATCGTCAGGCCCCCAAAAAACCGGCACTCGACGATCTTGGCTAGCGTCGCGTCGCGTACCGACAGCCAGTCGAGAGCTTCGTCGAGGGCGAGGAGGTCGTCGCGATTCCTCCTTCGAGGCCTACGGCCTCGAGGGCCGCTTCCTATCGAACTGTGGGCGAACGAAGCTTGTATCTATATCAGAAACTGTGCGCGCGCAATAAAACAATGGACCTGTTTTGCTCGAGGGCTAGGACTTCATTCGGCGCGTTGGAACGAGCGCGGATCTGCTATCTACTTTGCGGCGCGCTGGCTCTGGCTCAGCCGGTGAAGTCGAGTGGAACGAAGAGCCGTTGGCGCATGTTCCGCCACAAGCTCGAGGAGTTGGTGGTCGACGGGCGTGAGCCCGCTCTTATGGAGTAGAAGCTGGTAGACCAAGATCACGCCCACGCACAGCTTTTCCGCTTTGAGCGGGATCACCGCGAGCGGACTTCCGAAGGCCGCTCTTCCCCGTTCGGCGCTTCATAGTAGAAGGGAGTGCCTTTGACCGCGATCTCCCCGAGCAGGCCCTCTCCGAGAGGCACCGCTTCCGCGGCATCCGTCGCCCGCGGCTGGCCACGCGCCGAAGGATTTTCTTCTTCTGGTCGACGAACATGATACTGAACGTCCCGGCGCCGACGAGCTCGGTCACAATCTTCATGATCTCGCCCGCGTCGAGGGACGCCTGAAGGCGATGCTTCGCGACATATAGATTCGAGATCGCTTCGTTCTGCTCGTTCAGGCGTGAGCACAGGCCCGCGAGCTCGCGATTCTCGTCCTCGATCTGTGTCAAACGGGTCTCGAGCTCCAGAACGTGGGCAACCACTTCTCGATCGAGCGGCGGCCCTAGATCCCCCGTTCCCTGGGCCGGAATAGGGCTGTCCAGGCTCTCGAGGTGTCGCTCGACCTTGAGAAGACGAGCCAGTATCTGGCGGATGTGCTCCGCGACGGTTTTTTGGGTTCCTTCGCTCATGCTCAGTCGAATGCAGGGCGGTTTCTCTATTGTGGAAACAATTCCGGCGCAGGTCAATTCCTGATGTCTCGAGACGTCGTGGCGAAGACACGTTCCAGCTAGCACGTGCGAACCTCAGCTGGAAGATCACTGCCACTGGCGGCGCTCGGCGGGACGACTGCGAGCAAAGATGAACGACGGTTAGGGGCTCGCTCCCGCCTGCCTCAGGAGCTGGCCAACGTCCGAATGACCCCGCTCTTCAGCCGCTTTGAGTGCCGTCCACCCGTTTAACGCACGCGCGTCAACATCAGCGCCATGCGACAGGAGGTCGCGCACGAGCGCCGAGCTCCCGTAGCGAGAGGCCTCGATGAGAGGAGAGTTCCCCGTCTTCGAGGCGAGATTCGGATCCGCACCGTTTTTGAGAAGAAGTTGCGCGACATCGACCCGCCCCTTCCCCGCCATCAAGAGAAGCGTCGTCCGCCCGCGAGTATCGCGTGCGTCAACCGAAGCACCACGCTCGATGAGCATGCGCACAACCTCGTCGTGCTCGAGAAGGGCCGCAACCATCAGCGCCGTCGACCCGTCGCTCCGACGCCCATTGACATTCGCGCCCTGCCCAAGAAGCTCTCGTACCCGCGCCCCGTCCCCCGCGGATGCAGCTTCGAGTAGCGAAAGCTCGAGCGCAGACGTATCCGAAGGCGTGAGCGAAACGCTAGAAGAGCCAGCCGAATCAGTAATCGACTCGACTCCCTGCGAAACGTCGTCCAGAGCCTCTTCCATCTCTTTAGGAAAGAGATAGAAAAGCCCCAGAAGAACGACCCCAATGAGAAGCAGGATTTTGAGCATAACGTCTAATTACCAGTATGCGGGCAAGAAAGGCGGGACCGAAAAGCGTTCCCGGCCGGACTCGAAGGGTGCACGCTACCAATGCCAAGCGTGGTCATAGCCGCTTATGAGCTCCGCGACGCCGCTTTTCGATACCGGTTTCAGCCCGTCGATGAGCGAGGACGCCTCGATGCCTCGCTCCGCCACGTCTTCCTCGATGATGTAGACGAGAACACCCTTCTCGATGAGCTTGGCGACATCTTCCGCGAGCGTGGGCGGCTGCGTCTGGGACATGGCGCCAAAGCTGAGACCAAAAGCGTCCTGCCCCTTGACGCCGTAATTGACCGCGTTGCCACGCAGCAAGACGTCGAGCTCGGCGCCCGTGCCTTTCATCGCGTGGGTGAGCCAGACGATCGTGTCGTCCTGCTCCTCGAGGGTGGCCCGATAGGCCGTTTCTATGATGTTGATCACTTTCATTGGCCTCTCCCCTATTTCGTCGGGATGACGAGTGTATTGTCCGAAGAGCTCGCCATCTTCCAAAGATCGCCGGGCGTACCACGGCGCACGCCTGGAACGGCCTCGGCGACGCCACGCTCGTCAACGCAAAGCCCACAATTGACCCAGTCGATCCTGCCACCGTTTTTCTGCGCTTCTTCCATCAAGGCAACGACCCACTTGTGAGGCAGCGGATGATCTTCTTCGTCAGCGTCATGTCCATGCACGGCGTTGGCGTGCCCCGATTGCTTGGTGAAGGGAAGGCCGACCGCGCCCTCATAGGCGAAGACGTTGATGTCATAGCCGCGGCGCGCGGCCACGTGCATGAGGCGTAGCACCGTCGTGCTGCGCGCGTTCTCGAAAGGCGGGTCCATGATCGCGAAGGTAAGTGTTTTCTTTTCGCTCATCTCTCTCCCCGTTAGGCGGCAGGGCCCCAAATGATGCGGTCTGCCTCACGCCAAATCTCGTCCTCGCCCGTCAGGAAAGCGGCGGACGAGGCGTCAGCCTCAGTGCTTCGAACGAAATATTGTCCCAGCGCCATGGGCGATTCTACACTTCAGCACGCTTCAACGCAGACTACGGAACAAATTGGAAAAGTCGTCCGTCCAGAGAAAATCTTCGAGACGGGTAGCCACGTCCGCACGGCGCGGCGTCCATAAAGATTGGAGCTCCGGATCTGAGAGAAACTCGCCGTTCGTCGTAACCAACATCCAATCGGACACGAAGAGACCTCTTTGTTCGTCCGCGTCGCTCTCGACGAGGACCGCGACGAGATTCATGGCCTCCGCCCGGGCGCGAATGACAGGCTTGAGGTCGAAATGAAGATTTGAGACGTGGATGGCGAGAATGCCATCGGGCGAGAGATGCTGTTCGTAAATGGCGAAGGCCTCTTCCGTCAATAAGTGAACGGGGATCGCGTCGCCGTTGAAGGCATCGACGATGAGAATGTCGAGCTCGAGGCTACCGCGGTCACGAAGCGCGCGCTCCAAAAGAAGACGCCCGTCACCCGTCTCGATCACGACTTCGGCCGGCATGTCTTCGAGATAGTAGAAGTATTCGCGCGCGACATCGACGACGTCGGGGTTGATCTCGTAGAAGCGCCACCGGTCTCCTGCCCGAGCGAAAAGAGCGATGCTTCCCGTGCCGAGGCCGAGCACAGCGATATGACGACCTCGTTCGGCTTCACCGTATCGAAGCGCGAGACCCACCCCCGTTTGCCGACTATAATAAAGGATAGGGGTCTGCCGCCGGCCGGGCGCCAAGAATTGGCCGCCATGCGCGATCGGCCCGTTCCACAAATAGCGCCGCCAGCTCTCCGTATCCCTAGAGTGCTCGTAGACGCGGACGACGCCAAAGAAGCTTCGCCGCATCGTCAGCGCGCCGACGCTCTGCAAACGGATATAGCTCGCGAGAAACACGACGAGCACAACGGCCCCCCCCAGCCAATAGAACCGGTGGCGCCCCGCGAACGCCATGGCGGACCCACCGAGCAGATAGACGGCTGCGAGCCCAACGGGATATTCCCA
>Ga0310121_10001385_pt1 | contig 24897 bp, 21 predicted proteins | sample CB27_Tmax_986_MG_FD_203504 | JGI IMG/M metagenome (GOLD analysis project Ga0310121, IMG submission 203504) | Marine microbial communities from Western Arctic Ocean, Canada - CB27_Tmax_986 | ecosystem: Environmental > Aquatic > Marine > Oceanic | place: Canada: Western Arctic Ocean | collected...
ATCAAGGATTTTCCCCGGGTCGAAGTGCCTTTCTTCGGCGCCGAGGAGCACACCGTCATCAAAAACGCGCCCGATTGGCAAGTCGGCCAAACGGTCGAACTCATTTCGAGCCACGCCTGCACCACCTGCAACCTCTACCGCCAGATGCACGTCCACGAAGCCGGCCGCGTCGTAGAGGTCTGGCCGATCGAGGCGTCGGGCAAACTGGCCTGAACCCGTCGGTGCCTGCGTGTTGCGTGATGTGTACCGAGAGCAGATTCGTGGGCCGGCCGACAGCCTTGGTCATCAAGCCCACATCGGAAACGACACCGTTTCGCGTACTTGTTGCATGACGCGGGTAGTGGTTTCGCCGTTGCCGTCGTGCATGTGGGTCTTGCTAATCACGCGGTGGCACAGACGGACTGGATGTTGGAGACGATCAGCCCGGGCTTGAAGACGAACTCGCTCTTCTGCTGGTCCCAGGCGGTGATGCCCTGCCCGTCCGGGGCAGTAGATCAGGGGTAAGCTAAATGCGCGAAAACTATCAATCATGCCTGCAGTCCAAGGCGGCGGCAATCATGGTCTTGCCCATGCCCGGCACGTCCTTGTTGGCACGTGACCGCGGGCAAACAGGCAGGCGGCCAGCGTCTCAACGCCGCCTGATTGCTCATGAAAGCGTGGTTTGGATATTGGCGCGGAGCCTTGCCAGCCGTGGTATGGAACGCTCCACCGGGCGGCGCAGTATAACATTCATAACAGCCGACTCGTCACGGGGTCCCGCCGCGACGATAGAATAGAAAGCCGCGCCTTGGTTACCGGCGCAAGCGGGCGTTATCGGGCCTGCCGCGGCCTCGACGTGACTCGATGGGTGGTGTCGCATGTTCGATCGCATTCTCCAACAGTTTCAGCGTGTGCAGGCGTATTTCCACGACCGTTCGGGCACGGCGGTAGTGCTCGTCGAACTGATGGTCATCGCGATCCTCATCTATTTCGCGTTGCGGTTCATACGTGGCACGCGTGGGGCACGCGCATTCAAGGGTGTGATTCTGATCCTGGTCATCGCGACGCTGGCGATCAGTGTCATGGGTGGTGAGCACGCGTTTCAGCGTATCGGCTACCTGTACGAACGGTTCCTGGACGTCATCGCGTTGGGCCTGATCATTGTGTTCCAGCCGGAACTTCGCCGGGCGCTGGTGCGGTTGGGTGAAACGCAAATCTTTCCACGCAGCCGGCTACGCCGCGCGCGGGTGATCGAAGAACTGCTCGGCGCACTGGCGTACCTGAGCAAGAACAAGATTGGCGCGCTGATTGCGATCGAGCGCCAGGTCGGGCTGGGGGCAATCGTCGAAGCCGGTACGCGTGTGGATGGCGCGGTGTCGAGGTCACTGCTGAACACGATCTTCTGGCCGGGCAGCGCGTTGCACGATATGGGCATGGTGATCCGGGGTGATCGGATCATCGCTGCGGGCGTGCAGTTTCCGCTCGTCGAGGGCGAGCAGATCAGTCAGGAACTTGGCTCTCGACACCGCGCTGCTATCGGACTCAGCCAGGAAGCCGACGCACTGGTGCTCATCGTCAGCGAGGAAACGGGTGCGATCAGCATCGCCGAGCGCGGCACGCTCAGCCGTGGCCTGAGCATCGACGACGTACGCGCTCGCCTGATCGAAGGGCTGGGCCAGACACCCATTGACGACGATCAGGATCGAGACGAGACGGGGCCGAGCATAAACTCGCAACCCAATCAATCCGGTTGATTCCACCATGGCAAAAAAACAAGTTCGATTCTGGCTGGAATCGCAGACGATCGTGATCGTCGCGGTGATAACTGCCCTGATATGGCTTTACGCCGAGGCCAATACAACCCAGAGCAAAACCATCGTCGTAAAAGTCCTTTTTGTCCAGCCGCCGGCGAAGAAACTGTACATCGATCAGCCGGCCGGCGGCTATGACGTACGCGTCGATTTTCGAGGAACATCCGAGCAAATCAGCGCGGTTGAGAAGCTTGTTGCCGATCCGATCGAACTGGAGATCACTCCGACGACTAGGGATGGTGGCAGTCGGAAGATGATGGTTCCACTCGCTGACCGCATCCGGTTCCATGAGCCGCTGCATGCGCTTGGCGTCGGAATCGAAAAAGTCGAACCGGCCAGCCGGGAAGTATGGGTGTGGGAACTGATAGAAAAAACACTGTCGATCTCAGCGGTGCCGATCGGTGGCGTCGTGTTTACAAGAGATCCGAAGATTGAACCACCCGAAGCAAGGATCATGTTGCCTGTCGGTCTTAGCAGTGATGACCCCGAGCAGATTGTGCTCGGGGTGCGCATTGGGCCGAATGCGGAGCAGCAGTATGCTCCCAATGTGCCATATACGACATTCTTTCAGGTGGAACTCGAGGATGATCTTCATCTCTTGCCGCCGGGGTACGATCCCGAACCGACACCGGCCAAGGTCGTTGTGACCTTCATGATCAAGGATCAAAGAGCGACATGGACGCTCGGCGGAGTGCCGGTCCAGGTAAGGATGAAGCCCAACGACGTTGGCAAGTACATCATTGACATGGATGATGCGGATAGGACCGACACGGGAATCGAGCTACACGCCTCGAGAGAACTCAAGGGAAAGATTGAAAGTCGTGATCTTAAAATCGAGTTGGTCGTGCCGCTGTCCTCGAAGGACTTGGAAAAAGAGAAATGGGAGGGAAACCCGACTCTGATATTGCCCCACGGCGTAACAAGCCCGACTCCTCCGAAGCGGATCACCATGACGTTTAAGGCAGTGCCCAAAGTCACACCAGAGTCTGTGTTGCCCAACGGAGAGTCCGAAATACAGGGCGCCGAGTAACCTGGGTGCAAAGCGACGTTCGCCTGTAATCAGGCTGATTATGGATATCGTCGCCCCTGTCGGATAAAATCGATGCGCGTGTGAGGAGGTCGGTTCGTGACCAGTTCATCAGTGGCGCCCTCGTCTTCGGTAACCGATACACCCGATGTGCGCGCCCATTGCGAGCAACTGACCTCTAGCGCCGTGACGGCCAGTCGGGCGTTGGCCAATACCTCCGGTGCGCAGCGGACGGCCGCGTTGCACGCCGTGGCACGTCGCCTAGGCGAGGCCGCGGATGCGATCATCGCTGCCAACGCACGCGACCTCGACGCCGGCGGTAAAAACGGGCTGAGCGATGCGCTGCTCGGTCGGTTGGGCATCGACCCGGCCGGCGTTGCGAAAATGGCGAGATCCGTCGACCAGATCGCCGACCAGATTGATCCCGTCGGGCAGGTGATCGACGGCTACGCCAGGCCCAATGGCCTGAATCTGGCCAAGGTACGCGTGCCGATCGGCATCGTGTTGATCATTTACGAGAGCAGGCCCAACGTTACCTCGGACGCCGCCGCCTTGTGCATCAAGAGCGGCAACGTGGTGATTTTGCGTGGCGGCAAGGAAGCCGTTCATTCGAATCGCGCCATCGCAGCGTGCGTCGGTGACGCGCTGGCCGAAGCGGGACTCGCCCGCGAAACGGTGCAACTGGTCCAGACCACCGATCGCGCCGCCGTCGGTGAATTGCTCCGTAAAGTCGGTAGGATTGATCTTGCCATCCCACGCGGCGGCGAGTCTCTTATCAAAGCCGTCGTCGAGCAGGCACACATCCCCGTGATCAAGCACTACGCCGGCAACTGTCACGTCTATGTCGATGACGCGTGTGACGATCAGATGGCGGTGGACATCTGTATCAACGCCAAGACTCAGCGCCCCGGTGTGTGCAACGCGGCTGAAACTATTTTGATGCACGCCGACGCCGCCCGGCGAGGCTTGCTTGCACGGGTTTGCGAAGCGCTTGCGAAAAATGGCTGTGAAATTCGCGGCGACGACGCCACCCGCGCCGCATTCGCGAATGCTAGGCCGGCTTGCGAAGATGACTGGTCCACCGAATTTCTCGATCTGATCGTGGCCGTACGCGTTGTTGACGATCTTGATCAGGCTATCGATCACATCAACCGGTACGGCTCGCAACACACAGATGCGATCGTCACCAGCCGGATTGATCATGCCGACATGTTTACCCGGCGGGTCGATTCGGCCAACGTGTTCGTCAACTGCTCGACTCGGTTCAGTGATGGCGGTGAATACGGGCTGGGTGCCGAGATCGGCATCAGCACGGACAAGCTGCACGCGCGTGGCCCGATGGGAGCGGCCGACCTGACGACGTACAAGTGGATCGTCCGCGGCGATGGGCAACTGCGGTGATGCGGCAGCCGGCGAGCCCACCCCTAGTACCGTTGCCATGACACGAGTCGAGATCGAACTTGTCTGCTTCGACCTCGGGCGTGTGTTGATCCACATCGCCGACAGTTGGTGCGATGCGTGTGTGGCGTGCGGCGTGCCCGTGACGGCGCACGCCAGGCAGGCCGGATTTACCGTGAAAGTGAACGAGCTTTGCGTCGAACACGAGTGCGGTCGGATCGACAACGACACGTTCGATCGGCGTATGGCGGAGATGGCGGGCTTAACGGTGCCGCAGGTGGCGGCCGTGTCCGATGCGTGGATCGGAAAGCCCTATCGCGGTGTCGCGGCGCTGATTGAGCAGGTGCGGGACTGCGGCGCACGAACCGCCTGCCTGTCGAATACGAACGATCGACACTGGCGTATCATGTCAAACGACAGCGACCGCCGCTTGCCGTTGGATCGCCTGCACTTTCGGTTCGCCAGCCATCTGATCGGTGCGATGAAGCCCAGCGATAAGGCCTATGCCCACGTCGAAGCCGTGACGAAGATTGCGCCGCACGCCATCGTGTATTTTGACGACGATGCATCGAACGTTGATGCGGCAGTGCGGCGTGGCTGGCAGGCCGTGCGACTCGATCCGGCCAACGACCCCGTGTCACAAATGAAGCGTCACCTTCGCGACCATGACATACTGTAATACGTGTCTTTGGGGTCCATAGATGAGGCCAAAGGCCGGACATGTGGGTTCAAGGAGATCGTCCGCATTTACGCGCCGGCCACGCCGCAGTATCCTGCCGATACGATGACAGCCACGGCCGACGTTTCGAATTTCACCACGCGTGTCCACCGCGTCGAGGTCCGCTGTACCGAAGACGAGTACGATCCCGTGGCCGCTTCACTTTTCGAGCAGGCCCAACTCCTCGGCATGGGCGTGGCTGAGATAAAAACCTCGCGCGTTTATCTGATCGAGGCGGGACTGCACGATAGTGAGATCAATCAGGTCGCCCGGGTGCTGCTGGCCGATCCGATCAATCAGCACGCGGTGATCGGGTCGGCCGACGTAATCGGCGATGCGCCTGGTGTCACCATTGAAGTGCATTATAAACCCGGCGTGATGGATCCCGTGGCGCAGTCAACCAGGGAAGCCATCGTCGAGATGCTGCCTCGACTCGGTGGCGACGGCATCGAGGTGCGCACCGGAAAACGTTACGACCTGATAGGCTGCGCCGATGTCGAGGCGGCACAACGCCTGGCACAGGCGATATCGGCCAACCCCGTGATACATGACATTCACACCGAGCCGTTTTGGCCGCCGCGGTTTCCGCGTGGTTCGGCGTTTGAGTTGCGCATCGTGACGGTGCCCCTGCGCGAACTCGACGACGACGATCTTGTCCGCCTGTCACGGGCTGGGCATCTGTTTCTCAGTGTTGAAGAGATGAAGGCCGTCCAGGCCTACTACCGTGATGCCGGGCGCGAACCAACCGACATCGAGTTGGAAACCCTGGCCCAAACCTGGTCCGAGCACTGCGTTCACAAGACGCTCAAATCGACGATCCACTACCAATCCGAAATCCGAAATCTGAAATCCGAAATAAACTGGACCGGCCGCCCCGGTCACACCGTCAACCCCGACGGGTCAGTCACTATTGACAACCTGCTGCGCTCGACCATCGCCGCTGCCACGCACCAACTGATCGACAGCGCTATCGCAAGCCACAGCGCGTTCTGTGTCAGCGTGTTCGAGGACAACGCCGGCATCGTGAAGTTCGACGACGAAGACGGCATCGCCGTCAAGGTCGAAACGCACAACCACCCCAGCGCCCTTGAGCCGTATGGCGGCGCTGCGACGGGCATTGGCGGGTGCATCCGTGACATCATGGGCACGGGCAAGAGCGCTCGGCCGATCGCAAATACTGACATATTCTGTGTGGCCGATCCAGGAATCGGGGATCGGGTGATCGGCATAGGGAATCGATGTGATCCGGAGCCCGAAACCCGGAACCCGAAATCCGACTGCTTGCCCGCCGGGGTTCTGCATCCCCGGCGTATTCTCCAACAGGTCGTCGCGGGCGTACGTGACTACGGCAACCGCATGGGCATCCCCACGGTCAATGGCTCGGTCTGCTTTGACGACGATTATGTGGGAAACCCGCTCATATTCGTAGGGTGTGTCGGCATCCTGCCGCTCGAGCACGCGTTCGGAGAGCCGGCGCCGGGTGACAGGATCATTGTGCTCGGCGGGCGTACCGGGCGTGACGGCATCCACGGCGCCACCTTCTCTAGCGCCGAGTTGACCGACACGCACGCCGACGAGTTTTCACACGCTGTGCAGATCGGCAACGCCATCACGCAAAAGAAAATGATGGATGTCATCCTGCAAGCACGTGACCCACGCCCCCCAAACTCCGGTGGGCGGGATAACACACCCACGCAACCACTTTTCCACGCGATCACCGATTGCGGCGCCGGTGGGTTTTCATCGGCCGTTGGCGAGATGGGCGAAAAGATCGGTGCTATCGTGACGCTCGAAACCGCGCCGCTCAAATACGACGGGCTTTCCTACACGGAAATCTGGATCAGCGAAGCGCAGGAGCGTATGGTGCTGGCCGTCCCGCCCGACAGCGTCGAGACCCTGCACCGGTTGTGCCAGGCAGAGGAGGTCGAGTTGTGCGATCTGGGCCGGTTCGGCCAAACCGATGAGAGTGGCGATCCGTTGCTCGTGCTTACGTACAGCGGTGCCGAGGTGGGAAGATTGCCGATGGGCCTGTTGCACGACGGCATCCCGACCCCGACGCGACAGGCGCAATGGGGCGTGGGAGGGATGGGGGGGCCAAGGGACAGGGGGGAGAAGGGGAAACAACCAGACAACTTGCTGCAACGTTCGGTTGTCCCATCTCCTCGGTCCCTCAACGAGATCCTGCTTGGCCTGCTCTCTCATCCGAACATCGCTTCGAAGCAGTGGATCGTGCGTCAATACGACCACGAAGTGCAGGGCGGATCGGTGATCAAGCCCTTGGTTGGTCCGCAACAAGACGGTCCAAGTGATGCGGCCGTTGTGCGCCCGAAGTTTTCATCGGATCGCGGCGTTGCGATTGGCTGTGGGTTGCAACCGACCATCGGTGAGAAGGCGTCGCCCCAATACGCAGCCGACGGCGACTCCTATTGGATGGCGCTGGCCTCAATCGATGAGGCGGTACGCAACGTCGTCTGTGTCGGTGCCGACCCGACTCGCATCGCGATTCTCGACAACTTTTGCTGGCCGAGTTGCGACGACGCGCGGCACCTCGGTGCGCTGGTGCGCGCGGCCGAGGCATGCTACGACGGGGCGTTGGCGTATCGCACGCCGTTCATCTCCGGCAAAGATTCGCTCAACAACCAGTTCGCCACCGATGACGGCCCGGCCATTACCATCCCGCCGACGCTGCTTATCACCGCCGTGGGCATCGTCGAAGACATCGCACGCTGCGTGACCATGGACGCCAAGTCCCCCGGCAACGTGTTGTTGATGGTCGGGCAAACAACGTCGGCAATGGGGGGGTCGCATTACGTGCGTACCACCGGCGATCGGTCTTGTGATTTGCAGATTCCACGTGTCGATCTGAAAGCCGGCCCAAAGTGCGCCGCGGCCGTGGCGGACCTGATCGTCAACGGCCTGGTGCGATCGGCCCACGATTGCAGCGAAGGGGGCCTGCTTGTCGCCGCCGCGGAGATGGCCTTCGCAGGACGTGTCGGCCTGGATATTTCGCCCGACACCGGCCTGTCACTGGAAGCCTGGTGTTTCGCCGAAACTTCGAGCCGATATCTGCTCGAAATTGAACCGGCCAACCTGAATCGCGCCCAACAGCTTCTTGATGCCGGGGGGGCGCCGTACTCGATCATCGGCACCTTTGCCGATCATAGTCGTCTCACGGTCGTCAACCTCGACGGCCCACCACTGATCGCCGCGCCGCTCGACGACCTGCGCAACGCCTGGCTTAAGCCCCTCGATTGGTGACCGGGCGTATAATCGCGGCTATGGCTGCGGGCGAATCGACCGACACCATCTATCTCATCGACGGCCACGCGCAGATCTATCGCGCGTATTTTGCGATCCGCGGTGGCATGAGCAGCCCGGTGACTGGCGAGCCAACGCAAGCGGTGTTCGCCTTTGCCGGCATGTTGCTGAAATTGCTCGTGGAACACAAACCACACGCCGTCGTCATGGCGATTGATCTGCCCGGCAAGACGTTTCGCGACGAGATGTACAGCGAGTACAAGGCCAACCGCGAGCCGCCGCCCGACGATTTTTTTCCGCAGGAGCAGCGCATCTTCGAGATGACCAGGCTGTTCGGCATCCCGATCGTAGGCGTCGAGGGCGCCGAGGCTGACGATGTGATCGCCACGCTTACGCAGCGCGTGCTCGACGATGCAGATCACGGTGACATGCAGGTTCGCATCGTCTCGCGCGATAAGGACCTTGAGCAACTTCTCACCCCGCGCGTCTGCATGTTCGACATCCATAAAGACGAAACGATCGACGTCGCTCGGCTGGAGGAGGAAAAAGGCATCCGACCGGATCAGGTCGTCGACGTTTTAGCTTTGATGGGCGACAAGGTGGACAACATCCCCGGTGTTGAGGGCGTCGGGCCGAAGACGGCCGCCAAGCTGATCAGCGAGTTCGGATCGGTCACCGGCGTGCTGGCCAACATCGACAAGATCAAGGGCAAGCGCGGGCAGAACATCGCGGCCGCCGCGGACCGCCTGCCGCTGAACCTTCGGCTAGTAGAGTTGAAGCGTGATGTGGAGATGGATTTTGACCTGGCCGACGCGCAAATCGGCGCGATCGATGCAACGGCGCTGCGGCAATTCTTTCAGGCGCTCGGTTTCCGGCGGCATATCCGTGACCTCGACGAGTTGGTAAAACCTGCGGACACGGACCCGCCGGCCGCGCAACCCGGATCAGACGATCTGTTCCCCGAGTCGCTTTATGGCGATGACGGCGAGCCGGCCGACCCCGAGCAAGTCCCCGCGGGCTTCACAACCGCCGAGTCGTATGACTACCGCGCGATCACGACGCGCAAAGCGCTCGATGAGTTGTTCAATGACCTGTGCGCCGCGCCACTGGTCAGCGTGGATACCGAGACGATCGGCCTGGGCAGGCGGGTACGGCTATGCGGCCTTTCATTTTCATGGCGCACAGGTGCAGGCGTGTACGTGCCGATCGTATCGCCATATCCCGATCGTCACCTCGATGAGCGAACCGTGCTCGACGTGCTGCGTAGCGTGCTCGAAGATGAAACAGTGTCGAAGTGCGGCCACAATCTCAAGTATGACGTGCACGTGCTGCGGCACGCAGGCATAAACCTGCGTGGCGTCGCGTTCGATTCGATGATCGCCTGCCAGTTGCTCGGCTACGCCAGCCGGGGGCTTGATCACATGGCCGAGACGCTGCTGCAGCACAAGATGGCCCCGATCAGCCGGCTGATCGGACAGCGCGGCAGCGAGCAGGCGACGATGGATCAGATTCCGCTCGATCAGATTACCCCGTACGCTGCGGAGGACGCCGACATCACGCTTCGGCTCTACGAAAAGCTTTCCCCGATGCTCGCTGAAAAGGGGATGGCGGCGTTGGCGGCGGTCGAGATGCCGCTGGTCGAGGTGCTGGCGGACATGGAGTGCAACGGCATCCGCATCGATCCAGACGAGCTTCTGCGTCAGAAGAATGATCTGGCCGGCCGAATTGATGTGTTGCGCGGTCAAATCTTCGAGGCGGCGGGTGGCGAGTTCAATCTCGATTCACCCAAGCAGTTGGCCGAGGTGCTCTTCAAGAAACTGGGCCTGCCCACGGGCAAGCGCACGAAGACGGGTGCGTCGACGGACGCCGAAGTGCTCGAGAAGCTTGCCAAACGCGAGGACCTGACACCGCAGCAGACGCTCGTGCCCCGGCTGATCGTCGAATACCGCCGGTTCGCCAAGCTGGTCAACACCTACCTCGGCCGCCTGCACAGCAGCGTTTACAAGGACGACGGGAGGATCCACGCCTCGTTTCAGCAACTCGGCGCCGCGACGGGTCGGCTGTCGTCCGGTGCGCCGAACCTGCAGAACATCCCCGTGCGTACGGAAGTCGGCCGGCAGATCCGCAAGGCCTTCGTCGCCGAACCAGGCCATCTTCTCATCTGCGCTGATTACTCACAAATCGAACTGCGCATCCTCGCACACCTGTCGCAGGATCCGGGTTTGACCGAGGCGTTCAACAACGATCGGGATATTCACGCGGCCGTTGCGGCACAGGTGTACAGCGTCGCGCTCGACAAGGTCACCGTCGCGCAGCGCAACGCCGCCAAGGTGATCAATTTCGGCATCATCTACGGTGTGACGCCTTACGGGTTGGCACGGCGGATCGACGGACTAGATGAAACGGGCGCCAAGGTTTTGATCGCCGACTATCGCAAACGTTTTTCCGGCATCGACCGGTTCATGCACCATTGTGTCGATGAAGCACTGGAGACAGGCGGCGTGCGCACCATGCTCGGGCGGCGGCGGCAAATTCCGCAGATCCAGTCACGCAGCCCCGCCACCCGATCGCTCGGCGAACGATTGGCAATCAACACCGTTGTCCAGGGAAGCGCCACCGGCGACCTGATCAAGACCGCCATGGTCAACCTTTATCGGCGCATCCACCGCGACCGGTTGCCGATGAAAATGCTTGTCCAGATTCATGACGAACTACTGCTCGAATCGCCGCGCGGAGCCGCGAAGGACCAAGCCGAGATCGTCCGCGAGGAAATGGAATCGGCCATGAAGCTGAGCGTGCCGCTCAAAGTGGACATCGGCATCGGCCCCGACTGGTTGTCGGCGAAGTAACGCACCGCTGCCGCCCTGTTGCTGCAACGCTGAATCGAAAGTCACATCGTCCACACAGTTGCATAACTTTTCTGATCAACGATCGTGTCACATCGGCACGCAGATAGGGCGCCCTGCGATCCGGCACGAAGGGGAAGTTGTCGAACAGGTGCTACGCCGTCGTGTTTTGGTCGACGAACTTCGGCATGGCGTGTGGCAGATGCGTTTCGCCGCGGGCGAGGATGTGCTCCACGTTGCCGCCGTTCCATTCTGTGTACGACCGGGCGTTGGCGTAATGACAGACGAACGCGCGGCGGTAGCGGTCTTTGGTGTGGTTCTGCTTGGAGCGATGGATGATACGCCCGTGGAAAAAGACGACGTCGCCCGCGTTCGCGATCGCCGGCATGTCCCGGCTCTCATCCACGCTGGCAATCTCGGTCAGGTTCTCCTTGAAATCCTGCGTGTTGTCCGGTTTGCGCACGTCCTGGTAGATCGGCTCCATGTGTGACCCGGGTACAAAGTACATGCACCCGTTTTGCTCGTCACAGCCGTCAATCGCTATCCACGCACCGCAGACCGTGTCCGGCTTGACCTTGATGTAATACGAGTCTTGGTGATACGCTTGGCCGTGCTGGCCCGGCGGTTTGAAGAACAGCATCGATTGCAGGCCCGACACATCTGGACCGATTAACTGTTCGAGCACGTCCAACACGCGTGGGTGCAGCATGTATCGCTCGAATAACTCAACGTGGCGATGAAAGTGAATGAACCGGAAGAACTTGTCTTCCATCTCAGCCGGCGTGTTGCCCTCGCTGTGTGGCTCGACGCCCGCGGTCTCGACGTGATCAAAATTGATCCTGCCGTGCATCGCATCGGTCGAGTAGGCATCCAGTTCGGCCAGTTCCTCGTCGCTGAGAAGCCCCTCGACGCGTAGGTAGCCGTTCGTGAAGAAAAATCGCCGCTGCTCGATCGACAGTTCATACTTGTGCCGCGGTGGTACGTTCATGGAAATCGATCCCTTGAGAAAATTCAGGTGTATTTTTCGCGCAGCCGTTGGGCCGCCTCGCACATCACCTTGAGTTTCAGGTACGCCTCGTCGAGGTCCATCGGATTCTGTGCCGACGGGGAAAAACCGCAGTCGGGGTGCAGTGTGATGCGGCTCTTGTCCACGTATTGCATGGCGCTTTCCACCCGTTTGATCACGTCGTCTGCCGATTCCACCTTTCGGTCGCAGTGGTCGATGCAGCCGAACCCGAGGCGGACGTTCTCGGGAAACCGGCTCAGCGAATCGACGCCGCCCGTCGCGGGCGTCGCGTATTCCATGGATATTGTAGCGGATCGAACCTTCGCCAGCGCCGGCATGATCGGTTCGTACGATCCCTCGGTGCCGTGCTGCCGTTGGAAGTGCGAATGGCACAGGTGCATGCTCGTCGCAACGCCGTCAATGCCGTCGAGCACCTGGTTGACCAGATCGACGCACCGATCCATCTCGTAGGGCGGGTCGCCGATGTCCTCCTCGGCGCAAAACGATGGGTCGACCATTGTGCTCAGCCACGGTTCGTCGAGTTGGATCGTGTCGACGCCGGCGTCGCGCAAGGTCTCGACCTCGCGGCGAAGGATCGGTACGCACGCCTCCATCAGCTTGTCCCGCGTGGGATAAGCCTTCTTCGAGTGGTCCGCGTGCCACATGCGCCGGCCGATGATGTGCGGCGCCGGCAGGGTGATCTTGACTCGTCGTTTGGTGCGGGGCCGAACAAACTCAACTTCTTCCAGCACGAGCGGCCGGTAGTACTCGATCGGCGCTATGACCGCCGGATAGGGAATCCCGCTGATGTTCAGATCGGGTTCGAACCCGCGCACACGTTCGGCGAAGACCTTGACGTAGCTCTCGCGCCGCCACTCACCGTCGGTGATCTCGTCGAGCCCGGCGCGGTGTTGCATCGCGATCACCGATTCGATCGCGCTGTCCAGAAGCGGCGACGCGTCCTGCTCGGAAATCCTGCCCGACTTGCGGTCTAGAATCACCTCGAGCACCCACGTGGGTCTCGGCAGGCTCCCGATCACTGTCGTCGGAAAAAGCGGCGTGTCCACCAGCGGTTGCTCCTGATCGTCGTTCGACGGCTGATCATGTTACCGCGGTCGTGATGTCAAGGCGATCTGTTTTCCGGTGGCTTGGCCACATCGAGCAGGAATTGTGCGGCTCGCCTGTACCAGATCTGGTCGCCCCTGTGGCCGTTGCCGTAGCTGTCTAGGTGGAAATCAAGCATTGATCGCTCGGTACCCGCTCGGTGCTCGGCCTCGACCAGGGCGGTGACAAATTGCACGCAACATTGTGTGCTCACCCGCCGATCGTTGGCGCCGATGGCGACGAACACGGGCCTGCCGGCCAGGTCGTTCACCCAGTGCTCGATCGCCAGGGCCGCGACGGCCGGGTCATCGCGCACGCTTTCGAACTCGCGCAGGGCGCGCCAGTCGGTGACCGGCTGCAGGGCCGCGACGGCGTTGACCCGCTGATCCGCGGCCGCTACCCGAAGCGCGCAATACGCGCCACGCGACACGCCTGTCACAAACACCCGATCGTCGCGCACCCACCCGCGCTGTGCGCAGGCATCGATGCACGCGCCGATGTCGTCGACGAACGGACCGAACGGGTCTTGCCCCGCCACGACCGCTTCGCAGAAGCCATCGATGCCTTCCTTGTGACCGTCGATGACCCGGTCGCCGTGGAAGGGCAGGTCGATGCTGACCGCCCGGTGCCCGGCGGTGACGAACGCCCGCGGCACGTCGGACAACCCATCATGCTCGAAGGCCATCTGTCGGTGTGATCCGAGCATTACAAGCAACGCGGGATCGGTCGACGTCGCGGTAGCAGCGGGCGACGCCACCCGGCAAGGCAGGGGCAAGGGCCCCGAGTCAAACGTAAACTCGTCGAGTTGCATCGAGGTAGTTTAGCCCGACCAAAACCGCACCGCCATCGCCGCATAACTGCGACGCAACCTGGTCAGTTCCGCGTGTATGCGTATTTGGGGGCCGTTCCGGTTGAATAATTGTGACAACATGCCATGATAGATAGTGGCGGCTGCGTCGGTGATAGGCCGCACGAGCAAACAATACCCGAGCAAAGGAGCATCACTATGACATCTGGACTGATCACCACCATCGTGCTCGGTGTGATTGTTATCATCGCGATCTTCTGGATCATCAGCATATACAATCGGCTGGTCGCGTTTCGCAATCGGTTCAAGAATGCCTTTTCCCAGATCGATGTGCAACTCAAGCGTCGTTACGACCTGATCCCGAACTTGGTAGAGACGGCCAAGACGTACATGTCACACGAGCGTGAGACGCTGGAGGCGGTGATCGCGGCGCGTAACCAAGCCGTGGCGTCGGAGAAGGTGGCCGCCGCCGCGCCCGACGACGCCAACGCGATCAAGCAACTTCTCGGCGCCGAGGGCGCACTGACCGGCGCGATGGGCAGACTGTTCGCGGTGATGGAGGCCTATCCCGATCTCAAGGCCAACCAGAACATGATGCAGCTCAGCGAGGAGTTGACCTCGACGGAGAACAAGATCGCGTTTTCGCGGCAGGCGTTCAACGATTCGGTGATGCGATACAACACGTATCGTGAGTCATTCCCGCCCAACATCTTCGCCGGCATGTTCAACTTCGCCGAGGCGCAATTGTTCGAGATCACCGACGCCGCCGAGCGCGAGGTGCCGAAAGTGTCGTTCAACTAACTCCGTTGTATCGCGGCGCCAGCACCGTACTTCGCAAAACGTATCACCATGGACTTTTTTGATCATCAGGAAGTTGCCCGCAAGAAGACGGGCCGACTGGTCGTACTGTTTGTGCTGGCGTTGGTGGCGATCACGGCGATGGTTTATCTCGTGGTCGCCGGCATCATCGCGGCCAAGACGCAACAGCAGATATGGCAACCGAAGCTGCTGCTTTGCGTCGGACTGGGCACGCTGGCGGTGGTGGGCGCCGCGTCGGCGTACAAGATTTCTGAGTTGCGTGCCGGCGGGCGTGTCATCGCCGAGTCACTGGGAGGCAGGCTGATCGACCCAGGCAGTGCCGCCCCGCTCGAGCGCAAAATCCTCAACGTCATCGAAGAGATGGCCATCGCCTCCGGCACCGTGGTCCCGCCGGTTTACCTGATGGAAAACGAGGCGTCAATCAATGCGTTCGCCGCCGGCTTTTCGTCCGACGACGCGGTTATTGGCGTAACACGCGGCTGTATCGAACTGCTATCGCGCGATGAGTTGCAGGGCGTCATGGCACACGAGTTTAGCCACATCCTCAACGGCGACATGCGGCTGAATATTCGGCTGATCGGCATCACCTACGGCATCCTGGCCATCGGGTTGATCGGCGGGATTATGATGCGGTCGGCAGTGTACTCGTCGGCCGGCTCTTACAATCGTCGCAACCGCGATGGCCGCGGCGTGATGGTCATGCTCGCCATCGGGTTGGCGCTTTTGATCATCGGGTATGTCGGCGTGTTCTTCGGGCAGCTGATCAAGGCGGCCGTGTCGCGTCAGCGCGAGTTTCTCGCCGATGCCTCGGCCGTTCAGTTTTCCCGCCATCCCGATGGTATCGGCGGCGCGTTGAAAAAGATCGGTGGATACACGTTCGGCGCAAAGATTACCAGCTCCAATGCCGAGGAGGCCAGCCACATGTTCTTTGGTGAGGGCGTGTCGCACGTGATGGGTGCGATGATGGCGACTCACCCGCCGTTGGCCCAGCGGATCCGCCGGATCGAGCCGCGTTGGGACGGACAATTCCCCGAGGTTGAGCCGTCCAAAACCATGGTTGAAAAACGCGACCGCAAGATAGCGCATCTTTCACGTGCCCAGGCATTCACGGGTGCATTGGCCGCGGCTGCCGTGACTTCTCAGGAACCGTTACGACCGGCGCTGCAATTCGTCGGCCAGATCTCCGATGGACATATCCAATACGCCGCGCGGTTGATAGCCGATCTGCCCGAGCCGCTCAAGCAGGCGGCGCATGAGGCGTACGGGGCTCGCGCGTTGATCTACGTACTGCTTCTTGACAGCGACGCCAAAGCGCGCAAACACCAAGAACAGCGGCTAAGCGAGCACGCCGACGCACAGGTGCATCAACTCACGCTGCAACTCGAGCCACTGGCCGATCAACTCGACCCCCATGCCCGCCTCCCACTAGTTGACATGGCCTTGGGCTCGCTGCGCCAACTCTCGGCGGATCAGTATCAGGCCTTCAAGGCGAACGTGGACGCGTTGATCCGCGCCGATGAGAAGGTGGACCTGTTCGAGTGGGTGCTGCGGCGGATCATTCTGCGTCACCTCGAGCCGCTTTTCACAACGGTCAAGCCGCCGCGCACGCGTTACTACTCGCTGCGGCCGATGGTCGAGCAGTGTGCCCTGTTGTTGTCGATCCTGTCGTACGCGTGCAAGGACCGCGCCGACGCGGCCAAGGCATTCGGCGCTGGTGCGTCGCAACTGCGCTTGTCGGGCTTGACGCCTTTGTCGATGGAAAAATGCCGGTTCAGTGCGCTGGACGCGGCGCTGGATCATCTGGCCGAGGTCGGGCCGCGAGAGAAGCGCAAGTTGTTGGCTGCCTGTGCCGCGACGATCGTCGCCGATCAGGACGTCTCCGTTCACCAGGGCGAGTTGCTGCGCGCCATCGCCGACGCACTGGGCTGCCCCATGCCCCCGCTGCTGCCCGGCCAACCGCTGGCGTGAGGCAACTCGTGACGGGTTGTGCTTCGGCTGTTGCCAACGCTACTTCCCGATCAGCCTGGTGCACGGGCAGTTCTTACGGAACGTGTCGAGCAGGAATCCGAACACATCCTGCGTTTGCTCCATATTCAAGGGTGATGTCTCGCACGAGCCGCTGCGTTGTAGTGGTGATCGATCGGTGCTCGCCGGTCGTGTCCGCTCCATCACGCGGTAACGGACACGATGATTATTTGCCGTATTTGGTTGCCATATGCGCTGCTTTGATGAATGAGTCGAGCAGAAAGTCAAGTTCACCCTTGAAGACTCGTTGCGCCGATCTCTTGTGCTCGAGTCCGACCGAGATGCCCCGATACGTTGACAGCGTCACCGTCTGTTCGAGACGTTCGAGGTGCACCGGCTGAATCAGATCGCAAAAGACCGCAAATCCCCACGCTTCGGGAACATTTTCGTCTTTAAGAGACCTTGCCCACACCAGCAGGGTTGCTGCGTCGGAACCGTTTGCCAGTTCGAATCCGGCCTGCTCGAGCCTGTCGCGCCATTGCTCGCGTATGTCGTCCATCGTGAACGTCGAGTTCGTGAAATAATCGGCAAACTTGTCTGTGTGAAAGTCTGTGTGAAAGACGAGTTGGATCTTCTCCAGGCCCGCCAGGCTTCGCTGATCACCACTCAGTTTCGGCGTGCTTGCCACGATAGGCGCCGACCACGCCGCGACGGCGATCAGCAGCACGACGACCAACAAGAGCGGTATAACCGGGAGGCGTGTTCGATGTCGCATGATCGTTACTCCTCAAAGTTATGCTGTGCCGCAGACCGCCGCCAACCAAGCATTTACCGGTGCGCCATGCACAAGCGTGGGTTCACCGCGGGTTAAGGCGGTCCGGGTTCACCTCTGAATCCTTCCCGCCGGACCATTATAGGTTGCAAGTCGACCGTTGTATGTTCAGTCATTTCACACGGCCGTGCACAGCGTGGAACGCAGGGTTTCAAGGGGTTTTCGTGCGCGACCGTGCGGGGTCAAGTTGAGGGTTGTGTTGATCGTGCCACAAGGCGCGGCGGCGGGGCCATTGAGCGCCGATACGGTCACAGGCTGGTGTGCCTGTACCCACATATCGCCACCGCATCGCCGACGAACACTGCGGTCATACCAAAATGAGTTACCACGCCATCCAGCCGCCGTCGACGGTGATGTTTTGACCGGTGATGTAGCTGCCGGCGTCGCTGGCCAGCAGCAGCAGGGCGCCTTTCAACTCGTGCGGTTTGCCCATGCGCTTGGCCGGCAACTTGGTGCAAAGGCGGTCAACGATTTTGGATTTCAAATCGGTGCGCGGGAACGGACCGGGGCTGAGGCAGTTGACACGGACGTTGTGCTTTGCGTAGTAGGCCGCCAAGTGCCGGGTGATCTGAATGGTACCGCCCTTGTGCGCGTGATAGGCGACGGGGCTGGCCATGCCGAGACCTTCGTAAGCGTCCGGATAAGATGCTACTTGGCCGTACATCGATCCGAGCATGATGACGCTGCCGCTGCCTCTGCGGCTGATGGCGTGGTTGCACAACATCCGGGCGAGGATGAAATAGGCGGCCGTATTGCGCTGCTGCTTGACGAACTCCTCGTACGTGCAGTCTGTTAAGTCGTGCTTGACGGGATCAAGCCCGTTGTTGACGAGGATGTCGATCTTGCCGGCGGCCTGGACGGCGTCCGCGAAGCCCTGTTCGGTTGAACTCGGATCGGTCTGGTCGAGTGCGACCCCGTGGTGCGTTGCGCCGCCTGGAGTTGGTAAGCCTGCCGACGCTTCTTTGGCGCGGTTGGCGTCGCGACTCGAGATCACCACTGATGCGCCCGCTTCGGCTAGGGCACGCGCCAGGGAACTGCCCAGCCAACCGGTTGCGCCCGTGATCAGTGCCGACCTGTCCGTCAGGTCAAAAAGCTGCTGCACCGTCGGTTCTGCGTTCGAGTTGCTCATCGTTTGCGTCCTCTCTCAATCGGGTGTTTTATGGCATCTTATTTCTTGAGCACGGCCGCCAGCGCTTTTCGGTAGCGTCGCTTGCCCTCTTCGTCCACACGTGTATGCGCGCCCTGATAAACGAATAGAAGAGCGGCGCGAGGCCGGTTCGATCGATTCGGCTCGCTGCGATGAATGAGTTGGCAATGGTGGATCAACGCGTCGCCCGGTTCGAGCGTTCCGCAAAACTCGCGAGACGGGTCCGGGTCGGGCGGATCGATCAGGCCTAGCGAGTTTCCCTTGACGCCCGACGCCTTGTGCGGCAGCAACTTGTGATGCGACCCGGGCAGGTAATACATCGCACCGTTTTCGACCGTCGCCGCATCGAGCGCGATCCAAACCGTCAGCACATCCGGCGGAGCCAGGTTGAAATACCCGTTGTCCTGGTGGCAGGGAACGGCCGACCCGACGCCCGCCGGTTTGTTGAACGTTTCGGCGTGCATCAGCGTCGCCTCGCCGTGGATGAGCGTTGACACGAGTTCAATCATGAACGCCTCGCGCGACATGTTCAGAAAGTAGTCGTCGTACAGATCCATGCGCCAGAGATTGCGTACCGATTTGCCGTCGGACTCCAATACGTAGTCGTCGGGCGGCAGTTTCGGCAATATGTCGCGATGGTATTTCTCGATCCGCGTCTTGATCCGGGCGATCCGGTCCGCGCTGACGAAGCCACGCAGACGCACGTATCCGTCGCGATCGTAATCGACAGCAATCTTTTCGATATCCATCGCGGGTCCTCCGTCTTAGCGGTCAATCACCTGCCACGTATGTCTGTCGGCGGCGGCGAGGGTGGCAAGGTTGACCTTCAGCGTCTGCAGGCCCTCCGCAAGCGTGCAACGCACCGGACCCTTGCCCTCCACCGCATCGAGGAACATGTTCGCCTGCGCGATGAATATATCGTCGCGCTGTATCGGCGGGAGCTTTTCGACGTGCCAGTTCTCGTCTGGTTTTTCCTGCCACATCCAACGATGGTTGTGGTACTCGACGCACGCGGTCGCTCTTTCACAAGCGACGATGTAGAAGCTTTCATTAGGCGCCTGATGCTGATTGTGAGCGTAGCTGCCGAGCAGATCACCGTGGCGGGTGAGCACGTGGACGGTGTCCTCGACCTCGACGCCCTCGAGCAGCAGGTGCGCGGCGTCGGCGGTTAGCCGATCAATCGGGCCGACCAGCCATTCACCGAGGTTGAGCATGTGTGTCATCGAGTCCTGAATCGCGCCGCCACCGGTCTTGTGATCCTTGTAATAGATGTCCCGGTACGCCGGGCGGTAAAAGGGGAAGTGCTGGCCGCTGACGTGGACCAGATTGACCGGTCTGCCGAACCGCCCGCTGTCGATCGCCTCCTTGAACTGGACGATCAGCGGGTTGCAACGATGGACGTATGCTACGGCTGCGGTGATGCTCCGGCGATCGGCGGTTGCGATCAATTCCTCCACGTCGTCGAGGGTGGTGCTCAGCGGTTTCTCGCAGAGCACGTGGATGCCGGCGTCGGCCAACGCCGTGGCCATGGGCACGTGCAGATGCGCCGGTGCACAGATGACCGCGACATCCGGATGCGACGCGACGGCATCATCAAAGTCGGCGAACGTGTGCGCGACGCCGTACCGATCCGCGATCTCGGATCTCAATTCGTCGTTGATCTCGCAGAACGAAAGATCGGCGCGGCCGGTCTGGCCGAAGCATCGCAGGTGCCGTTCGCCTATCGATCCCACGCCGATGATCAGGACGCGGTGTTCGCTGGTCATCCGTGTTTGCTCTCGATCTCCGTTTTGCGGCGGTTCATCGCGTTGTCGAACGTAAAGCCCAGCGTTGCGAAGTTTTCCTGTGTCTTCTCAAGCGCTATCTTTATCATCATGATGTCTGCGCCGGAGCAGATCAGCGTCGCGCCCATGTCAAGCAATTTCGGCGCGTTCTCGAACGACGTGGGCATGCCCCAGTGCTTGCCTGTCTGCTTCGCGGCATCGGCAATGCGCTTAATCGCATCTTTGATGATCGGGCTGTTCGTCTGGCCGGGGATGCCCGCCTCGATGGAAAAGTCAAGGGGCCCTAAAAACAGGCCGTCCACGCCGTCGACTTCCAGAATCTGCTGCGCCTGCTCGAGCGCAGCGGGTGTTTCGATCTGGCATAACAGCACGGTCTGCTCGTTCGCTTCCTTGCAGTATGCGGTCGTGTCGATGTGGCAGAACGGCATGTCACGGTTACCCCCGTCGCAACCGCGTTCACCCAAGGGCAAGAACTTCATCGCCTTGACGACCTGCAAAGCCTCTTCGGGTCCGGAGCAGCGTGGGTACATCACCGCTTGGGCGCCCGCCTCGAGCATTCGCATCAAGCGCTTGAACTCGCCGCCGGCCGGGCGCACAAGTACGTCGGCGCCGCTGCCCAGGCGCGCGGCGCGGAACAGGTCTTGGGCCCTCTCCAGTGAGTAGACGTGGTGCTCCATGTCGAACCATATAGCGTCGAAACCCATCAGTCCGATCATTTCGTGGATGGCCGGGTCGGTCAAGTGGCAGCAGATACACAGCACCGGTTCACGTCGCGTCAACTTCGCACGAATCTTGCTGGGAAACATCATGGCTGGTCGCTCCTTCCAAAAATAACCAAGGCGAATCAGTATATCGAATACTCCGCCAAGATGGTTGGTCTATACGGTCGGATCCCCCGCCGGGGCCGCGTCACGGCAAGGCGTGTTGATGCACCGCTGATTTTCAACGTGCCACGCATTTTGCTCTTCGCGTCAAAGTGTGTGACCTCATGCTGGACGCCGCGGGGATCCACCAGCTCAACGATGAATGTGGACGGCGGTGGTTGTAGTCCAGCCTCATTGGTCCAGCACATATCTCGCTTTCGCCAGACTCAATAACAACTCCTGATTCAGCAACTCAGCCTGCAATTTCCCGTTGAACGATTCCACGCATGTATTTTCCCATGGGCCGGCTTTGTGGATGTACAGGGTAGTCACCGTCGCCTTTGCTAGCCAACGCTGGCCCTCCTTGGCGATAAATTCCAAACCGTTGTCGCTGCGCAGATGCTGCTGCGATCTACGCATTGGCAAATAGGTATTGCAACGTCAGGATCACGTCTCCGGCGGTGAACGATCGGCCTCAGGTTCCTGGAGGTCGGCGCTCGCGCCAGGTTGTCGCACGCTCGTAGGCGTGTCCCACCCGCAGGACCATGGCATCGTCGAATGGCCGGCCGACAATCTGCATGGCCAGCGGCAGCCCGCTGTCGTCGAAACCGACGCACACCGAGAGGGCTGGGGTGCCTGCGACGTTGAACGGCAGGGTGAATCCCGGCTTCTCCAAACCTCCGAACTTGGAAACCGCCTCTATCCTCGGGGCGGGACCTGGCATCACGGCGGTCACCAGCACATCGATCCCATCCATTGTGTCGCTGAGTGCCTTGCACAGTTCGCGCCGCATCCGGATCGCGTGCACGAGATCGGCGCCGGTGATGAAGGCGCCCAACGCGCAGCGGTCGCGAAAGATCTCTCCGTACTCGTCATATCGCGTGCGCAGCCAAGACTCGTGCACTGCATAGGTTTCCGCCAGCAGTATGAGCGAGCCACAGGCGTGCCAGTCCTGCAGCGCAGGCAGGGTGATATCGCGGACCCGGGCACCCAGGGAGGTCAGCACGCCGAGGGCTGATTCGATGGCGGCGCCGGTTTCGTCGCTGACCGAGGCGTCTTGGTTGTAAAAGTGTCGGACGACGCCTATATCAAGTCCAGACACGCCGTTCGCGAGGGCGTTGCGATAGTCGGGTACAGCTACCTTGGCGCTCGCGGGGTCAGCGGGGTCGTGGCCCGCCATGGCCTGCAGCAGGATTGCGCAGTCCTCGACTGTCCATGCCATCGGGCCGGCATGATCGAGCAAGAAGGAGAGCGGTTCGATGCCGGCGCGGCTGCACAGGCCGTAGGTCGGCTTGTGACCCGCAATGCCGCAGAACGCCGACGGCGCTCGGATCGAAGCGCCCGTATCCGAGCCGGTGCCCCCGAGCACCAGTCCTGCCGCGACCGCGGCTCCGGTTCCGCTCGAGGATCCACCCGTGAAATGGTCCGTGTTCCAAGGGTTGCGCGCCGGCGGCCAGGGCAAGTCGAAACTCGGGCCGCCCCAAGCGAATTCGTGTGCGGTGAGTTTTCCCATCATGATCGCGCCCGCCGACGCCAAACTAGCCACGGTAAATGCATCGGTGGTCGGCACGTGGTCGATCAGGAGCCTCGAATGGGCCGTGGTAGGTATCCCCGCGGTGTGGAAGATATCCTTGTGCGCGATCGGAATTCCGTGAAGTGGTCCACGCAAGCGCCCGGCCCGCACCTCGGTCTCGACTTTTCGAGCACTCTCCAGTGCGGCTTGCTTCTCCACTCGGATGAAGCTGTGCAACTCGCCATCCCGCGCCTCGATTCGTGCCAGGCAGGCCTCGGTCAGCGCGACGGGGGACAGTCGACCGCTCGCGATGTCTGCGGCGGCCTCCGCAATCGTCGGAATCGCATCGTACTTTGCTTTCGACATCACTTGCATGGTCAGAGCACGTGTATGGGTTCTGAGTCGTGAGGGTGCTCACCACCCATCCGTATCTGCTCCGTCGTTTCCTCAAGATGGCCGCTGCGCACCACCAGGATATTGAACGCCTCGCGGAAGAACTTCGGATCAGTCATGGCGATTTTCCGGTCGGAGGTGGTGTGCCAGTCTCTTGTGAACTTCACGGTTTACTACGTACGTGAAGGTTCCAAACATAATTTTTGGAGCATGGTTCGAACATCAGAATTCCTGTCGCCGCTTGGCGTGGAATTCCGAAACCACGCCCCTGGCAATCCGGATCCGGATCAGTGCTGTTGGCTTGTGTCGTATTCCTCAATGATCCTATTGGCGTCGTCGCTGTAGGCGGCTTGGGGATTTTTGCCGCCTATCACTAGGAGCAGCACCGATTCGGTTTCGCCCTCTGGAACCTCTATGCAGGAAAATCGCCGCTGAAGACCGGGTGGGAATGACACGACATCACAAGGGCCGAGATCGACATATTCGTAATCATCACCTTCGTTCCAGTGGCAGCGCCATTTTCCGGTGATCGGCATGAAGGTTTCGTTGGTGTCATGGTTGTGCATGAGAGGTCCGCACCCCTCTTTGCATTTTACGAAGCCCAGATTGAAGCCCTCAAAGATATCTATTGCGGTGATTGTGGACGCGTCGGCACCGACCGGGGAGTGACCATCTTCTTCGGCTTTGGGCGGCTTGAAGCCGATCACGTTAAAGAGCTCTCGCTCGCACTCAGGCAGATGGCTGTCTGCCAAGCCTGTCTTGTGCCCCTTGAGGTCTTTGAAAAATGCAATGCGTTTCATCATTTCTTCGCGAGACCAGGGGCGCGCCGGTGGTAACATGTTCACTTCCTTTTAAATCATCGTCGTGGGTGGGCATTTGCACATGCCAGACTGTCAACAAACGTCCGGACCAGTAAACTGTTACCGGAAGCCGGTTGGCACGGTCAGGCAGCAAAAATCGAGGCGGCCTCCGCAATTGTCGGAACCGCATTGTATGTTGTTTTCGACATCACTTGGGCGCCCGGGACACGTGTGAGGATTGTGAATCGCGCGGGTGTTCACCGCTTGTCCGTACCCGCTCCTTCATCTCCTCAAGATAGCCGTAGGCAGCGTAGAGTTCCGCCTTCTTGGCCTCGTTGAGCGGCAGGCCGCTGCGTACCACCAAGATGTCGAACGCTTCGCGGGAGAGTTTCGGCTCGGTCATGACCATTTTCCGGTCGGAGGTGGCGTGAAAGTCTCTCGCGAACTTCACCGCCGATCGCTCCAGTATTTGCAGGCACCATTGTGCATCCTTGTGTCCGATTGTCCACCGGGCGGACGGGTCTTACGATCCCTGACGTGCCTTGGCTCGGCAGGACGCCGCCCATCCGCCACGTCTCGCCCCGCCCTGCGGGTCAAGGCCCCATTTCCGATCATGCAGCCTTCCTGCGCCCAGGTCCCGAGAGCGTGCTGACGTGATACGCTGAGGCGGCGGGCCGGCGATGATGTGGATGTGCTAAGCTGGCAACGCTCGATCCGGACGGCCGGGCAGGTTGGCACCAACGATGGACGGAAAGGTGTTGCATGACGGATGAGCGGCTCAAGGATGCCTCGCGGCTAGCGATCCACACGATGACGAACAAGCCGT
>Ga0310121_10001386_pt1 | contig 24892 bp, 19 predicted proteins | sample CB27_Tmax_986_MG_FD_203504 | JGI IMG/M metagenome (GOLD analysis project Ga0310121, IMG submission 203504) | Marine microbial communities from Western Arctic Ocean, Canada - CB27_Tmax_986 | ecosystem: Environmental > Aquatic > Marine > Oceanic | place: Canada: Western Arctic Ocean | collected...
TAAACGAACATGCCACTTCCAGCGCCAAGCATTCGCGAGGGTACGCATCGACCACCACCAACAGCCGTAGCTGACGACCATCTTCGGTCCGATCCGATACAAAGTCGTACGACCAGACATGGTCCTTGTGCTCTGCCCGATGACGTACACAGCTATTCTCGCTGCCACCAGAAAAACGACGGCGGCAATGCTGTGTTCGCGGGACTTGCATGTTCTCTTGCTGCCAAAGACGGTGAACGCGTTTGTGATTGACGTGCCAATGTCGCTTTACCAACCAACGATCAATACGGTCTGCTCTAAAGCGGGGACGCTGCCTGGCTAAGGATCGCATTTCACGAAGCACACGATGGTCATCGTCCGGTCGACGTGACGCGTATCGCATGGGTTGCCACGTTCGACTGCAACACCGCGAGATTCCCGCGCATGGGGCAGGTCCGGTTCGGGCGCCAGGCGTTCCGGGGGCGGATAGTGGCGCAGGGCGGCACCAGGCGGCCTTTTGCGGCTCAAACTTTCTGAAAACCCGCGTTTAACCATTGACGAACGGCAATGCCCGCCTATCGCGAAGCCTCGCGAGGAGCTATCTGGGAGCCTTCGAAAACAGCACGGTGACCGTCTCCGGCGGCTCGTTTGGGAACAATCTGGAGGCCTCGGACAACAGCACGATGACCATCATCGGCAGCGGCTTCAATTTTGCGTACGGCGACTACGTTGACGGCGGTCCGCTGGACGAGCAAACTCTGGCCGGCTTGCTCGCAGATGGGACGGCCATCAACAATCAGCTGTTCATCTATAATCCCGCCACGATCACGCTGGCCGCTGCTATCCCCGAGCCCGCCACCGCAGCGCTGGTCCTGCTGGGCGCAGGCGGACTGATGTGCCGCCGCCGCGCCGCGTGAGTAGCGCAACAACCTGAACACCGACCAGCCCCGGTTCACGCCGGGGTTGTTTTTTGCGATGACTTCACGTCACACGCGCTGGTGCAACCACCGCCCGTCCACTACTCCGGACGCTCGCGCCCCGACGTAAAGCAGCACATTGGCGGTGATCAATTCTCGTAATAGAAGGTGAAAAACTCGTCACCGTCGCCGGTGGTGCCCCCGGAGATATGTCCCAGCCGTTTGGGCCCAGCAAGGTGGCGAAGCCTGGAAAAGTCCGGTTCGCTGATTTCATGACGCTGCTGAAGTTCAATGAGAATATCGTCGACATCGTGCAGACGAAGTCCCGATTTGTAGATATTAAGGTCAAAAGAAGCTCGGAGGTTGTCTCCCTCGCTGACCTCAAGGTAAATAAAGAGGCGATCGGCACCCTGCCCCGCCGCCCGCTCCAGGATACTGCACACGTGTCGTGAGGCGTAGTTGTCTTTGGCTCCTTGGTAGAGTTGGCTGATGCGCTCGAGGATTTCCGATTTCGGGAGCAGTGGGTGACACATGTATTCCGATATTGCCTGGCGTTCGGGGTGCAGGATATTCCATTTGTAACCCAGGAACATCAGCCTGGGATGGGTTTCCTGGGGCGCGTTTCGTATTTCGGCGCAGATCTTGTCCCAATACTCCAGGTACACTCGGTAGCTGGCAGTCTCGTCGTCATCTTCAAATCCCAGGAAGACCAGGTTTGCCCCGGAAAGATTTTGTTGGAATTGGGCCAACAGGGACTCCGGCATTTTTAACGCAGCACAAATTTCCGTCAGAACCTCCGGGGTTGTATCGTCGAGCGAAATCCCCAGCAGATAGCGATTCGCCAACAGCTTGCCCGGGCTCATTTTAAAAGAACGCTCATACCCGCAAGGGACCTGAAGGCGCTCCAAAAGCGTGAAGGGCAAGGCCGCCTGTTGAGCTCTTTGGTTGAGCAGAGGTGAGCGGTGCTGGTTGTGGCTGTGTGTCACCGGAGTGGTCTTTCCCGTGAGGGGAACGTGCTGGAAGGTTAGGATTTCGTACTGGACATCGGTCAGCGTAAGGGGCAATCTCTATTTTAACCTGACTTCTCCTTAGCTGTGGGAGGCAAAATGTGGCCAGTCGCACCAGGAGTGTTTGGAGCTGGGCGACTTCCCGCAGCTCACTGCTGGGGGAGCGTGTTTGACCTTCTGGAGACCCGGTGCGTCGTTGTGCCCGTCGGAGAGCGGCTAGAAAGGGACCGTTGTCCTTGCCGCGGTGCGAGAATCGGAAGAGCGGTAATTTCTTGGCGTCCGCACCACAAAAAAAGCTACCTGCCGAGCTCGTGGGAAACCCGCTCGACAGGCAGCAATTTTTTTGGCTTGGCCGGCAAAAGTGACTTAAGCGTTTTTCGTGCGATTGGGTTGTCGGCGGGTGCGTCCGTTGCCCAGACCAAGTCCCAACAGCCCGATTACCGTCAACAGTGCCGCGCTGGCTTCGGGTACTGCAGCACTGCTACTCTTGACGTTGGCTTGTGATGCCAGGTCAGAAGACGCCCCAAAGTTTTTTCTCCAGAGGTCGTAGTCTGAGGTGTCAACAACACCATTGCCATCACCATCGGCTCGCAAGTCTTGGAACGATCCAAGAGTGTCCTGCCAGACCGCGTAGTCCGCGGCGTCAACGGTGCTGTCGCCATTGTAGTCACCAGGGAGAACCAACGGTGCAGGTGCAACAGGGCGTACTGAATCACTGTCGGCTATGTAGTGCAGCAGATCACCGGCGATAAAAGGTTGGGTGAACTTGATTTGCATGCGACGGTAAATGTCCTGTCGGGGTGCGCTGGCCGACAAGGCAACGATATCGCGGTAAGACACGTCAATGTCCCAACCAAGATAGGTCTGACTGGGAGGAGCAACCAGGCCAATCAACGGGTTGGTGCCACCGGTGGTGCCTGGTGTCCCGATCCCCGGAGTGTGGTCGTCAAAGGCTCCAATTTGCGTGCCTGCTGGCATCAGGTCAATTTCAAGTGCCTCGATGCCGTTCAGACCCGGGAGGCCTTCGAGGACTAACGGGTTGCCACCACTTTCGCCGTTGAGCGATAGTCGCCACGGACCGGGAAGACTGCCAGCGGCTTCGCCGCTGAACGGGCCGGTTGGGTTCCAGGGGACGGTTTCACTTCCCACGCCACCGGGCAGAGTTATCGTCACCATTGCCCCGGCCATCCCGGCGCCATTCAGGTCGGGGTGCATCGCCGGTACTGTTTGGACCACGCCCACGTTTTCGGTGTAGCTGTTGACCAGCAGGGCTGCCGAGGCTGTGCCCGTGGAGATCAACATGGCCAAAGCGACCAGGAGATGGCTGGCCAAACGATGGGTCAGGTTGTTGTTCAGGGTTGTGCTCACGCTTCGGTGAGTCATTGTGATGCTTGACAGAACGGTTGGAAGTGTTGCTTTCATCGGTCTTTTGCCTCCACAGCTAGAAAAAGATGGGTTTTGTTTCGCCCTGCCCGGTTGCGGGCGACGTGGTGTCTGTAGGGCAACTCAACGATTCGGTTGGCAGCCCGACAGGGACCCTCTCAAACAGGCGGCCTGGTTTCCGGATGGAACGCGGCAACCCATTTTTACCAAAGGACTTAACGCGTTAATTCTGTTATTTTTTGGGTACGAACTTCACGACCCGAAGAAGAGGAGCCAAACGCGGGCAGGTTGGGCCGTCTACGCGGTGAACTGCTGCAGATCATCACGTGCCCTGCTGCCTTTCGAGGGAAAGGTCCGCGGCCAAAAGAGGTGCAGACGGCCAACCCGCCAGGTACACCGCACCGCAAAATAAGACGGTTTTGGCTGTCGGCAAGAAGCCAGCAATCTCGGTTTCCAGGATAGGAAGGCCCCTTGAGTGGTTGGTACGTGCTAACCCGAGTTTTCCTTCCCTGCGGGGGTTCAGAGCTGGCTCGATGGTGCCAGTGGTGTTGCTCTGACTTTGACCGCAGGGAGTCGTTTTTGCAGTCGGTAACCAAACCGACCAACGAGTGGAGGGGATAATGTTGCGCCAACGAGTATGTTTGACCCGGAAAGTTTTTGTTTCTGACGGACCGACCAGTTTGGTCAAGGCAGGCAAAAGGACATGTGGAAGTGTTTGTCATCGGTGGCTCTGGGTGGTCGGGATCCTGGTCCTGGTCCCGGTATCCGGAGCTGCCACGACGCTCAACTATTCTCACTTGGCCGGTTCGATCAGCCTCCCTCTCAACAATGGGCACGGGGGAATCCTCAAAGTTAACCAGGGTCCCTACAGTTATTCAGGAAACGGAACCAACACGATTCGGATTATTGATCCGAAGAACACCCCGCCCGAATATGAACTCTGGGCGATTGCCGGACTGAACGGTTTTACGAAGCTGTTCAGTGGAAGCAGGGCGACCGGGGCGATGTCGGTCTCTGGCCGGTACAGTGTGGCCGGAGCTCCCGAGGAAGGCGCCGATGGCGTGTTGGAGGGAACGGCGAGTTACCACAACTACATTGCCGCGGTTGGAGTGGGCAAATTGTTGGGTAGTGGCACCACCTCCCTGACCTCGTCGATCAGGGTTGCGCCGTTCGCCAACCAGACCCCGGGGCCCCTGCCGAATCCGACCACCCTTTCGGCGGGCTTTGGGACGGCCAGCGCCGGAAACCTGTCGAATGTCTCCCAGAGCTATGGCGACTCGGTGACAGGAATTACCAACGGGAACTACGCGGTCAATTTTGACCTTAAAGTTACAGCCAGTCGAACAGCGGGTGCCGTGACGGCTACGGCTGCCTGGATTTCCCAGGACTTTTCCTGGACCGTAAAGGGGACGCCGGCGGTTCCCGGGTATCAAATGCCCGCGCCGAAGGCTACCCCGGGAAGTTATCCCGAGGTTGGACAACTTCCCGGTTCGCTCTTGATTGGGGGGACTATCGTGGAAGTGGCCACGGGAGTTGGCCCAGAGAATCTACTGGTCGGAAGTGGGGGAAATCTCCTCTTTTCGTCTGTCGAGGAGTCCTCCATCCTGGACCCGATGAGTTACGCGATGGATGGACCCTCCTTCTCGATTGGGAATACCACGGGACTCGAATACCTTTCGGACCTGGTGATGTCGTCAAGTGGAAAGGTTTACGGGCTGCAGAGCTTTGGTTTTGACGCGGGCAACGTGAATCCCAGTGCGTCGGGCCTGCTCACCATCGATCCGGTCACCGGGACTAGCAGTCCAGTGATGTTGACCGGTGGTTTGGATATGCCGAGTAGCCTGGCGTTCATCGAATCGGGTTTCGGTGGCGCGGAGATGCTGATCACCCAACTCGGGATGGGGTTGGGCGATAAAGCGAGTTTGCTTGGGGTCGACGCGTCGGGCAACGTTACCCGCCTGATCTCTGACCTCGGGGTGGACAATCCCGTGGATCTTCAGATGGCGTCTGGGGACTTCAGCCGCTTCGGTGACAAAGCATTCATCCTGGACGTAGGAGAGTTCACCGGGAGCTCGATCCGCAACGGGTCGGGATCGGTCCTTTTGGTCGACGAAGTCAGCCAACTGGTCATGCCCTTTATCACCGGTCTGGACAACCCCCTCGATATGGCGTTCGCCGACGGGACCTTACTCGGTAACCCTAATGAAACCTACCTGTACGTTCTTGAGCAAGGAGACCTGGACCCGACGACCGGGATTCCGCTGGGCAATGGTGTCCTGGCCGCTTACGACGTGACCGGGAATCGAATCGAGGTGATGGGATCGATCGCCAACGCGGCAAGCCTGGTGGAATCTGCAGACGGTTCCGAGCTGTATGTCGCCAGCGGTGGCTCGGTATTTCTGCTGGCGGTACCCGAACCCACCACGGGAATACTCCTTATGTGTGGCGTGTTTGTGCTCATGTCGGGTTGCCACCGCACCAGGTACGCGCGCCGGGCGGTGACCGTCCGTAAAACGGCCGGGAGTGCGTGCGACGATTTCTGCTCGACCTGTTATCCCCAGAATCGACCACCTCTCGTGTGAGAATCGAACCCTTTGACTCGAGTGCAAAACGCGAGTCCTCGACCCGTTTCAGGTTTTCGGTCTTTTCCTGGCGAAAGGACGGTTGCCTGAAACGGGTTGTTTTTTTTGGGGGGGGTAATTACGGCGGTGCCGCGTCGCAGGATGGGCAGCGGGCCGTACTGTGTCGCGCGAATTCCCCCGCACCGCTGCGGGTGAGCGTTGCAACGAGTTCACTTTCAAGTTGCGCCCAGACAGCGGTCGGAGCGTTCTCCACGCTCCGTTTTCTCTTGAATCCAGGGGTTCCTTAGGCCTTGCCGGGTGTGCCAGCAAGCCCGGGTCCAGAGAAAATTCTTTTGTTTGGGGTGTCGGTAGAACGCCCCGAACCTTGAGTTGCCAGGTATTCCTCTGTCAGGTGGTTTGCGCCTCAGCGGGTTTTTACTTCCGCCGTTGGTGGCAAACTGACCCGAGGATCCACAGCCAGTTTGCTTTGACTTTAGCCACACCGTTGACCTGGGCCAGCGCGAGCCAGGCCGCACATGGGGCCTGCAGAGATTGTGCTCGGTTTGAAATTATGCATCCCCATTTTGGGGCGAGTTCTCTTTATCCAATCAATCTGTGTCCAATCAAATTATGTTCCAGTTTGTCCGTGTTTCTTCGAATCCTGAAAGGTAATTTGAGCCATGAAAAAAAACTCCACAAGTTTCGTTGCCAAGACTAAAAGCGTGTTCCGACCGAGCGCCTGGTTGGGGGTCGCTGTGGTGGTCTCCCTGATCGCGGCTGCTCCTGCCGGGGCGGCACTGATGGTCAACAGCGTTGTCGAAGACCCAGCCAACATCCAAACGGTACTTGGTATCGATCCTTCGCTGACCGGGGCCACCATGGCCGGCGCGAAGGTATCTGCCGGGCAGTACGGTGGCGCGATGGAAACGATCACGTGGAGTGCCACGGGTGCTGACAGTGGTGAGGCAGTCGGAGCGATGTTGGGCTGGCGGCTGTCGCTGGCAGGTGAAAGTGGTGGTAATCCCTTGGTGCTGCAAGGACTCGGTACGAACGGCCTTGACTGGATTGAAATTGACCTGATGCCCGATCGCCAGATCGGGGCGTTCGACGATAACGACCCAACCCCCGGCACGCCAGGCAGTGTGGGCGGTAGCGACCCGTGGCTTGGCGTGATCGCGGCAGGCAGCCACAGCACGCTCGGTTGGGACATCGACGTGACCTACCGGGACGCGGTGGCGCTGACCGCCAGTACCCCAGAGAAGGACCTGTACCGTGGACTGCGGATTGAGTTTACGCGAACTTTTATCTCCGACGACGTGCTGAGCTACGTGGCCGATAGTGACGCGGTGCGGGGCGTCCCAGAGCCAGCCAGTTGCTTGCTTTTGGGACTAAGTGCATTGATTGCCGGATGCCTCCGGCTGCGGATCAGCCGCTGAGACGTTCCCGATCACACGGCCGGGTTGTGAACCACGACCTGGTTACAAGAAAGAGATGTGAATTTTACAGACAGAACCAAAGGACAACAAAAGAGTTTGTTTAAGGCAGAGGTTCAGGTACTCCTGGTTCGGTTGAGTCGGGAATTGCGTACCACAGCGCCATACCACTGGGCAAAGTTCAGTGGGGCAGAAATTTCAAATTAGCGCCCCACGAAAACCTTCCCGGAGTAGCGGGCCTCGAAAAACTACACAGACGGCTAGCCGGCCAGGGCAGCATAGCTGCTGGCGTGCTTGCAAGCAGTGTGGTTGAGTAGCAGTCACGATTAAGCACCGGAGCCCAGAACAACCGAACGGTTGGCAGTGCTTTTCAGAAATGTTGCGGCACGAAGTTTCGTTGCACGCTAAGAAAGTGTGTTTGATTCGTGTATGACACAACACAATAACCAAGTTTTGTGAAAATGGAGTAACGATAATGACCGATCCCACACGAGTAAAGTCGACAACGTTTAACCTCAACCTCAAGCCCGTCGGAGAAAGAATTGCAGAAAGTGTGATTTCCCAATTGAGCAAACCCCGCCGGGTGTTGAAAGTTCTGTTGTGTTTAGTCCTGTTGTTCGGTAGCCAGCCGTCAACGGTTTTTGGGTTTGCCACATTTGCCAGTGACTCGGCGCTGGATCCATCGGGTTTTTCAGATCTCATCACCAACCCCAATGACTTTGTTTCTTGGGGAAACCCGGGATCAGCGGTTACCAATATCACCTATGGCTTCGACGCAAGTTTTACCAACAACAATGACATTCGCGACCAGGTTCGTTTGGCGTTTGATCAGTGGGATCAGGCCTCGACAACTCCCAATGGATCGACGTATTCGTACAACCGGGCAAACGGCGCGCAACCGTTTGGCGATATTCGTTCGATTGCGGTCCATGAAATAGGTCATGTTTTGGGGTTGCATCACCCAGACCAGGCAAAACTCGTCAACCGCAACTTTGGCAACACGGGTGCCGGACTGGTTATACAAAATGATCAGAACAACGAGGTGATGCGGAGCTGGATTAACTCTGGCGACTACAACCACATTTTGAGCCAGGATGAATTGACAGCGTATAACTATGTCTATGGAGCCACCGATTTGAACTTCACGGAAGTTACCACCGGAACGCAAGATATTACCATCGGTGCATCAGCTTTACCGAATGCAAATACCTGGGCCCAGGGTGGGCCTGGTTATTTTTACCGTAACAATGCCAATCACTGGCAAGGTGGTCAGGCAGTTTCGGGAACCGTGACGTTCAATTCTACGTCGGCGACGCCGATGGGATTTCGTGTCCTGCATGCCAACTGGGACTACGAGAATATTTCGGGAAAAGCGACCAAGGGGTTTGAAATTCAAACGAGTGGTACGGACAACCCCGATCCCCAATGGCATTATGACGGCAGTTCCAGTCGCCACTTCAACACCTACACGAATTCACCAGTTGGTGCGAACGCTAAAGACGATTTGCTGCACGTCTGGAGTGACCCGGAAGTTGCTGGTGTGTCTACTCCGTTCGCATCGTCCGACGTGATTCACGTAGGGCTGGAGCAGGATGTATGGGACTGGACCGTTGTTTCGGCTGAGGTGCAGCACCCGGATGGGACCAGTAGTAGTGCTCCACTGATAAATGTCAACCAGTTTCTAAGGACCGAGGTGGTTGGCGTAACCCCCGACCTCGGGGAAGCCGGTGGCATCACAACCCATGGTCGCCAGTTGGTGACAGGCCGTGGCCTGGTACTTACCAACACAACTGCAACGCCTGCAGAATTGGTGGAGTTTGGTATTGCCACCGTGGATGGTTTGGATCTGGAATTGCCCGACCTCAATGGCCCGATGTTAGCAGAATTGCAAGCAAAAGGGCTCTACCGGGAATTTGATCTGGGCCCACGCACGTTTGACAACGGAGAAGAATTAGTCTTGCTGTTTGACGGCAAGGCAGACGATAACACGCAGTCGATTCATCTCAACACTCCAGAGCTGGTTGGGCGCGAGTTGTTTGTGTTCGCAAAAACCATGAATGATGTGGCCGTTATCGGCAACTTTGTGCTGGTAGGTGACACACCCATCGTTGGAGTAAACCGCGTACCCGAACCCGCGACATTCATCCTGATCAGCACTGCTCTGGTGGGATTTGTCTTGAGTCGACGTCGGCATCACCGCGCTGTGTGAGTCGCTGTAGTTGAAGTGCAGAACACGCCTGTCGGGCGAGTCGGTGCGAGGTAGCAAGCCTCGGCCGACTCCCCGACAGCTTTTGTTAGCCAACACGATAAGGGAGAGTTTTGTTTCCCGCAGTCTTTTCAATCCGCTAGCGAGTTGCCTACCTCAACGCCGCTATTCGGAGTTGGCCCCGGAACCAACCGACTCGAATAGTGTATACCAACACGACAAACGGGAGCACCTCCCAGCGGTAGTGCTTTGCGTCGTGTGCTGCGACAGAAGGGCTCCTTTTATGCTGGGTGGTTTGCCTGGTTGTCCTGGTTTTAAGGATTCACGTGCTATGGTTTGGAGCAACAAGCAGGACTTTTGGTTGCCACACCATTTGCAACAAACGGTAGACAAGGAACTCCACCGAAGTGAATCCATTCGCTGGATGGGACAACCCTCCTCGGATTCATTTCCCTGGCTGTCGTTATTTCCATTCTTCTTTGGGATCGTCTGGACCGCTTTTTCAGTCTTTTGGATAGGCATTGCGTCGGGCATTGGCGATCCCATCGAGGGTTTTCACGGTTTCGATCAGCTTGAAGGCGAGCGACTGATGTTTGCGTTGTTCGGCATCCCTTTTCTGTTGATCGGGCTTGCGATGCTCACCGCACCCTTTTGGATAATGCGATGGATAAAACGAACCGCCGAACGAACGGTCTACTTGATCACGAATGAACGGGTGATCGTTTTTGATGGTGGTTTTAGCGACCGTTCGCTGGGATTGTTGATGGCGGCTGTCAGCCCCTTGCGGGGGAGGGGATTGGTTATCCGTTCGTTCGAGCCTGAAGAGCTCGAAAGTGTACGGCGAATTCAGAGGCGCGACGGTTCGGGAAATATTGTTCTCCACATCATCAATAAAAAGCAGCCTGACGAATTCACATGCGCGATCCCGATCGTGTTCTTCTCGATACCAAACGTCATGGACATTGAAGAAATGCTCAAGGAGTTCAGGTCGCAGGCGGGCGACAGTTAATCGCAATAAATCGTCTTGCCGCAACGCTGTGCCACAAGGTGAGGCGCGGGGTGGACTTGTGAAACGAGTTGACTTTCGGATTGCGTTCGCGGCCTCCGTGGGCGTATTCGCCCTGGGCCGTTTTCTTGAGGCCAGGGGGTCGTTAGGTCCTGCTGCGTGGAACCAGGCGACGTCGTCACCAGAAAAAAAATATTGTTTTAGCTGTCGGCCTGAAGCCACAAACCTTGAGTTGCAGACAGTCCCCGTCTGTCGGCCTTTGCCAGGTCGAGGTTGTACTTCCCTGTGTGTTAGGAGGTTCCCTGATGACTCGCAGTTTGCTGATTGCTTTGATCCTGATTACCACGTTTGCGGCCACTACGACCGGCCAGGCTGCAACGCTACACCAGGTTATTCCGGGAACCACGCAAAACGTGCCAGCGATTGCCACCTACAAGACGACCGGTGAGCTAATGGCAGGCATGAAGGTCACCGTTTTCTTTTCGAATGCTCCTGATGAGACTGTCAGCTGGGCTGCCACAGGCGGCCCGGATGAGGGGGCTGCCGTTGGGGCTATGGGCGACTGGAGCGTGATCCAGTCAGGAGACACGTTTCTGAACCCTTGGAAGTTACGGTACGAGCAAACGGGTAAAGGTCGTTTGACCGGCCTGCGGTTCGATGGTTTGGCTGCGGGTGTAGTCAGCAATTCTGTGTTGTTTGACCGCGAGCAGGATTTCAGTGGCGATTTTGATGGCACGCCAGATTCCGAAAAAGGGGAAGACTTTGTGACAAGTCCAAACCCTTATCCGGCCTGGTTCGACATCATGGCGACGTATGAGGACCAGGTGAAAGTTGACTCCGATGCCCTTGGCCCGCGCGGCGATTTGTTCCGGATTCTGGACATTCGCTTTTTCTCGCAGGACGGACTTGTTGCCGGAACCGAGGCAGGCCTTGATGGTGCTGACCTTGCCGAAATGGTTTTCTGGCAGGACACCGATAGTACTAGCCTGGTACCCGAGCCAGCGAGTTGCCTTCTGCTGGGGCTTGGTGCCTTGCTGGCAGGATGCTTCTTAGGGCGACCAACTACCGACTGATTGTTTCCCAAGTCTGCGGGCAGCCTGAAGAAGGCAGCACGTGGTTTACTCCGGCCGGCGGAAAATTTCGATTCCCATGGATGCCTCCCTCTCCATGCGAATCGACTGCCGCCGGTCAGACTTTTTCCCCGTGCCAAACGAACCCTCTTTGATCCACCGAGACAGGACGTTTTTCGGGATGAATGCGGGCGAGGTAGGCTGGTCTCGACTGGGACGCGAGGCGATTACGCAGCGGTCGATGGTGCTGGTTCACCTCGCGCGAACAACAGCATACCCACGGCGCCCGATGCCACAATCGCTGCCATCACGACGAAAGCAACGTCGAAATCTCCGAAAGTGTCGGTCAACCAGCCGACCAACCAGGGCATGATGACACCCGAGGCGGAAAAAAAGGTGACGATAATTCCCGTGGCAGCTCCAGTTTGCCTGGAAAACAGGTCGCTACAGATGGAGTAGTACGGGCCGTTGGGCGACATCGACAGACCGATACCGATCGACAACCAAACGATTGCCCAGACCTGCGACTGGATGAACAACAACGGCAGGAAACTGAGTGCAGCCAGCAATTGCAGGACCCAGATGAGGTGAACACGAGACCGCCTTACGCTACCGGTTCGAAGGAAAAGACGATCGGATAAATACCCCACCAGCAGCATCCCCACGATCGAAAGGGCCCATGGCGCGGTGCTGAACCAGCCAATTTGTTGAAGTTTTACATGCCACTGTTGTTCAAAGTAGCCTGGAATCCAGGTGAGGCCAAAAAAGAGAATCGCTCCGAAGCCAAAAAACGACCAGGAAGTGGCCAGCAAGGTGGGGTTTTTCAATAGTTGAAAGTACTCGTGTCGTGTTGGCTTGGAATCCTTGGACGTACGGGGTGGATCGCGATAGAGCAGGATACACACCAGAAACATGATTGCGCCACTAAAGCCGAGCAGTTCAAATGTCGAGCGCCAGCCGGCTTTTCCGATCAACGTGCTAAACAGCGGCCCCCCCAACAGGAGTGCGCCTGGCACGCCAATCAGGCAGACGGCGACCGCCCGGGCCGCTTGTTTTTGCGGGATCCAGTCGCAGATTGCCCGATTCATGGCCGGAAAGTTCACTCCCTCACCGAGGCCCAGAAGAACGCGGAATGCGAGAAATAACCACCAGCTATGCACTAACCCCAGCAGGAACATTGCCGCAGTCCAAACGGCCAGTCCAACCAGCCACACGATTCGTACGCCGAAGCGGTCGAGCAGCACGCCCGAGATGCCGTTAATCGCAATCGCTCCCAGTGCAAACAGACTCATGGCCAGGCCAAAGCTGGCGTTGTCGATCCCAAAATCTTTTTGGATGGGCCCGATCGCAAACGAGATCACCACGCGATCAAAGTAGTTGAGCAGGCATAGCAGGGTGGCGAGGATCGCGATCGCCCACCCTCTGGTAGAGGTTGTTTCCGTAGCAGTGGTGTCCATGCTAAAAGAAATTTCCTGTGGTTTGAATTCCGAGGGCAACTGTCACTAACTGCCGGATGCCATCTCCCGGGTTGCCCTCTCTACTTCTTCGGGTGGCATATGCAGGAAGGCCTGGTCTCGGAGCCACGCGGCCAGTGGGCTGTGAAGTTGGGTCATGCGAGCCATAAACCGACTATGTTTGACGATCCCCTCGGTCCTCTTTTTTCGCGATTCCTGGAAAGCCTCGAGTACACGTTCAATTTGGTTATGCTTGGTGATCAGGTCCGCAAGTTCGACGGCGTCTTCAATGGCCATGTTGGCACCCATGGCCGCAAAAGCAGTGGTGGCGTGCGCCGCATCACCCAGTAGTACCACCCGCCCCTGAAACCACCGCGTGATTGGGGCAATGTCCGAAGACACGTTATGCCTGATCTCACTTTCAGGAGTGGCTCTGACGACGTCGGCAATCGGGCCATACCAGTTCTGCAGGTGAGCGAGGATCTCGGCTTTACTGCGGTGGCCAGCTTCGGGGTCATGATGCTTGTGGGGTGACTTCCAGGTGGTGTACCACCGCAATTTTCCCTGCCCGATGTCAGCGACGCCTGCTTTGCCGCCGTGTCCCCAGACATCAATGTGGGTATGTGGCGGACACTCGGGGTGCGAAAATGTAATAACGGCCGCAGCGCCACAGTAGCCCGAGGGACGAAGCGACACCTTCCCCGCGACAGTTTCACGTGTTACCGAATGGATTCCATCTGCGCCAATCACCAAGTCGGCCTGGCGGCGAGATCCATCGGCTAGCCGGACGAAAACCTGGTCGGAATCTTCTTCGATTCCTACGCACTCTGAAGCCCAGTGCAACGTGCCATCAGGTAGTTCGGCTGCAATCGCCTTCAGCATCGCAGCCCGCTGCATCTCGTAACTGTCGGCACCGAGGGATCGCGATATTTCTCCGACGGGCATATGGCAAATCAGCCGTCCCGACTCGTTGCGGATTTCGGTCTGCTCGATCGGTTGTCCGGCCGACTCAAGCGAAACACCCAACTTCAGGAGGCTGCCAACCGCGTGCGACCAAATCGTAAACCCGGTCGCATGGTGCTGGAACGAATCGTGGCGTTCGTGGATCTCGACGGGAATGCCTGCCCGGTGCAACGCCAGGGCAACGGTCAGTCCACCCACCCCACCACCGACGATAACAACCCGCTCGATACTATCCATTTTCGTCTCTTCACCCTTGTGGGTTCGTGGTTGGAAATTCTCATCGCCACGTTCTGCGCCAAGCTGGCGCTGGAACAATCAGGCGGATATTTTACGGTGAGACTGATTCGGTAACCATGGCTATCCTGATTTCTCCGACGGGACCCGCGTAAGCGCCAGAGCACCGGCAACGAACAAGACTGCCAGCGAAGCGACCCCATAGCGCGGGCTTCCGGTGAGCTGCGATGCGATGCCCATCAACAGAGGGCCCAGGACCGCGGCATATTGTCCGAGCATGTTGTAGACCCCAAAGAAGGTCGCGGTGCGCTCTTTGGGTATCAACAGGCTGAATGTCGAACGGCTCAGTGCCTGGATTCCACCCTGGCCGAGTCCCACGAGAAACCCGAGAATATAAAGCCCCTGGATCTCAATACCAGCCACTTTGAGCGGGGTCTTTGGCATTAAGGCGCCATAGACAACGATTACCAGGTAGAGCGCGATGCCAAGGTAAATGAACGGCCGGGCCCGATATCGCTGCGAGAGCCAGGTGATCAGTAGTGTGCTGGGGACACCGACAACTTGCGACAGGACCAGGGTGATGAGCATCACGTCGGTTTTGAAGCCGAGAGTCTTACCGTAATTGCTTGCCATTACGACCACGGTATTCACGCCATCGATGTAGAGCCAGTAGGCGAACAAGAACCAGAGGATCGACTTGTCTTGCCGTACCTCGCGAAGCGTAGCCGAGAGATGCGACAAGCTCTTGCGAATGGAAAGTCGAGACTTGCCCCGAGTCGGCTCACGGACAGTCAGCAGGAGGGGAATGGTGAATATGCCCCACCAGACGACCGCCGCGATAAAGGCGACGTGGATGGCATCGATCGCACTTGTCAGGCCAAAATAATGGTGCAACTTGACCAGGGCGATGCTGGCGAGAAAGAGTATGACGCCGCCAAGATATCCCATTGCAAAACCGAGTCCCGAAATAAAGTGGCGGTTTTGCGCGCTGCTCACGACTGGCAACAGTCCGTTGTACGAGATGTATGCGCCATAGTAGCCGACGGTCCCGATCACAAAAATGCATCCGGCCAGCGGCCAGTTCCCCCGGCCGACGAACGTGAGCGAGAAGGTGGCACACATGCCGAGCACCGCAAAGGTCAAGAGCCACCTTTTGCGACTGCCGCCCACGTCGGCCAGCGTGCCGAGAAAGGGTGCCACGACAGCCCCAATGAGGCTTGCCGTCGAGACAAACAGACCGTACCAGAATATTTCGCGCCCGGCCGGAAGCTCGCTGGCCCAGTAGCTTTCGAACAGAATTGGGAAAAAACCGGCCAGTACACAAAGGGCGTAGGCGCTTGTGGCCCAGTCGTAAAGGGCCCAACCGATAGCAGCCCGGCTGAGTCGTGGCATCTGATTTACATCCCCGAGATTTAGTACGTGTATCCAACAGGAACCACAGATGGTACAGCCCTGCGGATCGATTTCAAGTCGACCTGGTGATTTGGACGTCGACCGTCGCGGTGGTCCAAGGCTGCACGAGCAATATTAATTTGTCGGTTGCAGCAGGTACATCGTGATGCCTCGGGCCGGGATCATACCTCCGACGGATATCGGGCTGTTTGTACTGGGGGAAGCTACCTCGGTCACTCCGTCGGCGGCGACCTGCGTCACTTTCCATGTGCGGGCTGGTATATCCTCATAAGGTGTGAGGTCAAACTGGGCAGAGTAGTCCAAGTTGTTTCCCGAAGCGTTGGCAACAAATATACCAACGTCACCATCCTCGGCCAGGAAGGTACCGCTTGTAAGTGCCGGAAACTGGCAGGGAGTGGTTACATAACCGGCCGTATAAGTTAGTTGTGGCATTGAGGCGGGAGTGGTGAAGTTGAGTGGTCGTAACACGCGCCCGTAGGCGAGGAATTTTTTTGCATGGGGTTGTTTGTAGTAGCCAACCACTTGGGCCAGGAAATCAACTATTTCCCGATGCTCTGGATTCTTCAGTGACACGTTCATGTCACGGGGTCGGAGGCGAATGCGCCCCACTTGAGACCCTTCTATGAACAGCGACGTGGCTTCGATAAAGAAGGCATCCTTGCGATATTCCTTTTCATACCGTCCCTTGTAGCCAGCGCCCGTAGACACCTCCAGCCCATAGGAGGTGACGTAGTCCTGGTAGACCGCTGCAAAGATGGGTGCCTTGTTATCGGGCCACAGGGTAAATGCAAGATTCCCATCGGTAACATCGATCATGTTTTCCGACATATTTTCCCCGGTCGTAATCGCCTCGGGGTCAATGGCTTTCATGCGGTTATAGATAACCTCATTGAGTTTGTGCATCCCGTCGGTTGCAGAGCTTCCCCCTCCTGCCGAATGACCGTGCCCGATCCAGTAGCATGGCATTGAGCTTCCCTGCATGACGTCAAGGTAGAAGCCACCGACATGCTCATTTTTGACCATCAGCTCCAAGGTTTCGGCCAAACGGTTTTGCCACCATTGGGTATGTGCGCACGGCATCCAGTAATAGAGGGTTCCCCACATGCGAAGCGCGCCGTGGAGATCGCGGGTGATGTGTGGGTGTGCCTCTTGGGCATACGGAGAGTTGTTGGTTGGCCCCTGGTCAAAAATTTCAAGGGGGATGTACGGGCAAAACATTCCGCCAGAGTTTCGTAGTTCTCTAAGAAGTGAAGAGAGTTCCGGGAGTGCCGGAACTTTCGGATAATTTCCTCCTGCGCCGTGCGTAGAAATCAGGTGATACCAGCGGGAATCGGGATTATTGTTGACGCGGCGCGAATTCCAGGGAAGGCTTGCGACCGTAAATTCGTCATCGTAATCATGCCAGCCATAAAAATTCATGGCCATCGGCAACCCTGCCCAGTCCAGCCATTCGTGGAAGTGAGCGATGGCGATGCGCAGATTTTCGTCAATATCATGGGTGCCTTCTGCCGAGTCGCTGCTAAGTGAATAAAATATAAGAGGTGCTTCAGCAAACCACTTGGGTGAGTCCTTCCGGGTGGAGAGCGGCCCCTTGCTGAGCCAGAACTGCTGCTTGGCCCATTTGCGGTAACGCATTGCCGCATCGTACCAGTCACCTTGCTGCGGCCCGACAACACAGTCGTACTCAAGCGAAAACGGCTCATTCGAAAAGGCGATATTGTCCGGAAAGTGTGCGAGTGTCCAGATAAGACCTGCTTCGGAATTTTGATACTTTGAATTGGTAAGGTGCGGCTGGGGATCAAAGGTGCCAAAGTAAATCCCCTTGCCGCTTTTGCCGTTGTACAGTGACATGAACTGCATGTTGATGTCATGCGGATAGAACGCGCCTCTACTGGCGTAGTGTGCCCCGAACCCGGTCCTCGCCGCAAAGGGGTTTTTGACAAGGCCACCTCTTCCACGCGGCATTACGAAGTAATTTTCCTGGGGGTTTCCGATCGGCGCGAAATTAAGGATGGGAAAATTAACCCGCTCCAGGCCATATCGTTTACTGCGGTTGGTGACGTTAATCCTCCAGTAGGAGAGCGGGTCCCCTTCCTGTAGGCGAAACGAGGCAGTCACGTCAAGCACGCCTTTATCTTCACGGGCGTCCATTCCCTTGAGAGTGAGGTTAAGAACCGTGCCATCGGGAGTCTCTTCCACGTTCCAGGAAGTTGTGTTTGCCTTTTGGGAACCGACGGGGAATGCGTCGCCGGCCATCTCGCCGACGATGCCGAAGCCGGTGGGTTTCTCAAGGTGTCGTTCATCCTGCTTCAAGTGGATTGGATCAAGGGTCATCGAGACCTCAAACAGATCGGCGATCGACAGTGTGTCCTTACCCCCGAGATAATCCTGTTTCTGCTCGATCCCGTAAATCTGTCGCAGCGCAAACCCGCCGGAAAGCTTGTCAAATGCGAGCCCAATCTTGTTGTTGGCAAAGTAGAGTGCATCTTCGGTTTCTTTGTGCGTAATAGCACCTGCGTGATTATGGAAGAAGTCAATCGCTTGCTGCGTCTTAGCTGCCACTCTGTCTCCGGCAAGGTGTAACCCGTGTTCTGAGGCCCCTTCTCGAAGAATCGAACGGATCTCTTTTCTGGTGAGCGCGCGATTGTAAAGACGTACCTCGTCAACCTGCCCGACAAAATTGTTTGCACCCGGTGGGCAGATAGATACCTGGTCGGCCTTTGCATAAGAGGTGTGCTGACTCTCGCGACTCGCGGCAAGATCGCCATTGACCCATAAATTCGATCGCGTTCCATCAAACGTGCCGACTACATGATTCCACTGGCCAACCTTGACGCGGGTGACAATCGAATTTGAGCCTGATCCGATATACCAGTAGATCGCATTGTTGTCGTACTGTGCGAGGAGAAAATTCGAGAGGCCGGCGCCGAAAATACTGGTAAGTGTTTTGGCGTTCTGAGTCGGTCTTATCCACAATGCTGCAGTCACAGGGCCGGTGAGGTTAAATGATGGGGTTCCGCTGGAAGCTACGGCACGAGGTCCCGCCGTAAAATTAAGGGCGTATCCGTCGCCAAGCTTCATCCAGGTGGCGCCTTTAACGGTGATGGGTTGACCATTCCCGCCGTGATTTTTTGCCACCTTTCCCGTGCCTTCGTCAAAATTCCACTGAGCAAGTAGTCCGCTTGGCTCAGCCTTTGCAGAAAGACAAGCGGGTAGACTCAGCAGAGAAAAAAGGATTACTCGAAAATGGATCACTGAAATACCTTTCACAAACACGGGTGTTAAAATATTGCGTGGCCGACCCGTGTGGACTTAATGTTGAAATAGGGACAAAAATCGAAAAGAAAGGCTGGCTGGCTGTAACTGTTTTCTCGATTCTTCATTACCCCATGAAAACTCGTTCGTCGGGTTATTCGGCGTTATGGAGACTCCATTCTCCGCCGTGCAGTCGTAACGATCCGGGAAGGACAGACTGGCCGAGAAAGGTTCCATCCCCGTTGCCCTGGTAGATATTCATCGACTGGTGTCGGTAGTTGGCAGAAATAAAATCGAGGTGTCCATCCTGATCGAAATCAGCAACAGTCACCCCGTAAGAGCCATTTCCGGCCGGGTACTGGGTGAGACTGAAGTGGCCGGTGGCGTCATTCAAACCGACCGAGACAAAATCCTGCTGCCAGTGGGTTACGACAAAATCCATGTCGCCGTCGTGGTCAAAATCGCCCAGGCCAAGGAAGGCGGCATCGGGCCCGGCTTGCAAAATGCTGTGCGGCACAAATGTGCCATCACCGTTGCCGCGTTGCAGTTGCAGCGCCGATTGATCCATCCAGACGATTAGCGCATCAGGTTTGTCATCGCCAGTGAAGTCCGCAATGCGGACATTGTTGGCATTGAAATGGCTTCCCTTCCGTTGATTGAGCTCGAGTCGATTGGGGTGGGCATCAAGCTGGACGTTAATTTTCCGAGGCACCAGAGGCGACTCTGGCTGGAAAATATTTACGCCTGGATTCAGCAGGTAGGTGACAGTGGGGGCGCGCTCGTTGGGGGCAAAAATGTCGAGATATCCGTCGCCGTTAACGTCTACCGTCTCGGCGTAATAAGCCGACCACCCTGCTTTCGCGATTTTTGGAGGCCCAAATTTAAAATTGCCGTAGCCCTTGCGAATCATAAAGCGTCCATCTTTCAGATCCCCGCGGATGTACCCGACCCCGCGAGCCGTGTACACGAGGTCGAGCAAACCATCGTTGTCCAGATCGACCATCGCAACTCCCTGGCCAGAACTGGGCGTTTGATAGCGTCTTGCCGGAATCATCGTTCCAGCGACATTCCGGAAGATTTGAATGCGGCCTCGAAAGTGTGGGCGGAGTTCTTCGACGCTATAAGATTTGTCGGACGTGTCAATGGTTGGTCGTTCATGCAGCGCAACTGCAAGATCAGGAAACCCGTCGCCGTCAATATCGCCCGCGGTGAGGTTGCACGCATTTCCAACTGGGTCTGTTGGATGATGGGAGACGCCACTGAGCGTAAATCCAAATTTCCCATCTCCCTTCAAGATGGCAATTGCGTCACTTTGGTTGTAGCTGACGGCAAGATCGAGATGGCCATCCTGATCAAAATCAGCGTGCACCACCTTGTAGGCTCCGCAGTTGAATCCATGGGTCTCGCGGGGCCTGTCAAAGGTGAGTTCGTCATCCTCAGCGTTGTAAAGTTGAGCCTGTTGATCATCTTCGGTGGGAGGTGTTGTGGGTGCTCCGTGGCTGGGATCGACTGGAGCTAAAAGCAGGTATGCTGTTAAGACGTAGAAGGAAAGCTGGTGTCGGTTCATGTGGGTACCGTTCAAAAGTCAGGCCTTTTGGGTTTGTTGGGACGCTGCAGTGGTTTGACGAACACAGGCGAGATCTCCTGTGGTGAAAGCCTGTTTGTGTCGGCCTGGTTTGCCCTGGTGGTCAACTCCATTGCTGAAATGCCAGGTTCGATCTGTGAACGGGCACTACGGCACGGGCCGATGAAAGTCCCGTTGGTCAGTTAAGTGTAACATAACCCAAATGGAATGCTATTGAATTGAAGTGGCCTGTCGGTAGGGTGTGGAATCCGGAGGGAATGCGATTGGTAACAAAATGAATGTTTCACGCTGTAGCTGGCGACCGGTGGCTGAGGTTATCATTGGGCGGGTCGTTGTCGCTGCGGTTGGCCTGCATCGCGTAATTCGCGATATCGGGAACGGGTGGCCTGCCTGCTTGAGGAGTACCAGAGGGAGAAAGTTTTCATGGCCCAACTCAATTACGGGAAAACGGCGATTGTTCGCTGCGAAGATTACCGCGACTTGGGCGAACAAGCCGGTGCCGCCGTAGGCAATCGCATACGGTTATTGTTGGAGGCGCAGGAAGAAGTGCGCATTGTGTTTGCTGCCGCCGAAAGCCAGGGCTCGTTTTATGTCGCCCTAGCCCGGCAGCCGGGAATCGATTGGCAACGCATTGTTTGTTTTAATATGGATGACTTCTGGGATAGGGCTTTGCCCCGCCAGTATGCGTGTGGCTATCAAACCGAGCAGCAACTCTACGCCCACGTTTCTCCCAAGGCGTATCACCTTATTAATTACAAAGCCCCCGATCCTGAAGCCGAGGCTGCCCGGTTTGCTGCATTGGTGCAGAAAAAACCAATCGATATCCTGTGCCAGGGGATTGGTACATCGGGCCATTTGGCGCTCAATGAGCCTGGTGATACGGATTTTCACGATTCACGCTGGGTGCGGGTAGTTGCCGTGGCCGAACAATCAAAGATCCAATTACGCGACGATCCAAATTTCCGTGACCTGGGCTATATTCCCGACAAAGGCATTACGATGACCATCTCGGCCATGCTCAGTGCCCGTTTTATTTATACGATGGTGCCACTTGCACTCAAGAAACCTATCCTCACCCGTCTGCTGGAGGCTACGGAACCTACTGAAGAATTGCCAGCCTCGATCATTAGTACGGTTGAAGGTACGTTGTTTGTTGACGAAGAAGCGTGTCCCGATATTCTGAGAACCTAACGGCCGCTCTGTTTGTGGAGTTGGTTGCCTTCGGCTCCAATTAACGCCCCCCCTTTTTTAGTTCGCCGAAATAGAAAATCCGGGAGTGTTGCACTCCCGAAGAACTGCGGTGGCCCGGGGAGTGGTGTTTTTAAACAATTGGGAGGCGTATTGTTGAGCGATTCCCGGGCAACCAGCGCTGGATGCAATCGGAAACAGTAGAGAGAGACAACTTGCCATGTTGTTTGAACGACACGTGTTCCGCGAGGCGGCCGCCGAGCATCCCCGCTATTCTTGTGGCGGCTTCTTGGAGCTCAAGGACGGCAGGTTAATGATGGTTTACCAGGAGTACCTGGCGGGCAATACACGCAGCGAATTTTCCGGCGACGACGAGGCACCTTGCCGGTTATGTGCAATGTATTCCACGGATCGCGGACGGACCTGGGGCGGACACCGTGTGCTGGTGGAAAACAACCCGGGTGATGTGAATGTGCATTTCCCGGCCGTGTTGCGTCTGGCGGACGGGAGTATCCTGTTTTATTTCCTGCGTTATCACAACCTGGAGTTGTACGCGCAGACAACCTTCACAGGATACATGAACCGCAGTGACAATGAGATGGAGAGTTTCACACCCATTACAGAGGTGAAGTATGATGGGCATGTATTTCTTACCCTCCGCTCGGGCCGGATTGTGTTACCCTATTTAAGGCCAGACGGGCCGTGGGGAAAGGAACTTATTTACTCCGGCACAATTTATAGTGACGATCTGGGACACACCTGGACAGCATCGAGCGAGATTACTTTGCCACTGCGGGGTGCGATGGAGCCTCGGATCGCTCAGCGGCGAGATGGCAGCGTTTTCATGGTGATGCGTACAAAGCTAGGGAACGTCTTTTCATCGGTTTCGACTGACGAGTGTGCCACCTGGTCGAAACCACAGCCCACCGGTCTACGCGCTCCCGAATCGATGGCGGGTCTCCACCCGATTGGCGACACTGGCGACATGGTCATTCTCTGGAACGAAGTCGAGGAGTACGACTACCAGTACAACCACTGCGGCAAACGCACTCCCTTGACCATCGCCGTTTCCAAGGATGGCGGCGAAACCTGGGTTCACAAAAAACAAATCGAGACGGACCCTGATTGGGAATTTACCAATCCTCACTGCTACTTTGCCCCGGATGGGGAGTTGATCATCGACTATGAAGCTTCGAAGATGAAGATCGTGGAATTCCCGGGTCTATTTGGGCGAGAACGGATGTCGATGCGCGCGATTATCGCCGACCTGGAGTGGCTCTACAGTGATGCGAAAGACGTGATAGGGATCATGTAAAGTTTGGGTATGAATACCTCCGAGCACCAGATGGGGCGAAGTGCAATGCAGCACGAACTACAAATCTTTGCAAGCAAAAGGTTGTCGGTGCAAATAGAGCGACCAGGAAACAGATTTAATGTGGGCCAAGACGCCCTGGATGTCGAACTATGATTCAATCTGCTGATTTGAAGAACTTTTGCGAAGGCACAGTGGTGTCCGTCTTGCCGGATGAGGTTGAAGGGTTGGTGACCTCTTTTGTGGCACTGCCTGAAAATCAGGCTTACCAAGCAGAGATCAAAGAAGACACGGGACTCGTTTATTTATTTACAGGCGGGATGGGGCGTGTTGAACAAGGTGTGAACAGCTGGGAAATTACGGAAATTGCGTTGTTTGTGCCTCTGTCGAGGGAGCCATTTAAAATCACCGCGGCCAACGAGCGACTGGAGGTCCTTGAATTGGCAGTCGCATTTTCCGCTGAAGACAGGGAGAGTTTTAATGAACACGAGCACAAGATTCAATCGTTTCAGACGTATTCTTCCTGTGGGACCTACAAAGAAAGAGTCAAGAGTGCCAAGACGATAAGCCGCACGCTGCTTCCGGAGTACACTTTTCCCCGGCTTTGCATTGGCTCGGTGGAGACGACTGGACCGGACCAGGTTGCCGCTCACCAGCATCCGATGTTGGAACAGCTCTTTTATGGGCTCAAAGACAACTGCTGTACGGTTCACGCTGATGAGGAGACGGTAGCATTCACTGAAAGGCAGCTGATCCACATACCACTTGGCTCCAACCACGGTGTAGAGGTCAGCGTGGAAAAAAAACTTCATTACATCTGGATCGATTTGTTCAAACACCAAAAGGGTATGGAGTGGATTGCGCAGGAGCACGTCCACGACGAATAAAAAACATCGGGCGGTTATGGCAGGTGGTGTTCTTCTGGCGGATCGTTAGCGGCTGGCACAAAGAGAGGGGTGCCGTATTGTGCGATTCCGAACTTTCCAATGACTTCCTGAATGTCGGGAGAGGTGAGGAAATCGACGAATTGCTGGGCTGCTCTAAAGTTGACATGCGGGTGTTTGGCTCGACTGACTATCATTGCGGCGTATTCATTTTTCATGTTTGGATCATGCTGGCAAAGGATGGCCAGTTTCAAATTATCCCGTTGGGCCAGAAAGGTGCCCCGGTCGCAGAGAGTGTGTGCCTGCATCTCGCTGGCCATCCGTAGGGTTGCAGCCATCCCGGAGCCGGCTTCGATATACCAGGCACCTGCCGGGGAAATTCCACAGTCGCGCCATGCCTGTTGTTCGCGAAGGTGTGTGCCGCTCTGGTCTCCCCGAGAAATAAACGGTATCTCTTTCTTGACCATCTTCTGTATGGCTGCGCCGATATGAGGAGTATTTTTAATAGACGCCGGGTCAGACTCCGGGCCTGCAAGCAGGAAGTCGTTGGACATGATGATGTGTCGTTGATCGGCGTAACCTTCGGCGACAAATTTATTTTCTGCAGCTGGGGCGTGTGTGAGCAGGACGTCTGCATCTCCACGCCGACCAAGTTTCAATGCCTGTGACGTCCTCCCCTAAACTTGCTCCAGGTTAAGTGAGAGAATCCAGTCCGGCCGGAGGCCGGGAAAGGATTCTTTGCGATGTCACAGCCGCGACACACGGTGGATCAGATTATTGCGAAATTACGCCGAGCGGATGTTGAGCCTGGTAAAGGGAAGACGGTTCCTGATGCTTGCAAGGTGCTTGGGATTTCCGAACAGACGTATTACCGTTGGCGCCAGAAATATGGAGGTATGCAGCCGGAGATGGCGAAGGAACTGAAAGCCCTTCAAAAAGAGAATGCTCGGCTGAAGAAGATGGTGGCGGAGCAGGCTCTTGATATGGAGATCCCCAAGGAAGCCGCGCAGGGAAACTGGTAAGCCCCGAACGTCGTCGACGA
>Ga0310121_10001387_pt1 | contig 24892 bp, 20 predicted proteins | sample CB27_Tmax_986_MG_FD_203504 | JGI IMG/M metagenome (GOLD analysis project Ga0310121, IMG submission 203504) | Marine microbial communities from Western Arctic Ocean, Canada - CB27_Tmax_986 | ecosystem: Environmental > Aquatic > Marine > Oceanic | place: Canada: Western Arctic Ocean | collected...
GGGGACTAACTGATCGGGAGCTCGCTCCGCAGCGCTTCTCTGATTCGCTCGACCCACGACTCCTTCACGCCTACATCGTGCGCGAACTCGGGCCAGCGACGCACCGCAGCACGTACCTGCTCGTAGATAGCTTCGGCGCGACCACGCTTGATGGACGTCGACTTCGCTGACGCTCGCGGATCGTCGACCGTGAAGTGGTCCCGCTTCCCGTTCACCGTCATCTGATGTGTAGCCGTCCAGTCGCCCGTCGGATTGTAGGCGAAGGTCAGGTCGTACGCAGGAGAGAGGGACCAGTGGCCCGTCTTGTCCATGAGGAAGGACGACTTGAGGATACGACGGCAAGTGTGTTATATCGTCAAAAACGGCGACTTAGCATCACCAGAGACATACAAGTCGCCAACTCTGGCGAGATCACATCAGACCAAGGCCCACGCCCTACGGCATTCCGGGAGGCGCCACCCGCCGCATCGTCGCCTGCTCGAACGCGTAAGCCAGCTCGAGCAGCCGCGGCTCGCTACACGCCATTCCTGTGAAGCTCACGCCGAAGGGGCGAGGATTCGCGTCGAACCCGTCCGGCATCGGCGGGCCGTTCGTATTCGCCAGGAACCCGAACGGCACGATCACGGTCGGATAACCGGGGCGCGCCGCGATGCCGGCGCCGCTCGAGCCCGGGAAGAGAAGTGCGTCCAAGCCCAGGTCGTTCATCACCTCGTCGATCCCATGCTCACCGTTCAGGTACAAGTCCCGCGCGCGATCGGCCTCGTACGTGGCTCGGTCCGCCTCCAGGTCGATGGCGTCAGACCTGTCGAGGTTCGCCTGCGCATACTTCATGGAACCGGCCTGCTCATGGGCCACGTTCCACGCGCGTAGCTCGGTCAGTGTCTTGACGGGTGCCGACGGACCGAGTGAGGCGAGCCACGCGTTGAAATCGCGCTTCATGCCGTAGGTGAGCACACTGCTCCTGCCACTCACCAGCAGGTTGTGCTCAAGATCCGGATCGATGACGCTGGGGATGTCTGCTGGATCGACGATCGTCGCCCCCTGCGCCGCGAGGATCTCGATCGCCTCTGCCATCAGCGCCCTTCCCTCGTCCGTCAGGCGGTTCTGGAACCGGTCGGTCTCGGGAACCTGAATCGAGTCGTAGTACGAGGCTCGAGGGATGCCGATGCGGGCCCCCTGCAGCCCATCGGCTAGGAGGAACGCCGTATAATCTCCGTTTGGCGGAGGCTCGCAGGTCAACGTCGCCGCGTCGTTCGGATCCGGATCTGCACCCTCAAGCGCCCCGAAAAAGATCGCCGCATCGGTGACGGTCCGCGCCATCGGTCCGGCGATGTCTTGATCGGCGGTGATCGGGATCACGCCATACCGGCTCACCCGACCGACTGTCGGCTTGATCCCCGCCAGCATGTTCGCGTTCGCCGGCGACAGGATCGAGCCCGAGGTCTCGGTGCCCACGTTCACGGCCCAGAAGCTCATCGCCGTGCCGATTCCCGAACTCGAGCCGCCCGTCCCCATCACAGGCCGGCCGTCGTTGCGGCCCTCCCGCGGATCGCGGCGAGGATCGTACGGGTTCAGGCCGAAGTCCCCTACCGCACTGTAGTTACCGGGCATACCGTTGGCCATGAAGTTCGCGAGCTCGGTCATCACCGTCTTGGCGAGGATGATGGCGCCGGCCTCGCGGAGGTTCGTGACCATCGTCGCCTCGTACGGGGGGACGAACCCCTCGAAGGCCAGCGCACCCCCCGAAGTCGGGATGTGGGTGGTGTGGACGTTGTCCTTGAGAGCGACCGGGATGCCGTGTAGTGGACCGCGCACGCGACCCTCCGCACGCTCCTGGTCGAGCCGGTCCGCCTCTTCGAGTGCGTTCGCGTTGATTGAGATCACCGCGTTCACTCGCTCCTCGTAGAGGGCGATGCGCAGGAGGTGGGCCTCGACCAGCGCCCGCGAGGTCACGCGCCCTTCCTCCATCGCGCGCTGCATCTCGGGGATGGTCGCCTCTACCACGTCGAAGCTCTCCTGCGACGACGTACAGGACGAAAGCAGCGCGCCCAGCAAGACGGCGATGAGCAGAAGGTCGGGGCGATTCTTGAACATGGTCATGGCTAGCTCCCTCGGAACCGGACAACGACCGGCCTTTGTCGAGGGGCCGGACGGGGCCGAGCAACATGAGAAAGGGAGGGGCGGGGCGCCAGTCGGACGGTCCAGTGGGTTGAACCGGACTGGCTCGAGTGACCTCCTCGACCCGCTCATGCAGCGTGGGGTCCCGGTTTGGACTAATCCCGCAGTGCGAACGTCACCAGCGTGTGTCCGGAGATCACGGAGAGGTACTGCCTTCCGTCCACCATGAACGTGACCGGTGCCATCACGATCTGCGCGCCGAGGCTCGCCTTCCACAACTCCTCGCCGGTCCGTGCGTCAAGCGCATGGAAGTAGCCCTCTCGGCCCCCGGTGAACAGCAGGTCCGAGGCGGTCGTCAGCATGCCACTGTCGCTGACGTCGAACTGCTCGAACTTCCACACCGGCTCGCTCGTGTGTGGGTTGAGAGCGATCACCGCACCGTGTCCTACCGCGTCCGTCCAGTTGTTGATCGGCGAGCTCCGCCCAATCCCGATCGTCGGTGAGCCCGGCGCCGGCGTTAACACGTCGAAACCACCGCCGAGAAAGGATCGGCCGGGACGATACTCCGACTCCTCTGGCCGATAGATCGTCGCGTAGTCCTCCCACGCGGAGAAGTAGAAGAGGCCCGTGCGCGGACTGTAGGAGGGCGGGTACCAGTTGGTGCCACCCTGATTGCCCGGCCACGTGGGCTCACCCGGCGGTTGCGGCGTGGGGATCGGCCTTCCGTTCTCGTCGAGACCGCTCGACCAGTTCACCTTCACGAACGGCGCTCCCGAAAGGAACTCCCCCGTGACACGGTCGAGAACGTAGAAGTACCCATTCCGATTCGCCCACAGCATCAGTCTTCTCGGCGCTCCGTTCCACTCCATATCGACGAGCACGGGGACCTGAACCGAGTCGTAGTCGTACCCGTCGTTCGGCGTGAACTGGAAATACCACACGAGTTCGCCGGTGTCCGCATCGAGTGCAACGACCGCGTCCGAGTACAGGTTGTCGCCCGGACGCTGCTCGGCATTCCAGTCGGGACCCGGGTTCCCGATGCCCCAGTAGGTCAGGTTGAGCTCTGGGTCGTACGACCCGGTGATCCACGCCGGCGCACCACCGTGCTCCCAGTCGTCGCCCTCCCAGGTGTCGTGTCCCGGCTCGCCGGGACCCGGGATCGTGTAGAAGCGCCACGCCTCTTCTCCCGTGTCGGCGTCGTAGGCGGCAACGAAACCGCGGATGCCGTACTCGCCGCCCCCGACCCCGACGATCACCTTGTCCTTCACGACCAGCGGTGCCATCGTGATCGAATAGGCGAGCTGGACGTCCCCGACCTCGACGTTCCAGAGCGGCTGCCCGTTGGTCGCGTCGATCGCGATGAGCCGGGCGTCCAGCGTGCCCATGAACACCTTGCCCTCGAGCACCGCGACCCCGCGGTTGTTGGCACCGCAGCACACGCTCGCCGCCTCGTCCGGCGTGTGCTGATACATCCAGAAGACCCGACCCGTGACGGCGTCCACGGCCATGACGTCGTTGGGGCGTTCGGTGATGTACATGATCCCATTATCGACGATCGGGTTCGACTGCCACGCGCCGAACACCTGATTCTGGAGCATCCACTTCAGCTCCAATTCGTCTACGTTGTCTGATGTGATCTGGTCGAGTGAGCTGTAGCGCTGACTCGAGTACGAACCGTTGTACGTGAGCCAGTTCTCGGGCTCGTCCGCCGAACCGAGAATCCGATCGTACGTCACCTGTGCTCGGATATGGGAGGGCGCCAGAAGCCCCCCCATGACGGACACCAACACCAGCGTACGCGCGATGGACTTCACGGAAGGCCTCTGAGTGAAAGGAGATACCCGATGAGGTCGGCGACCTCGTCCGCCGACAGCGTCGTCGGTTTCATGATCGGCGTCAGGCTCGCTTCGTACTCGACGAGATTGGATTTGGTGAGCGAGCGGAGCCGACCGTTCGAATCGATAAGTTGAACCGTGTAAGTATCTTCATTTACTCGTCTCCCCCGGATCGTTTCGCCGTCACGTGTCACCGCGCGCACGGAGCGATTGATCGGCAAGAGGGCACGGCCCGGGTCGAGTAGCGTGCGCTGCAACGCGGCCGGTGTGCGAATGGAGCCGATGTCACTGAGGTCGGGCGCCGTGTACGGACCCCGCCCGCCCACCCGGTGGCAGGAGGCGCACTCCCCTCTCCCGTCGAACAGCCCCCGCCCGCGAGCTGCATCGCCGACCCTGACCGCAACGCCGCTCGCATCGAAACCCGCCCGAATATAGGCGACGATTCCGTCGAGCTCGTCTTGCCGCAGATCGAAGGCGGGCATGCGGGCGTTGGAAAGGCCCGCCGTGATCACATCGCGAAGGTCGTCGTCCGACAGCACGCGGCTGAACTGGCCGCGCCGGAGATCCATACCGTCTACGCCATCTCCACTCGCCCCGTGACACAACGAACAATCGGCCGCATACACGCGGGAGCCCGCCTCGATGTCCTCACTGCTGTACTGGTGATCGGAAGCACTCTGCGCGAAACCCTGTTCGGGTAGCGTGAGCATCGGCGCCAAGGCACAGGACCACAGAAGGGCAAGGCGAAAGAATGAGCGCATGTGATCTCTCCTGTGAGTCGCGAGGGATCGGAAAAACCAAGCCCCGGATGGGTGGGGATAACGTGAGGAAGTGGCACTGACGCGTCAAACACGGAGACTCCCAATCTCCAGGCGCTGGCACGGGACACAGTTTCCTCCCATTCATATGTCGACATAGAAGACTCGTACGTGCCAGGAATTCGCATGTGCCGAGAGACCGTGCACTAACGGCGGCGATGAAAAGCCGGCAGGAGGAATCATGCTCAGGTTGATGAGAGTCACGCTCATGAGCGGCGTCTTGGTCTTGACTGTGCTAACTGGGGCTCGAGCGCAGAACAGCCTGTCCATCGAGCAAGTCAAAGATGGCCTCTACGCCATCATCGGTAGCGGCGGGAACGTCGGTGTACGGGTGACCGACGAGGGAGTGATTCTGATCGATGACAAGTTTCCGCAAAACTTCGCCGAGATCCAATCACTGGTCAGCCAGGTAAGCGATCAACCGGTCCGGTACGTCCTCAACACCCATCATCATGGCGACCATTCCGGGGGCAACGTCGAGTACATCGAAATCGCGGAGATCATCGCGCACCAGAATGCCAGGGACAACATGGTCAGAGGAGACCAGGACGCTCCGCCGCGACTGGTCTTCACGGATCAGACCGCCGTCTATCTGGGCGGCGTCGAGGTGCGGGCATTCTACATGGGCCGTGGGCACACGAACGGCGATGCCGTGATCTATTTTCCCGACCTGAAAACGGTACACGGAGGCGACCTACTCCATGGTACCGCGCCGTTCATCGACTACGGAAACGGCGGCAGCAGCAAGGGCTGGGTCTCGACCATGAACAACATCTTGGCACTGGATTTCGACACCGCCATTCCCGGCCACGGCGCGATCATGAACCGCGACGACGTGGTCAATTTTCGCAATCAGATGGAAGCGGTTCGTGCCCGTATGGCGGGCCTGATCCGGTCGGGCATGCCCAAGAGCGAAGCGTCTGACCGCATACGGACGCAGAGCATCAGCTGGACCCTGGCAGAAAACGGCCTCTTCATGCAGAGAAGCATTCCGGGCTTCTACGATGAGATCGCGGCTGAGTTGCGAGAGTAGCTTTTGGGGCCTGGCCTCTAGTTCTCCAGCATCTGGAGCGACGTGGCGCGGGCGATCAGCCCCTGCTGGACTCCGAATGCGCCACGAGGGACGTCCCGACCATGTCACCCATCACGTTGATCGTCGTGTTGCCCATGTCGACGAGCCGGTAGATGCCGCCGACGATGGCCGCGATCTCGATCGGGAGGTTGAAAGCCTGTACGTAAATCAGCGCGATCACGAATCCACCGCCCGGGATGCCGCCTGAGGCTTCGGAAAGCAGGAGTCCGATGAAGAGGATGGAGAGGAAAGACGCCGCGTCGAACTCGACCCCCGCGGCTTGAGCCGTAAAGAGGAGTACCGCTCCCAGCATGACGGAAGTGCCGTCCTTGTTGAGCTGAGCACCGAGCGGAAGCGTAAACGAGTAGAGCGCCCTCGGGAGCCGAATCTTCTCGGCCATCTCGAGCGCGACGGAGAGGGAAGCCAAGCTCGACGTGGTCGCGGCCGTGGTCGCCCATAAGGGGCCGGTCTCCCGAAGGAACCGACTCGGGCTCCGTTCCGTGAACGTCCGGAGTAACACGACGTAGCCCACGAATACGATGAGCTGCGCGGCATACACCCCAAGGAGGAACTTCGTCAGGGGACCGAGCAGCGCGGCGCCGTATCGTCCCACCGTCACGGCCATGAGCGCTCCGATACCAACGGGTGCGACGACCAGGATCAGGTCGACGAGCCGTCGAAAGAGTCCCGCCAGATCCGAGTAGGCCTCCGCGAGGCGATCACGAGTCGCCCCGGTCAGCATGAGCGTCGCGATGCCCAGGAGAACGGCGACCACAACGAGCTGCACGACGTTCCCCTCTGCGAAGGCCTGGAACACGTTCGTCGGGACCATCCCCAACAGCACCTCCGCGATCGAGGGTACAGTCCCCACTGTGCCCTCCACCTGCTCGGTGAGCTGCATACCGACGCCGGGCCGAAGCAGGGCCATCGCCCCGATCCCGAGCGACAGAGCAACGACGTCCGTGACGACGTAGTAGCTCATGATCTTCCCCGCGAGCCGCCCGAACGTGCGAACATCCGTCAACGCGGTGAGCCCCGCGAGAAGGTTGAAGAAGACGAGCGGGATGGCCGCGAGCACCAGCAGCCGGATGAAAAGGTCACCGATGGGCTGAATGACTATGATCCGCTCGCCGAGGGCTGCCCCCAGAACCGACCCGAGCACCATGCCGATGAAAATTCGGGTTCCCAGTCCCATGCCTGCGCGGCGATCCGGGGACGCGGCGGGGGTCGAGCCCTCTGTCATCGAGTCAGGGAGGCGAGGCTGGATGTGGTCATGCCGATAACTTGCGCGTACGGCATGCGCCGGCAAGTGGACGCACGCTGGGCCGCAGTCGTCGCCCTTCGCCCGACTGTCGGTTTCGACCGCCCGCCCGTTATACTGCCAGCCGGCATTTTCCACCGGCTTCGACGAAAGCCCTTCAGGGACGAGGCATCATGAGACTAGAACAGATGGGCGTAGGCCTTGTTCTCACCGCTGGACTGGCGGTACTCCCGGCGTGTGCCGGTGAGAATCAAGCCGGGTCGCGAGGGGATGGCGTGAAGGGCGGGGACGACCGGGCCGGCGCATACGACGGCGTGGCAGACTGGTGGAAGCCGGCCGCGGACCACACAGGGCCGTGGACGTGGGGGCAGGTGTCGGGCGTTGCGGCAGACACCCCGGACCGCATCATCGTGGCGGTGTGGGGAGACCGGGACGCGGCCGGCCGGGAGAGAGAGGGCAGCTCGAACTACCTCGTGGTCGTCGACCGGAACGGAAACATCATCGAGAACTGGTCGCAGTGGGACTCGACCTTCAACAAGCCTCACCAGGTCTACATCAGTCCTTACGATCCGGAGCGCCACGTCTGGGTCGTGGAGCGCGGTGGCGGCAAAGACGTCAACATGCAGATCCTCAAGTTCACCAATGACGGCAGCGAGTTGGTGATGCGGCTCGTCGATCCCAATCACCCCACGACCCGCGCGGAGGCACGAGCAAATCCGAACCCGGGCCCGTTCACCTACGGTGATCCGGCGGTACTCGTCTTCCTCCCGGACGGCAGTTTCCTACTCGGCGACGGGTACTGGAACTCCCGCATCATCAAGTACAGCGCATCAGGCGAGTACCTGATGGAGTGGGGGGAGCTCGGCGACGGCCCAGGACAGTTCGACCTCGTCCACGGTGTCGCCGTGGACCGGAATAGCCGGGTCTACGTCGGCGACCGGACGAACAACCGTATCCAAGTCTTTACCGAAGACGGCGAGTTCATCGAGGAATGGCCGGACGTTTCTGATCCCGTCGGAATCTTCATCGATGAAAACGAGGCAGTCTGGGTGATCTCTGCGGCACTGAACCGGATCCTCAAGTACAACCTCGACGGTGAGCTTCAGTACTACTGGGGTGCATACGGTGGGACGCGGGGCGGCTTCGCCGGCGGCTTGTCGCGTCCGCACCAGATGGATGTCGACCAGGAGGGCAACGTCTACATCGCCAGCTGGGATGGGGGCTGGCTGAACAAGTTCGTTCCGAAGCCGGGCGCCGATCCGAGCAAGCTGGTGGGCAGGGGGATCGTGTTGGGGAACTAGGACGGCCGTAGCCCCCACAACGCTCAGCGTGACATCAGAGGATGTCCAACTAAATGCCGCAGTTCATCTGCCAGGTGTGCGAAGAGGCGTTCAGCGTCCCCGACGCCGCACTGGAAAAATATCCGGGTTGGGAACCGAAGTACTGCCGTAAACACTCTCCCAACGCGAAGAAGGCGAAGCGCCCCGCCCCGAAAGGCGCAAGCTCCAGGAAGCCGGCGTCAGTCCGGAGCAGCCCGGCGGCCGCAAGGGAAGAAAACCTCACCCGGGCCGAGGTCCTCGCCAAGTACACCGACGGACCCGACACAGGCATCTTCACGGACGGAAGCGCCCAGCCCAACCCCGGTCCCGGCGGCTGGGGCTTCGTGTGGGTAGAGGCCGGCGACATCGAACTCGAGATGCACGGCTCCACCTCCGACACGACCAACAATCGCATGGAGCTAACGGCGCTGATCGAAGCGTACCGGGCCCTCCCGGAGACAGCGACCGTTACCGTCTTCACGGACAGCCAACTCTGCTTCAACACCGTCACGAAGTGGGCGCCTGGTTGGGAGCAAAAGGGCTGGAAGCGCAAGGGCGCCCCACTGAAGAACCTTGATCTCGTGAAGGAGCTACTGAAGCTCTACCGTGCACGTCCGAACTGCCCGCTGAAGTGGACACGTGCGCACGTCGGTTCGAGGTGGAACGAGTACGCCGACTCGCTAGCCACCGCCTGGAATCGGTCGGAATTCTAAGCGCCCGGCCAGTCCCCCGAAACTTCGGTCATGCCTTGACCGTCTAGGTATCTAGGCCTAGCTTGGTGACGCCTAGACACTCTAGGCAACCAAAAGGAGACTTCGCTCCGATGGCTCCGAAGAACACACTGCTTCATGGGACCCTGGAGGTCCTGATCCTCAAGACGGTGTCCCACGCCCCTCGTCATGGCTACGCGATCGCCCGCTGGCTTGAGGAGCACACAGGGGAGGCCATTCAGGTTGAGGAGGGATCTCTCTATCCGGCTCTCTATCGCATGGAGCAAAAGGGACTGCTCGCTTCGACCTGGGGGCGTTCGGAGCTGGATCGGCGGGCGAAGTTTTATGAGTTGACGCCCAAGGGCCGGGCTCGCCTATCGGAAGAGGTGGAGGCCTGGACCGCCTTTTCCCAAGCCGTGTCTGTGATCCTGACGGGCTGAGGACGACGCCTGGGACGGGACCGGAGGACGCCGCGGATTATCTCTGCCGAGATCGTGAAGCTCGGCCGAAAGACGCTCGGCCTGTCCGCCGCGGTCCGAGGTCTACTCGGTGAAATCGATTCGTCTCTGCCCGTCTCGGACGTTCAGACCATGGAACAGAACGTCGCCACGTCCATGGCCCAGCCCCGCTTCATGACGTTGCTGTTGAGCCTGTTCGCAGGTGTAGCCTTGATGCTGGCGGCCATCGGGACCTACGGCGTCATGTCCTATTCAGTGGCAGAACGAAACAGGGAGATCGGCATCCGGATGGCCGTGGGGGCGGAGAGCTCCTCCGTCCTGAGTATGGTGCTGAAGCAGGGTGGAGCTTTGGCGGGGTTGGAGCTGGTGATTGGTGTGGCGGGCTCCTTCGGCCTTACCCGGTTCCTGGGTGCTCAGCTGTACGAGGTGAGCGCGACCGATCTCGGAGCGTTCGTGGTGGCACCGTTGTTCCTGGCGTTGGTGGCAGTTGCCGCCTGCTACTTCCTGACACGGCGCGGGACCCGCGTCGATCCGGTGACCGCGCTACGGGCGGACTAACACGGCGGCCGTGAGATGCCCCGGGCCGCCAACACGGCCCGGGGCCAGCTCGCATCTCAGTTCGGGTTTCTACCACTCCGGTTGCTCCCTCCGATCGGGTCGCCGGCGGGCATCTGGAGCTGCGGGCCAGGCACCGTGTTCTCGATGCGCGATTGCCAGCGCCGAATGTCGGAAGCCACGAGCCGCTCGTGTGGTGACGGTGCCGACGTGCTCTCGACTCGGGCCGCAAGCGTCTCGAGACGATCGGACAGAATGGCTCGTACCTCGGCAGGGTTCACGGCGCTGCTCGCTTGTTGCATCATCCGATCGACGACCGAGCGCTGAACGGAATGAAGGACACGCTGCCGGTACTCATCCCTAGGTGCGGGCGCGTCCCACGTGACCTCGAAGAGCCGATCCGTAACCTCCTCCAGGTTGGGGTAATCCCCCATGCTCCCGAATACGACGAGCCGGGACATCCGCTGCGGGTGAAGAACCTCCCCCACCGAAAAATTGGCCGAGGCTTCAGCGGCTGCCAGCGGATCGAACAGGAGCTCCGTGTTGCCCGGGAAGGCCTCGCCCTCGCCATATCGGTAGGCCGGCGGCGGGATCATGGACACGATCTCCTCCGGGAGCGTCAGGAAATCGACGTCCAGGGTCGACAGAATGGTCTCCAGAGCGTCACGCTGTTCGTCACCAGAGACGATCGTGAACGGAATCTGGCCATCTCCCTTCAACGCGTTCCGGTAATCGGCACCGCCGAGGCTCTGAGCCGCCGAGCGCAGCTGGAACCGGTGATGCATGTAGAGGGGGAGCAGTACGTACTCCAGATTCGAGAGAGGCTCACCCGTGCGAATCGCGTCGGCGCCGAACCGCCGGAGTCCGATCTCGCGGACACGGATCTCTAGTTTGAGCTGATCCACCAGGTTGGCACCGTTGTCCCACACGCTGGCGTACTGATGACCGGCTCCGATGAAGTTGTTGTTGCTGTGCCCCATGTAGATGAGGCCGGCTTCCACGCCCTGCTGCGCGATCCGGGCCAGCTCACTGACTTCATCGGTTCCGGGCACAAACTCACGATAGAGCCAATTCACGGAGAGCTTGTCGTACTCTCCGATGCGCTGCACGTAGGCGTTCGACAAGTCGAGGTTGCCGTTCCCGTCGATTTCGACCAACGGCGCAGGATAGTCCATCACGCTCTCCCGCCCGTAGGCGCTGGCCATGTAGTTGTGAGGGAACCCGAGCGTGTGACCGACCTCGTGGGCCGAGAGCTGACGTACCCGAGCCAGTGCCATCTCGACTGCCGCCGATTCGTCTACGACCTGAGCCAAATACTCGAAGTTCGGCGCCCCGGCCAAATCGCACGTCTCACAGTAGGCACGCCGGTCCCAGTCCGAGACGATGTCGAAATATCCGCCACCGCCCGGTGAGGAGATGCCACCCGGGAACGGTGCCACCATGCCCTGGCCGTGAAGGTAGTCCTGCCGCAGTCGCAGGCTACCGAGGTTCACCACGCCCCGCACGATCTCGCCCGTACGTGGATCTGTAACGGTGCTCCCGTAGGAGTAGCCGCGAGTTCGGCGGTGGGTCCAGTGGATCATGTTATAGCGGATGTCCTGGGGATCCACACCCGCGGGCAACACCTCGACCCGAAAAGCGTCGATGAACCCCGCGGCCTCGAACGCGTCGTTCCACCAGCTCGCGCCCTCGATCAGGGCACTGCGAACAGGCTCCGGCGTGCCCGGATCGACATAGTAGACGATGGGCTCGACCGCCTCGGAGGGCCCGGGTCCGGGATTGCGCTTCTCCAGGCGATGGCGCGCCACCCATCTCTGGCGCGTGTCCTCATCGATGGCTGTGGCATAGTCGTAGACCGTGGGGCCGTTGACCCCCACTCTCGGGTCCGCAGTGCGAGTGCGGTAGCCGTCATCGGGCAGCCGAATGAAGGAATGGTGCTGGCGCAAAGTGATCGCTCCTCCGGTGGCGGCAACCCCCTGAACCAGCCCGCCCGGCTGGGCGCTCGTGAAGGTGAGTATGGCCTCGACCTCGGTGTTCTCCGGAAAGGACCGAGTCGCGGGCATGTGAATGGCGCTCCGCGACCGGTCGAGCGAGAAGCTGCCCTGGTTCCGCTGCGCGATCTGCGCTACGACGCCTCGCGCGTCACGAAGGAAGAACTCTGTGGCGTCCACCAGCACGCGGCCATCGGTCTCCGCCACGATGTCGAAGCCCCAGTGTACCGACGGTGCGAACGCATCGCGCACGGCCTGAGCCTCCGTCGGATTATCGCTGCGGGCGCGGAACCGGTAGTTGGGCTCCATGAGGAGGACCCGGGGCCCGATACGCGTCGGCTCCAAGATGTGTGTGCCCCGCAGTTGACCCCTGTCGATACCGACCGGATTGCTTCCGAGTCCCGACCCCATGGAGATCTGGTAGAGGAACTCCCTACCCAGGTCTGCGATCTCCCAGTAGAGCGACCCAGTGGAATCTTCCCAATAGAGGTTGAAGAACCCCTCCATCCGGTCGGCGTTCTGGGTCTTTTCCTCGATGCTGGGCAGTGCGCCCTCCTGGGCCGCGGCCGAAGACACCCAGCCCGCGGAAAGCACGATGGTGAGAGCGGGGAGAATCACGAGCCTGAGCAGCCTGGCGGCTGTCCGTGAAAGCGATGAGCACAGCGATGAGGACAGCATTGGGGTCACCTCCTTGGGAGTCGATTCCTGAGTCACACGACGCGTATCCGGAGTACGCATTCGTGACACACTCTAGACTTCCCAACCAACCCGCACCAGCGCATGTCGCTGGTGCGATCAGGAGGCGTCGGCGCTGCGATCAGGAGGCATCGCTGGCTTCCCCCGAGGGTTTTTCGACAGCCACCGGTATGCCTTGTACGCCCCATACCCGACGGCTCCAACGGTCAGAACCGCCGGAATCCACCCCAACACGTTCAGGACGATGGCCCCCGCGATCACAACCGCGCCTCCCTGCAGCCAACCTACGAGCTGACCCCGATGTCGGGCGCTGACAACGTCCTTCTCAGTGAACACTTTTACGGGCAGGCTCATCTCGACCCCTCACGCTCTCTGCGAAATGTCTGGTTGATACCGGCTGTGAAGCCTGGCCAACGCAAGACCTCTTGGTGATGACTCACCGAATCTCTCATGACTCCGTGGCATACGGTAGCGATGGTACTGTAGCGATGCGCTTGCTGATCGGCGTCACGGTCACGATCGCGCGGCGTTTTCTATGCCATTAGTTTCCACGGGCAGCGCCATCGTTCCATACCAGACACTCCGGCCCGCGAACCGGCATCCCAGGAGATTGACCCATGAAGCCCCGATCTGTCATAGTCGGATTGACCCTCGCCTTCGCCATGGTGGCCACGTCTCTGTCCGCCCAGGAGAGGCGCCCCTTGGATCATCCCGACTACGACGTCTGGAACCGTATCGACGGGGAGCGCCTGGCGCCCGACGGTGACTGGGTGGTGTACGCCCTCGTGCCAGGTGACGGCGACAAGACCCTGGTCCTTCGTGAAACACGCTCCTCGGGTGAGTGGAGGCGACCTCGCGGCACCGAGGCGCGCTTCACGGCGAATTCTCGGTGGGTCGTGTTCACCGTCGAGCCGTCGGATGCGGCGGTAGACGCTGCCAAGGCCGAGGGAAGCAAGGGTGACGCGCTGCCGAAGGATTCCTTGGCCATGGTGGAGCTGGGGGCCCTGACGCCAGGCGCTGAACCCGGTGGCTACGTGGCGGGACGCGTGAAGTCTTTTTCGGTGCCGGAAGACGAGGGGGAGTGGGTCGCCTACCTACTCGAGGCCCCGGCGGAGGATGACGATGCCCGTGAGAGCGGAGAGGAGGAGCCAGAAGCCGAAGACGAGGCGCATGACAAGGACGAGGGCACCGAGCTCGTTCTTCGGCATCTAGCGTCCAGCACCGAGTTCCGCTTCCGGGGGGTCACCGCGTACCGCTTCTCCGGAGACGGCGCGAACCTCTATTACACTGTCTCCAGCGAGGACGGAGCGGCAGACGGTGCGTACCGCGTCGAGGTCGAGTCTGGAGTCGTCACCTCCCTCGCTACAGGTGAGGGGAAGTACACTCAACTAGTCGTCGACGAGTCGGGGCGACGAGCTGCCTTCCTCACGAACAAGGACGATTGGGAAGACGAGCAACCCTCCTTCACCCTCTACGTCGATGACGCCCCGCTCGCCAGCGAAGGAGACCCGGGGATCCCCGAAGGCTGGTGGGTCAATCAAAAGGGAGACGTCACGTTCTCGGATGACGGCTCCAGGGTCTTCTTTGGAACGGCACCCAGGCCTGCTCCCGAACCCGAGGGCGAGACTGACGAGGAGGACGAGGTCACGCTCGACGTCTGGAACTGGCAGGACCCGTATATCATGCCCATGCAGCTCATCCAGACCGAAAGCGAACGTGACCGTGCGTATACGGCGGTCGTACCATCGGATGGCGGACCCGTAATACAGCTCGGCACGTTGGACCTTCCGAATGTCACGGTAGGAAGCGACGGCGACGCCCTTGTGGCCCTCGGAACGACGGGCCTGCCCTACCGACAGCTCGTGTCGTGGGATGGGCGTTATGCCGACTACTACACGATCGACGTAAATGATGGCACCCGGAAGCTCGTAGCCGAGCGCGTCCGGAGCGGAAGACCATCCCTGTCCCCGGACAGTCGGTTCATCTACTGGTGGGACGGAACTGAGAGAGCCTGGCTCGCGTGGTCCATCGAAACCGGTGAGGCGAGCAACCTGAGCGCGCAAATCCCGTTCCCTGTCCACGACCTCTTCGACGATCGACCCGAGCCCCCGGGATCCATTGGGACGCCACGCTGGACCGAGGGCGACGCAGGTATCCTGATCAACGACTGGCACGACATCTGGCTGATCGATCCCACAGGGCGCGAATCTCCCCGAAACGTCACCGAGGGAGTGGGGCGACGCGAGGGCCTGCGATTCACCTACGTGCAGACGGACCCGGAGGAAGACGTCGTTCCCATGGGCCGGGACGTACTTTTGTCGGCGTTCCACCTGACCGACAAGTCTGACGGGTTCTACCGGGACCGCTTCGATCGTAACAATGAGCCCCGGCCCTTGGTGATGGACGACGTCGACTTCTCTACGCCGACCAAGGCGGAGGATTCAGACATTGTGCTCCTCACACGGCAGACGTTCCGAGAATTCCCCGACCTTTGGATGGCAGGAGAGATGCTCGACGGACTGACCAAGATCTCCAACGCCAATCCCCAGCAGGAAGAGTATACGTGGGGCACGGAGGAGCTCGTGTCGTGGAATTCCAACGACGGCATCCCACTTCAGGGGATCCTCTACAAACCGGACGACTTCGATGCGAGCCGCGAGTACCCCATGATGGTGTACTTCTACGAGCGTTTCTCTGACGGCTTGCACCAATACGCCGTGCCAGCGGCCGGAAGCTCATCCATCAATCGAAGCTTCTACGTGAGCCGCGGTTACGTCCTTTTCGTACCCGACATCCCGTACGAGTTGGGACACCCGGGTGAGAGTGCGGCGGACGCGGTGATCCCGGGCGTGCTGTCGATCTTGGACTTGGGCTTCGTGGATCTAGATCGGATAGGTGTCCAAGGACACAGCTGGGGTGGATATCAGATCTCGTGGATGATCACGCGAAGCAACCTCTTCGCCGCCGCAGAAGCGGGAGCCCCGGTCGTGAACATGACGAGCGCGTACGGTGGCATCCGGTGGGGCACGGGGATGGTGCGGCAATTCCAGTATGAGCAGACCCAGAGCCGGATCGGCGGAACCCTGTGGGATCGGCCGCTCGAGTACCTGGACAACTCCCCGCTATTCCAGGCGGATAAGATCGAGACCCCGCTCCTCATGATGCACAACGACGAGGACACCGCGGTTCCGTGGTATCAGGGGATCGAGATGTTCGCAGCCATGCGGCGACTCGGAAAGCCCACCTGGCTTCTCAACTACAACGGCGAGCCGCACGGTCTCAGGCGAGAGGCCAACCGACGGGACTTCGCCATTCGAATGCAGCAATTCTTCGACCACTACTTGATGGACGCACCGCCGCCTGTCTGGATGGTCGAGGGCGTTCCTGCTGTCTTGAAAGGCAAGACGTTGGGACTGGACTTGGTGACGAAGCCGGTGACACAGCAGGGAAGATCTGGCGGCGGGAGACCTTGAGGCTCTAAACCGCCTGTCTTTCTCACGCAACGGCGCCGATGGGACCCCCGAGTGGGGGTCCCATCTCGCCGTTGTCTAGCTGCCGGTCTCTCTAGCTACCGGCCAACCCCCGCACCGCCTCGGCCAAGGTCCGTACCTTGGAGGCATCCGCAGTCCGTCCCGCTTCGCGCTCCAGCTCTCCGGCAAGCGACCTCAGAGCCGTGCGCCGGGCCGCACCTGACGCTCGCTCAGCGGCGGCCAGCGTCCCGCGGACTTCTGCGATCCGGGACGAAGCCATCGAGCGCGAACGGTCGAGCTGATCCACATAGGCACCCGCCAAGGCAAACGTGTAGGGCCAGACGAACCTGGGCTGCCCCTGCGCGTTCAGATGGTCGAGACGAACGGATTTCGCGGCGTCGATCTCGTTCTGCGACATCACGTCGCTGGCGGTGAGCTCGAAGATATCGAGTCCACGTGCGATCTCGGAGCTCACGAGAACTCCGTTGTACCAGTAGACCGACCAGGTTCCGCCCGCACCCTGGCGAGTCGCGTCGGTGGGCCCCCGGTCGTGGAACGCGATTTCGACCGGATTCTTGGCATCGGTCCAGTCGAAGACAGAGACGCCACCCTGATACCAGGACTGAGCCATGATATCACGGCCCGGGACCGGAATCAGCGAGCCGTTGTGGGCCACGCAGTTCTCGAGTGAGGTCTGAGGCGCAGGCATCTTGTAGTACGACTGGAACACCAACTTCCCGTCTTCGATCGTGAAGATGGCGTTCGCGCCCCACTCCATGGGATCACCGACGCGGCACTTCGGACCGCCGCCCCCGCCCCACTCGTCGGTGAAGAGCACCTTCGTGCCGTCGTTGTTGAACGTGGCGGAGTGCCAGTAGGCGAAGTTTGAGTCCGCCGCTGCCTCGAGCCGCACGGGATTCGTGGGATCACTGATGTCGAGCAGGAGCCCATACCCGCCGCAAGCCCCTCCGGCGAACCCGATCTCCGGGTACACCGTGATGTCGTGGCACTGTGAGGGGCCGCGATTCCCCCCGGTCCCCGGCCTCTGCCGCCGGGCCTGGAACTCCGGCAGGCGCTCGCGGAGCGAGGCGCTGTCGGCGGCGGTCGCAGCTCCGCGGCCGCCCCGTGCGGCGACGATCTCCTCGAGCCACGGTCCAGTCTGGCGGTCGGACAGCACGCTTTCCTGCCCGCCCCTCATCCCGATAAACGCGCCGCTCTCCCGTGCCGCCTCGATCTGGGCCAAATCGGCAACCGACAGGCCGTGGGTCTCCGGAGCCAGAAGTTCCTCGAAGATCCGAGGCGAGGACACGATCTCGGCCGCCGCAGGATTGTCGACGGGCACCCGGATCACCTCGATCCTGAACAGAGCCGAGTTCGGATCCTCACTAGGTAACGCACCTGAACAGCCCGCCAGCTCCTCGGACGGGCGCACCGACGAAGAACCAGACACGTAGATGTAGACGTTGTCCGGGTCGTTGGGAGCCTCCAAGACCGTGTGCGTATGCGATCCCCGGCACGTCTGCACGTTGGTGATGTACCTCGGACTACGAATGTCCGTGATGTCGAAGATACGAATTCCCCGTAGCCGGTCCTGGCTGACCGCGTCGGGGACGCCCTCGGTACCGCAGTCGACTCGACCACCCAAGCCCTCGCCCGAGACGAACATCAGATGCTTGTAGACGGACACGTCACTCTGCGACGCCGGGCAGACGTACGTGGTTACAGACGCCGGGCCGTTCGGGTTCTCGATATTCCAAACTTGAATGCCATTGTAGTTGCCCTGGATGGCGTACTCACCCGTGAACGCCAGGTCCGAATTCGTGAAACCCACGAACGCCTCCGCCGGCGGCGTGCTCGATACCACCCGCAGGTTCCATGTGGCTTCCTCGGCGTCGAAGAGCCCCGCTCCCAGACCGACGCGCGGATCCGGGCTCGGCGGTGTGACCCGGAGGGGTAGAGGGGTCATCCGTGGGGCTACGGCGGTGGTAGCCGTTTCGCGCGGGCTCGATACGGCCGATGTGGCCGATCCGCCGGCACAGCCGGCCAGGGTCACGAGCCCTGCAGCAAAGGTAAACAAGCTCGTCGAGCGAGCTGGAGTGCGTGGCAGGCTACTGAGTAGCCGGGCGATGGAGATCATGGCAGTTCCTCGAACGTGATGAGTTGCGTACGTCTCAGTGATTGGGCTCTGACGCGGGCAACGCGTCGAGCATGCTCTGCATGCGAGCGACTTCGGTGATCTGATCCACTTGGATGTCGGAGGCGAGCTTAAACGCGAGATCGTCCAGCGCAGCTCCGTCGATGGCAAAAAGTTCATGCACCATGGTGACGGCGCCCTCGTGGTGCTGAATCATATAGGTCAAGAACAGCCGGTCGAACTCCACACCCCGTGCGTTTTCCAGTCTTTCGAGTTGCTGCGAACTCAGCATCCCCGGCATCTGCATGTGTTGGGCCATGTGGCCGGTGCCGTCCACCTCCGGGGCCGGACGACCCCGCTCACTAAGCCACTGCTGCATATAAGCGATCTCGTCCGTCTGGGCATTGATGATCCGCGAAGTCAATATCCTAATCTGTGAACCGGCTCCGCTCGCGGATGCGAACCCCGACATAACGAGGGCCTGAGCGTGGTGCCCGATCATTCCCGTCATGAACCGGACGTCGGCCTCGCTCACGCGCATCAGGACGCTGTCTTGTCGAGCCCGGTAGAGGGCCTCGAGTTCAGCCATGGACATGGTGGTAGCGGCACCGGGACTCTGGGCCGCAGTCCCGCCGGTGCCGCCGCACGCCTGTAGTAGTAGCAGCGCGCCGACCAAAACGGCATGTCTCAAATGGATTTCAGTAACTTTCATGCCCTTACACTATGTCCTTGGTTGCCCAGCGCAACCCGTCACTCCGGCAAGGCAAACGCGACGTATGTGCCGCCACTGGGTGCCCCATTCTTGCCGCCGCCGGCGGCGATCACGATGTACTGCCTCCCGTCTACCATATAGGTGGACGGCGTGGCGTTCCCCGCGGCGGGCAGCGCCGCCTCCCAGAGCAGGTCGCCCGTGAGCTTGTCGAACGCACGGATCCTGTCGTCGTATGTGGTGGCGGCGATAATGAGCAGGCCGTTCTCCGTGACGATCGCGCCCCCGTAATTGTCGGTTCCGGTGCCCGTGATCCCCGTGGCGGTAAGCTCAGGATACTCACCGAAGGGGATCGACCAACGGATGTCGCCAACGTTGAGATCGATGGCGTTGAGCGTCCCCCACGGCGGCCTGATTCCCGGGTACCCTTCGTGGTCGAGGAAGATGTCGAATAAGGCGGTGCGGTACGGGAGGTCGAAGGGCGTCACGCCGACCTCGTCCCCGCCAGGGTCGTCCCCCGTCTCCAGGTAGTCGACGAGACGGTTGATGGTCCCGCGGTTCATCACGGAGCCAAAGGCCGGCATCAGCCCCGTCCCCTCGCGGATGAGCGAGATCACCTGATCGCGCGACCTGCGTTCGAAGAGATTCTCGAGCGATGGACCCAGCCCGGTCCCCCTCTGGTCCTCGCCATGGCAGCTCGCGCAGCTGGACCCGTACAGTGACTCGTCGCTCCGAGGAGCCAGCTTCAGCAGCCACGCCATCTCGTTCGAGTTCACGTACAGGAGGGCCGTCTTCGGATCGAACGCCGGACCGCCCCACTCACCCCCGCCGTCTACGCCCGGAAATATGATCGTCCCGCTCGTGTCGGGCGCCGAGAATGGATCCTCGGTGCTGAACGCGTTGAACGTGGCGAGGGCGCTCGCGCGCGCTTCGGGAGTGCGCTCGGTGAGGCCGTCCACGGTCAGCCTCTGCCGCGCGAAGGGGGGCGGCAGGACCGGGAAGGGCTGAGTCGCTGCGGGACGCTCGCCTTCCAGCCCCCCGCCCGGCATCGCGCGCTCCTCGATGGGGAAGAGCGGCGTGCCCGATGTGCGCTCGAACAGGTAGACGTGGCCGGTCTTGGTGATCTGCGCCACGGCGTCGATCGGCTCGCCGTCGCGCGTGACCGTTACGAGCGCCGGTGACGCGGGGAAGTCACGATCCCATATGTCGTGGTGGAGTCCCTGGAAGTGCCAGATCCGCTCCCCGGTACGTGCGTCCAGGGCGAGGACCGTGTTGGCGAAGAGGTTGTCCCCAAGGCGATTCGCGCCGTAGAAGTCGTACGACGCCGACCCGGTGGCTGCAAATACCATCCCGCGTTCCGTGTCGAGAGTGACGCCACTCCATGCGTTGGCGCCGCCAGCGACCTGCCAGGCTTCGGAAGGCCAGGTCTCGTACCCGAATTCGCCGGGGTGAGGGATCGTGTGGAAGCTCCAGCGCAAGGCGCCGGTGGCGACGTCATAGGCGCGAATATCGCCGGGGGCGCTGGGCAGCGACTCGGGCACCGAGCTGCCAATGATGAAGAGATCTTCGAATACGACCCCGGGCGTGCTCGCACTCACGGAGAGTCCGTCCGCGGGGCGGCCCAGCCCTTCCCGCAGGTCGACCCAGCCGCCGTCACCGAAGGTCGGGATCGGCATGCCCGTAGAACGGTCGAGGGCATAGAGCCGGTTGCGGTAGTTGAAAATGACGCGATCGCCCGTGACGACGACGCCGCGGTGGCGGATGCGAGACGTAGCCGGCTCGCCCGCGTTCGGATCGAAGCGCCATATCTGCTCACCGGTCGCGGCGTCCAGCGCGAACACCTGAAGCTTGGGCGTCGTCGCGTAGAGCACTCCGTCGATCACGACCGGGTTCGCCTGCATCTCCGAGCCCTCGAATGCATCACCCGTGTCGAAGGTCCACGCGACCTCGAGCTCTCTCACATTCGCCGGCGAAATCTGGCTTAGCGTCGTGTAGTGTGTGTGGTCGTCGTTGCCGCCATAGACCGGCCAGTCACGCGGGTCAGCGGACGTTCCTCGCTCACCGCAAGAAGTGAGCGCGGCGAGGGCGAAAACCAGTGCCGCGCACGTCGGAAGGGACCGGAAGGGCATGGACGCCTCGGACAACTCCGGTCAGGCGTCCGGCATGCAGGGACACGCCCCGGCGCACCCCTGAAAATCTTGGCCACCACCCGAGCGGGTCTGTGGAATCGGCGCGCTCATGATCCTTTCGATGGGTGCGTTGGCCGACGTGTCGCCGAGATCGTGGCCGGTGAGACCGGCGAGTTCTCCCCAAGTATCGAGATGTTCGTTCATCCCGTGGCTAACCTCGACCGTGCACCCATTCGAGGAACAGCGGTATTCGTAGTGCGGCATGCGAGTACTCCTTCGTTGGCTTTCCCCTGAATGGTAAGCCGGATTGTGTGCCTCGAACATGGCTCATCCCACAACCCGCTCACGTCGTCAGTGACGACGTCGCTCGCGTCCGATACCGAACTCCCGCTTTACCGGTGGGGGGGCAGACTCGAACCACGACCTCACGCCTAGCAGGCGGACGAGCGAAGTGCGTCTGCCGAATCCGTCCGAGACACCCGGATCGCAGGAACCAGCCCCGACAGGAGGGCCACGATCATGAGCACGGCGATCATTCCTCCGAATGTGACTGGATCCGTCGGCTCGACATCGTAGAGCAGCGAGCCGAGCAGGCGGGTACCCGCGAGCGACATGACGGTCCCGATAGCGACGCCGACCGCCGCGAGGAGCGCCGTCCTACCCACGATGCTGCCGCGGACGTCTCTGGCCGACTCGCCGAGGGCCATACGGATGCCGATCTCGGGGATGCGCTCGGTGACGGAGTAGGACAGCACGCCGTAGATGCCGACGCCGGCGAGCAACAGTTTATGCTTTGGTACATGGGTCAAGGTGGGATATGCCGTCAACTCCAGATGTTGGGGAGCACCTGGTTCGAATAGCCCGACACGAAGCTCTGCTGCTCGCCGGTCTGCTCGTCGTACACGTGTCGGGACACCTGCCCGATGTTCGCCCCATAAACGTGAATGCTCACCGAAGGGCGGTCGGACACGTTCGACACACGGTGGACGTCGCCGATCGTAGGCGAGACCTTGGCCACGTCGCCCGCCTTAGACACGTCTTCGCCGCACGGCTGCGGCGCCTCGCCTCCCGCCCCCAGGGCGAACTCCGTGTTCCTCTCGGCGCCCCGGAGGACGCCCACGAGGCCCCAGACCGTGTGGTCGTGGATAGGCGTCTCGTGCCCCGGACCCCAGACAAAGCTCACGATCGAGAACCGCTCCCGTGGATCACAGTGCAACAGATACTGCTGATAGTGGTCGGGATGGGGCGTCGCGAACTCGTCGGGCAACCAATCGTCGTTGGCGATGAGATCCTCGAGCAGCGGGCCCCCGCGCTCGAGGATGCTCGGCTCGTCAGGCGCCACCTCGTCGATGAGGTCCGTGAAGTCCCGGACGAAGGTTCGTAGGCGCGGCAAGTTGCTCATGAGGGCCGCCTTGAAGAAGGTTGGAAGGAGTCTCCGGCGGGGTCGCGCCAGGGCCTGTGAGGGTCCTTCGTGTTGTGCCGCATCTTACGCGGGACGCATGAGGGGGACAACGTGGGTGGCCGGTCCTTGCTCCCACTCACGGAGCACCCCATCCTCAGTCGTGTGTTAGGTCTTGATGATCGATCCGCGCCCGGTTCCCCGAATTATCTCTGGAGACTCTCCATGCGTCGCTCACTCACCCTCCTCATCGCTACCGCACTGATGATGGCGCCAGCGCTGTCGGCCCAAAACGTCGATCCGCGCCTGGAATCTTTGAAGGATGAGGCCCTCGAGAGGGTCCAGGACCGGGCCAAGCTGGTTCAGGAGATCATCGACCACCTGTACTCCTTCGGCGAGCTGGGAATGCAGGAGTTCGAGACGCAGCGATACCTGACAGGCCTGCTCGAGGAGAACGGCTTCGACATCGAGTTGGGCGTGGCCGGCATGCCCAGCGCATGGACGGCACGGTGGGGCTCCGGTAGCCCGGTCATCGCGCTCGGGTCCGACGTCGACGGAATCCCACAGTCGAACCAGAAGCCGGGCGTGGGCTACCGCGAAGCGATCCTTTCCATGGCGCCCGGACACGGAGAAGGCCATAACTCGGGCCAGGCCGTGAACATCGCCGCAGCGTTGGTCGTGAAGGAGATCATGGAGCGGGAGAATATCTCCGGCACCCTCTTGCTCTGGCCGGGTGTCGCCGAGGAGCAGGTGGCCTCCAAGGCCTTCTTCGTGCGGGAGGGCGTGTTCGAGGGAGTGGACGTGAATCTCTTCACGCACGTCGGCTCGGGGTTCGGCATGAGCTGGGGTCAGGCCGGGGGCAACGCCCTGATCTCCGCCCAGTTCCGCTTCACGGGTGAGACGGCCCACTCGGCGGGCTCGCCTTGGCGGGGCCGTTCGGCCCTCGACGCGGTCATGCTCATGGCGCAGGCGTGGGAGTTCAAGCGCGAGCATCTGCGGCCCGCCGCCCGGTCACATTACATCATCGTGGAGGGCGGCGATCAGCCCAACGTGGTGCCCCAGAACGCCACCATCTGGTTCTACTTCCGTGAACGGGATTATACGCTGACCAAGGAGCAGTATGACGCGGCCATCCTGATGGCCGAGGGCGCGGCGCTCATGACCGACACCGAGATCGACACGATCCAGATGGTGGGGTCGGCGTGGAGCCGCCACTTCAGCAAGCCGGTGGCCGAGGCCAGCTACGCCAACATCCAGAGAGTCGGGCTACCCGCGTGGGACGAGGCCGACATCGAGTTGGCGCACGCTCTGCAGCGGGAGCTGGACCAGGAGGAAGAGGGTCTGCCCGACTCGATCCCCGAACTCAGAGGCCCCGTGGATCTCTCCCGATCGCTGGGCGGTGGCTCGGACGACATCGGCGACGTCTCATGGAACATGCCGACCGTTACCCTGCGCTATCCCGCCAACATCCCCGGCGGACCGGGGCACAACTGGGCCAACGGCATCGCCATGGCCACGCCCATCGCCCACAAGGGCACCTTGGCCGGGGCCAAGGTGCAGGCCCTGACGCTCCTGGACCTGCTACTGAACCCGCAGATCGTGACCGACGCGTGGACCTACTTCAACGACGTCCAGACCCAGGAGCAGGAGTACATCCCCTTCATCGCCCCCACGGACAAGCCGGCCATCTTCTTGAATGAGGAGATCATGTCGAAATGGCGGCCCCTGATGCGACCCTTTTACTACGACGCGTCCCGGTTCGACACGTACTTGGAGCAACTGGGCATCGATTACCCGACGGTGAAGCCGAAGCCGATCACTTGAACGGCTTTCTCACCCAGAACTGGTACATCGTTCACTGGATCCCAGGAGGGTAGTGTGCTTTGTTTTTTGCTGGTGGCTTTGGCTTTCCCAAGCGTGCTTGCGGGGCAGGAACGCTCCTTCAGATGGACGGATCGGTACGTGCTCGGCGTCGAGCGGCAGCTGAGCGCGGGGCTGACGTTCGCAGACATCGACGGTGACGGTGACTTGGACGCCCTGGTCGCCAACGGACGGCACTGGCCTCAGCCCAATGAGGTCTTCGTGAACAACGGGGCCGCACGCTTCACCGTGTCCTACCAGCTGGGAACGCGGAGTGCGACGACCTACGCCGTCCCGGCGGGCGACCTGGACGGGGACGGCGACATCGACGTCGTGGTCGCGAACGACCTGGCAGAAA
>Ga0310121_10001388_pt1 | contig 24871 bp, 20 predicted proteins | sample CB27_Tmax_986_MG_FD_203504 | JGI IMG/M metagenome (GOLD analysis project Ga0310121, IMG submission 203504) | Marine microbial communities from Western Arctic Ocean, Canada - CB27_Tmax_986 | ecosystem: Environmental > Aquatic > Marine > Oceanic | place: Canada: Western Arctic Ocean | collected...
GGCCGCGAGAGCTGGGGTGAGGTGTGTCTAAAAACGTCGACAGAGGGGGTAGAATAGCTCCTCATAAGCGATCGGCGGGCAGTACCGCAACAGCCGAGCCGAGTTCTGAGTGACTTGGTGCAAAAACTTAGAATGCGGGCCTCCAAAATGACTCCTAGGAGCCGGGAAACGGTCCTGTTTTTGAAATTGCGCTTATTTTGGGTCTAGTCGGCTGTTATAGGTCATGGTCCGTTTCCCGAAGGGCATTCCTTCCACGTCCATCAAACGCGACATTCGGGCCTGGGTGACAGCGAGATCGATGTCGCGATCTGCGAACAGCTTTTCCAGAGTAAGCCCATCGTCAGGCGTCCTCGGATGCAGTGGAAAGTGTCTGAAGACGGTCTCAATTGTGAAGACAGATCGCAGTTTCGCCACACGCACGGTGCAGAGGTAGCACCACGGTCAGACGTAGTCGGAGAAAATCTCCAACACTGCCTTTTCTTCTGTTGGTATCTTCGTTGTGCAACCTCCCGGCCCCCGGATCTCCTCGGAGCTTCTGTCGAAAAAAGGCGAAACCGAACTGAGAGTCGATTGTATAAGAAGTTACTCGGAGAGGGGACTGAAGAGTTTCTTGCGAAAGGAGACTAAATCCATAGCGATTGATCTATTTGCGGGTAGAATGCTCTGTGGGTGGGACATAACGCTTGAACTCGGCGAGACGCATCTCCTCGAAGCAAATTTCTGTTGTGAAGTACTACGAAGCTTATGAGCTCGATCGGGTTGTTGAGTCGGCCGGTAGGACCATAACGGAGGCTGACATCGTTCACTTCGCTGGAATCTCAGGGGATCACCACACGCTTCATACCGACGCGGAGTTTGCCAGCGGCAGTCTCTTCGGGCGACGGATCGCCCACGGAGCCTTGGTTTTCAGCATTGCTACTGGGCTCTTCATCCAGATGGAAGGCGGGAATCAGGCCCTAACTGCCTACTACGGCATCGACAGGCTGCGGTTCGTCCGCCCCGTTTTCATCGGCGACACAATCCGCGTCGTTGTCCGAGTTGTGAAAAAGGTAGTGAGGGATGAAGAACGAGGACTCGTTACCTTTGAGAAGACCGTTCTTAACCAGCAAGAGCAGACCGTAATCGCCTACACGGATAAGATGCTGTTCAAAAGGAGCCCGTGATCTTCAAGCAGCAGTGGAGTGAAATCTGGTAGGGTAGAGCACCCGTGGTCATGCCATCCAAGCTTGAAGAAGCGCGTCAGTTCTTAGAAGAAGGAAACCGGTGCCACCAGGAGGGCGACATTGATGCTGCGATTGAGAAATACAAGCAATCGATCCAGCTGCACCCCACCGCTGACGCCCACACCTTCCTGGGCTGGATGTATAGTTTTAAGGGAAACCTCGAGGCGTCAATAGAGCAGTGTCGGATTGCTATCGAATTGGATCCCAAGTTCGGTAACCCGTACAACGACATTGGGGTCTATCTGATGCAGCTAGACCGCTTTGACGAGGCAGAACCATGGCTTCGTCGAGCTATGCAGGCCGAACGCTACGAGCCCAGACAGTTCCCTCACCTCAACATGGGGAGAATTCATCTGGCTCGTAAGGAGTATGGAAAGGCGCTCGATGAGTTTCGCCGAGCCCTTCAACATGCCCCGGGCGATGCAGTGGCTGTAGCAGCTTTTCAGGATCTAGTCAGCAAGCTCAACTAGCGCGCTCGATTTCTAAGCCCCACAGTGACAATAGATCCCTGCTGGACAGGTAGAAGTGCTGGGTGGTCACGTAGTATCGAGCCCACGCTCCTGTTTAAGGACCCAGCACACAATACCAACCGGCACACACTGGGAAAGGGACAGACTGTTCCTTCCCCACTGAGGAAGGGGGACATCGAGAAAGGGACAGTCTGTTTCTCCTGAGAAAGAGACCAGAGCAGATCAGAACGCCAGCAGGCCATCGTTCGCATACTGATGTTGCGGTTAGCGGTTGCGCTGCTATGATTGACGCAAGCTGTCAAAACGCTGAGCAGTGTTTTCACGGGCAACACCACTGATGTTGGAGCCGGTGGTCACGGATTTCACCTTGAAATTTCTCAATCGATCAAGCGCATTTGCGGCAGTTATTGCTCTGATCTTTTTGCGCTGCGGGACAAATCCCTCTCTGGAGCAAGGGGAACCTTACGGCATGGCCGAGCGTGTTCAGTGGACCACGTCGCGGATCATTGGATCTCCCGATCCCGTGCCACCTTATGAGCTTCGGCGTGTATTCCCGCAGTTTACATTTGAGAATCCTGTGTTTATTGCCCAGGACCCGCTTTCGGATAGGCTCCTGGTTGCCGAGTATGGAGGCAGAATCTACAGCTTCTTCGGTAGCGATCCTGCAGGAAAGAAGGACCTCTTTCTGGACATGAAGCGCAGGATCTCAGCCTTTTCCTTCCATCCTCAATACCGGGACAACAGACAGGTGTTCGTCTTCCGCCCCACAGACCCGACGCTCGAAGACGAGGAGGACAAAGAGGACAAGAAGGTTGAGCAGATCAGCCGCGTCTCACGCTTTAAGCGTGAGCTCGGCAGCGACCCCCCCCGGCTGCAGCCGGAGTCCGAGACAATCATCATCGAGTGGCCAGCGGGTGGCCATAACGGTGGCGAAGCAGTGATGGGCCCGGACGGCTATCTCTATATCGCCACTGGCGACGGTACCGGCGGCTCGGACAGAGAAGACACTGGGCAGAACCTGGACGATCTGTTCGCGGTCATGATGCGGCTCGATGTCGATGATCCTGACGCCGGCCGGGCTTACTCGATACCCGAAGATAACCCTTTCGTAGGCGTGCCCGGTGCTCGAGAGGAGATCTGGGCGTACGGCTTTCGTAACCCGTGGCGCTTCAGCTTCGACCCCGTAACGGGTCAGCCTTGGGTGGGAGATGTGGGGCAGGATTTGTGGGAGCTGATCGAGCTGGTTAGCCGTGGCAGCAACCATGGCTGGAGGGCTCCCATTCCTTCCATCCCAATACGAAGCGAGGACCCACGCCGATTGTCCCGCCCATCGTAGAGCATCACCACAGGGAATGCCGCTCGATTACCGGCGGATACGTCTACGATGGCGACAAGTTTCCGGAACTGCGAGGGGCTTACCTCTATGGGGATTACCAATACGGCAAGATGTGGGGGCTCCGCTACGACCACGATAAGAAGGAGGTCGTCTGGCACCAGGAGGTCACCGACTCTTCGGTAATGATCGTGAGTTTTGGGTTGGGACGCGATGGGGCGTTCTATGCAGTCGACTATGACAGTGGCGAGATCTACGGACTAGAGCGCCGGCCTCCAACGGAGAAGCAGCCCTTCCCGCGCCAGCTGAGCCAGACCGGTCTGTTTGCTTCGGTGAAGGATCACCAGGTTGACTCCGGTGTGATCTCGTATTCGATCAACGTCCCGTTCTGGTCTGACGGAGCCAGCAAGGAGAGGTTTCTAGCGATGCCGGGGGAAACCCAGGTGGGGTTCGACGAAGATGCCGGTTGGGAGTTCGACGATGGAGCTGTGACGGTAAAGTCCTTTACCCTGGAGCTCGAAATGGGCAACCCTTACTCACGCAGGTACATTGAGACCAGAATAGTCGTCAAACAGGACGGCCGCTGGGTGGGATACACTTATGCCTGGAACGACGAACAGACCGACGCTGAGCTGGTCGAGGTCGGGGGCAGAGACCGCACCTACATCGTCCAGGACCCCGCCGCTCCTGGAGGCGAGCGGAGTCAGCTCTGGCACTACCCCAGCCGGGAGGAGTGTATGTTCTGTCACTCGCGCGCGGCGGGCTTTGTCCTCGGCCTCAACACTCCTCAGATGAACCGCAACCACAACTACGGCGGCAGGGTGGACAACCAGCTGCGGACCCTGGATCACATCGGGCTCTTCCGGAAGCCGCTGGAAAAGAGTCCAGCTGAGTACGCTGTCTTACCCGATCCATTTGGAGAAGAAGCCGATCTTGAGACCCGTTCCAAAGCCTACCTGGAGGTGAATTGTGCGATGTGTCACGCTGCGAGCGGTGGTGGGAACTCCCGGATCGAGTTGCGTTTCAAAACTCCCCTGGCCGAGGCGCATCTGATCAACGAGCGGCCGATGCATGACACCATGGGGCTGGTTGACCCTCGGTTGGTTGTCCCGGGAGAGCCGGAGCGGTCTCTTCTCTACAGACGACTCGCGGCGCGTGGTTTGAACCAGATGCCCCCGATGAGCACGAACCGGGTTGATGCAAGGGGAGCAAAACTATTGTCTAAGTGGATCAAGCAGCTGGAAACAAAATCGGACCTGGCCTTGAATCGGTTCACTGATTTGAAGCGAGCCGATTGACGCTTAACGGTCCTTGTGGGGTTCCTAGAGATCTCTTTGATGCGGTCCCTCCCCACATCGAGAAGGGTACAGATTGAGAAAGGGACAGACTGTTCCTCTGCCTGTGCTGTTCCCTTCTCGGACGGACGTAGACTGGGCGGGCCCCTTCGGTTCTGCGCAGTTTTTTGAGATCTGGGATTAGGTTCTGCCTGGGACTCTACACCCGATTGGAACCCTCAGATGCCTGGAGCCCGGCTCAAGGGCCCTCGGGCCTCCAGCGTCGGGACTCGAGGGGTTCGCGGTCCTCGTACTCTGCCAGAATCAGATTCGGTCCCACCAGATGCTCAGTCTAGCCCAGGCGGTGACACTTAAGGCATTCCCGTCGATAGACCGACTCGCCGCGATCCCCATCTCCCGACAGGGTCAAAGTCGCTTGATAGTTCGCTAGGACTCCCTGACGTGCACCGGGAGTCTCGGAGCCAAAGAGCTTCAAAGCCAGCTCTTGGATAGAAGGCTACGTTGGCGCACGATCCGCGAGGCCCGGACCCCGGCTGGTAGAGGTAGCCAACGATCTCCGCCACGTACACACGGCCGTCCTCGTCGAAGGTAGCGCCAGCTGGCTCGGTGAAAAGTGGCTCATGGGCGACCAACTCCATCCGGAATCCACCTGCGGTTTCGAAGGTCTTAATGGCGTCTGCTGGTTCCGTGGGAGGAATCGGTTTGAGGTATTCTTTAAGAGCCGCTTCATCTCTGGTGATATCCACGAGTTTCCGATAACGGTCTTTGGTTTCGTCGTCGGGCCCGTCGCGGCAGGAGAGAAAGAGGCCCAAGCATGGACAGACGATGAGCTTCTGGATCGCACCCCAGTTTTTTTCCTTCGATGGAAGTGATCATACTGGTAGAGCAACATAAACGCACGGGAGGAGTCAATTGAGGTCAAGTACTAATCAGATTTCCGGAATCGCCGCCATTCCTTGTCAACGGCATCTATTTGACATCCCAAAAGATGTGGCCTACCTGAACTGTGCCTATATTTCGCCGCTCTTGAACGAGGTCCGCGAAGCCGGATTGGCGGGGACCAAACGGAAGAGTCGTCCCTGGGAGATTCAGCCGCCAGACTTCTTCAGAGAAGCCGAGGTAGCCCGGCAGCTGTTTGCCGAGTTGATTCATGCGAACGACGGCGATATCGCTCTAATCCCGGCTGCCAGCTATGGGATCGCCACCGCAGCACGTAATCTGCCCCTGGAGGTGGACCAGAGCATCCTGCTGCTGCAAGAACAGTTTCCTTCCAACGTGTACCCCTGGCGGGAGCTTGCTAAGGAGCGCCGCGCCAGAATCGTGACCCTGCCACGTCCCGAAGATGACGATTGGACCCGCGCGATCCTGGCGGCCCTCGATGAGCGGGTAGCAGTCGCGGCGCTTCCCCACGTCCACTGGACCGATGGCGGCGTTATTAATCTGGAGCGAGTCAGTGCCCGCTGCCGCGAGATTAGTGCGGCGTTGGTTGTGGATGGGACGCAGTCGGTGGGTGCGTTGCCCTTCGACGTCGAGGCAGTGAAGCCCGATTTTCTGGCAGTCGCCTCCTACAAGTGGTTGTTGGGACCTTACGCGGCAGGCTTTCTCTATGTCGCTCCCAAGTGGCAGCAGGCAATGCCACTCGAACACAATTGGATTGACCGCGAAGGTAGCGAGGACTTTTCCAATCTGGTGAACTATCGCGATTCCTATCAACCCGGCGCGCGCCGATTCGACGTCGGCGAACGCGGCAACATTCATCTGTTGCCAATGATCAATGCGGGACTGCGCCAACTTCTCGCCTGGGGTATCCACGACATTCAGAGCACGATTCGTGCCCGCACAGACCGAATCGCTGAGCGGGCAAGCGAACTGGGCATGGTCACCTTGCCACCGGAGCAAAGAGCCGGTCATTATCTGGGGCTGAGATTTCCCAAAGGCGTTCCCGAGGGTTTGGCTCAACGACTGGCAAGAGAACAGGTTTATGTCAGCGTCCGCGGGCGCGACGCTGTTCGGGTTACACCGCACCTTTGGGTCAGCGATGAGGACGAGGACCGATTCTTCGACGTTCTCACCGCCGTCGTCGCCAGGTCTCACACGGTTTGAAGGAACCGACAATCTTGGTTGAGGATTTCACAATTGAGCAACCGCCAAGGATAGTTCGATGATGGGATTCCAGAATGTGAAGTCATTTTTGCGCAGACCCTTAGGTCGGAGGAGGAGAACTTCGTGAGCACGATGATCGGACAGTCCAGGGAGGCATTGGATACGCCGGTTCTACTGGTTGATCTCGATATAATGCAGCGGAACATCGATCGGATGGCGACGACCATCATTCGGGAAGCGGGAGTCGGCTGGCGCCCTCACACCAAGGCCATGAAGACCCCTGCCCTGGCAAAGATGTGTCTGAAGGCAGGAGCGCACGGAATCACCTGCGCCAAGCTCGGCGAAGCGGAGATCATGGCGGCCGCTGGGATTCGCGATATCCTGGTGGCCAACCAGATCGTCGGGGCGACCAAGATCGAACGCCTGGTAACGGTCTGTAACCAGGCCGATGTGATGGTCTGCGTCGACGATATCCAGAACGTCACGGCAATCGACGAAGCCGCCCGCGACAAAGGCGTTCGCCCGCGTGTCCTGATCGAGGTGAACGTAGGAATGGATCGGGCCGGTGTCCTACCAGGCAGGCCTGCCCTGGAACTTTCGAAGCAGATTTCGCAACTTCAAAACGTTCGTTTCGCAGGGCTACAAACCTGGGAGTCTCATGTCCTGGGAGCCGCCGACATCGCTGAGAAAAAGCAGATGGTCACTGAATCACTCAGGACTCTGACCGATACCGCAGAAGCGATTCGAAAGGCCGGCATTCGGGTCGGAATTGTCAGCTGCGGGGGGACAGGTACCTATTGGATCAGCGCGTTCGCGTATGGGATAACCGAAGTCGAGGCCGGTGGTGGTATCTACTGCGATGTCGCCTATCGTCACGGCTATGGTGTGGACCACGAGTATGCGCTGACGCTGTTGTCCACAGTGACCAGCCGGCCTACGCCGACGCGCATCATCTGCGATGCTGGGTTCAAGACGCTGAGCGGGCACCACGGCGATCCGCAGCCACTCGATTGTGGGGAAATCGATGAGTACGTGCTTTCAGCCGAGCACGGCATTATCAAACTTCACCAGCCCGTTGAGTCACCCCGAGTCGGCGACAAGATAGAAATCATTCCAGGCTACTCAGATTCGACGGTATTTCTCCACGATGTCCTCTACGGCATCCGCGCCGGTCGCATCGAAGCGGTGTGGCCCCTTCTGGGCCGAGGCAAGCTGCAGTAGACCGAGTTCAAGGCCCCGGCCCACAACATTGAGAACCAGTCTGTCCCTTTCTCCGGACCCGGGGTCGTCGATCGTGGCGCCCAAGCACATGGCGTGTCTCGTCCCTTTTCCGCGGTCAAGACGGCAAGCAAGCGAAGGTCAGGCCAGGATCTGCTGGATGGGCTTGCCGAAATCCAACTCCAGGCGCTTGTGTCCGGGGACCTGCAGTCGTCGTGGATCCAGACCCAGCTGATGCAGGACAGTGGCGTGGATGTCCGTCACGTAGTGTCGATCCTCCACGGCGTGAAAGCCGAGCTCATCGGTGGCTCCGTGGACAATTCCTCCCTGAATCCCTCCGCCCGCCATCCAGATCGAGAAGGCGTAGGGATGGTGATCCCTGCCGCCACGTTCCCCTTCGACTCCGGGAGAGCGGCCAAACTCGGTGCCCCATACCACCACGGTGTCCTCCAGGAGTCCCCTCTGCTTCAGATCTTTGATCAGGCCGGCAATCGGTTGGTCTACCTGAGCGCAGAGCTTGGTGTGGTTCTTTTTCAGATCACTGTGAGCGTCCCACTGGCCTGCGCCTCCCGCCCCATGAAACACCTGGACGAAGCGGACGCCGCGCTCTACCAGCCGGCGGGCCCTGAGACAGAGCTCTCCGAAGTCTCGGGTGTGATCCTGGTCCAGACCGTAGAGTTTACGAGTCCCTTCCCCTTCCTCTGCGAACTCGAATGCTTCGGGAACCGAACTCTGCATCCGGAAGGCCAGCTCATAGGACTGGATCCGGGCCCGAAGCTCGCGATCCTCCGGATACTCCACCTGGGCCAGCTGGTGGAGATGCTGAAGCAAGCGGAACTCGTTCTCCTGCTCTTCCCGGTAGACATCCGGACCCGGTTGACCAAAGGGCAAGGGATTGGGTCCATCCGCCAGCAGCGGGATACCGCTGTGCTCAGGACCTAGATAGTCTGCGCTATAGACCCCGGTACCCCCGCAGCAGCTGGAGGTGCCCTCCCCCAGCACCACGAAAGAAGGGAGATTGTCGTTGAGAGAGCCCAGACCGTAGTGGACCCACCCGCCGATGGTGGGAAAGAAGCCCTGGTTGATATGACGACCGGTGTGAAACTGCAGCTGTGCCGCATGGTCGTTGTCGGTCGTCCACATCGAGCGGACGATCGCGAGATCGTCTACACACTTGCTCAAATGGGGCCACCAGTCGGTGACCTCGACACCTGCCTCACCCCGCTTCGCATGGCCCACCTGCATGGGGTAGAGCTGATGCTTTATCTGGTGCGGGCTCTCGGGGAAGAATGAGACGAAGTTCTCGACATGGGGCGATTCCAGCACGTCCCTGTGGGGCGTCTCGTTGATCTGCATCCCTGCGTACTTGCTGAGTTCTGGTTTGGGGTCGAAGCTCTCGAGATGGCTGACGCCTCCCTGCATGAAGAGCCAGATGACGCGCTTGGCCCGAGGTGCAAAGTGGGGCTGCCCGTCCGTCGGGCTCCACTCAGTCGATGATCCGCTACGGGCGATCCCGTCCCTCTGCAGCATAGCTCCCAGGGCCAGACCCGTGAATCCCATGCCACAGTCAGCCAAAAACATCCGGCGTCGGATTCTCCTACAGCCGCTAGCCCAATCGGCTTTCACCGCTCTCGTCATGTCGTACCTCGTTAGCGCACCGTCACCAAGTCATTATGGTTGAACAGGACGTGCACCAGGCTTTCTCTGGCCCTCAGTTCGGGTTCGTCCCCAGGTGCGACCTCGGCAGCCTCCGCTCCCTCGAATCGGGTAAGAGCGGCAGGGTCACGAAGCAGATCCCCCTGTTTTTTCAGGAACTCCTTGCTGGCCTGGTGTTCCTTCTCTGACGGCAGCCGTCCCAGGACTCTCTCGAAGGCTTGCTCGATGAACCGGGATTCCTGCTGCCCCTCAACCGCGGTCTCGCGGCTGATATCGCGGCCGAGTAGTCGTGCCAGCGTCAGCGACAACTCACTGTTGGCTAGAGCCAGCGCCTGCTGCGGCACGATGCTCTGGGAGCGTTGGTAACACTGGGTGGGGTCGGCGGCGGCGAAGAGCTTCAGAAAGGTGGACTGGGTGTGCGGCGTATGCTGGAAGTAGCGGCTGCGGCGGTGGGACTCCTGAGCCTTGCCAGCAGGGATGGTGGGTCCCCCCAGGGTCGCGTCGAGTTGTCCGGCCACCTGCAACAGACTGTCTCGAATGGCCTCAGCCTCGAGGCGATACGGTTTTCTGCGCCAGTAGTGGCGGTTGTCGGGATCTTTAGCCCGGTTGGAACTCTCAGGATCCCCCAAGCCGGACTCCATCTGATAGGTGTTGCTGGTGACCATGAGACCGTGGATCGCCTTCATGCTCCAGTTCTTCTCCCTGAGCTCGACAGCCAGCCAGTCCAGTAGCCGCGGATGGGTCGGCGGTTTTCCGTTCAGACCCAGGTCGGTCACCGTCGGGATCAGATCCTGGCCAAAGTGCCGGGACCACATGTGTGCAATGGCTACTCGGGCCGTGAGCGGGTTCTCAGGGCTTGCGATCCAACGTGCTAGCGCCAGACGGCGACCGCTGCTGGTTCGCGGATAAAGCTTTCCCAGCGGAGTGTAGCTCTCGTTCGCTTGCCCTAGAGAGGTCTCGGCGGCTTTGACCTCTTTTCGCACCCGAGCGATCTTTCTTCCCAGTCTTCTCTTGGCCTTCTCCTCATCTGGCCGAGGACCCTCCAGCGCCCAGGTCAACTTCTGTCGGGCCCTCAAGAGACTCGACTCAGCTCCGAGCAGCGAGGCCCGGCGCTCCAATCTGCGTGCTTCCTCGGCCAGCGAGTCCGCATGTGGATCTGGAGGCTTCGAGAATCTGCCCTGGTCTGCGGCCAGTCGAGCCTTCAGGGCAGGCAGCCGGGCGCGGGCTTAGGCCAGCTCTTTAAGCGCCAGAGTCTCCGCCTCCCTGGCTCGGCGCAGCACCACCTCCGGCGACTCCTCCGGGAGCCGATCGATCCAGCTTGAGATAAGAGAAATCTGCTCCTCGGTCAAGGGGGCCTTATCCAAGGGCATTCTCGGCTGCTTCTCCCCCTTCAAGTAGAGGATCAGGGGGCTCTCGGTGCTTTCGCCAGGCCCGGCCTTTGAGCCTCCCTCCAGGATCGAACCAAGGTGGTCCAGGACAAGGCCGCTCGCTCCCTTCCGAGAATCGTGACAAGCGAGGCAGCTGGCCTCAAGGATGGGAAGAATCTGACGCTCGAAATCGATGTCGGAGACAGAACGAGCCTCTGAGGTCGTTTGATCGGACTCAACCCGCCGCTGGTCGCGCTTAAGGGTATGGCGAGCCTCCTGCCAGGTCTTCTCTGCCTTCTCGATTTCGAGCCGTGCCTGCGTCAACAGATCCTCGGCGACAAAAGGTCTCAGGGCTGGATAGGAGGCCTCCAGGGGGAGGTCGATCTCGCGTATCACCAGGTCGGCTCTTCCTAGTATGCTGGGGACAGCCGGTTTGAGGGGGTGCTCCTTTTGGGGCCGGTTCTCGTCTCCTCCCAGGAGCTTGAAGGTCTGGCCAAAGATGGCTGGGACGACGCCTTTGGGCTCTCGGGGCTCGGCGTCGTAGGTGCGGGGCAGTCCATCCTTCATCGTGTCTGTCTGGCCCTCGACCCGATCGGTCCTGATGTCGTAGGGCTCGAAGAATGCCCGGAATCGGTAGTACTCTTCCTGGGAAATAGGATCGTACTTGTGGTCGTGGCAGCGGGCGCATTTGAGCGTGATTCCCAGGAATGCGGAAGCCGCGTGATCGACTGCATCCTGGAGCCAGACATTGCGGTTGAAGATATAGCGGCTGCGGACCAGATAACCGGTGGCCGGCAGGATCTCGGGATCGTTGGGAGCCAACTCGTCTGCGGCCAACATCTCCACGATCATCCGGTCATAGCCCTTATCCTGATTCAGGGACTCGACGATCTAATCTCGCCAGCGCCAGATGTGTCTCTGGCTGTACCGTACCGCAGTCTTGTAGCCGTACCAATCGCTGTAGCGCCAGACATCCATCCAGTGGCCTCCCCAGCGCTCTCCGTATTGGGGACTGGAGAGCAACTCTTCAACCACCTTGTCATTGGCATTAGGAGAAGGATCCTCCAGGAAAGAACGCAGCTGCACCGGTGTGGGTGGAAGTCCGATGAGGTCGAGGAAAACTCGTCGCAGCAGGACTCGTTTCTTGGCTCGGGGCACCGGGTTGAGGCCCAGCCGGTCATGATTGGACGCGATGAATGCGTCGATGGGATTGCGCACCCACCCTGGATTTTTCACCTGGGGTATCTCTGCTTGCTGGGGAGGCTGAAAGGCCCAATGTCTCCGGTCTGCCCGAGAAGACGGAGATTCTTCCGGCATCTGCTTGGCGGTCGGGGAATCGGAGCTTGTTGGCTCCCGGCCCAGTCCCGTAGCGGCACTTTCAGGTTTCTCGCCGGTGCCGGGGTCTGCACGCGGAGCCCCCACCCCGATCCAGAAAGCCAGAAGGGCAATCATCTCTTTCGGCAGCTTGGCAGTGAGGGAGGGCATGTGGGGTTCCTGCAGGTGAGCTACCTGCAGTTAGAGAGAACTCTCTTCGACCCTACCGGGAACGACGATGGCGCCGCGACTGCCACCCTGCAGAATCCCCTGATCGGTGGAGAGGTCCAGACCTGACTGCCTTGACTCACTGCCGTGGCATCCAAAGCAGCGTTCTCTCAGGAGTGGCCGTATCTGCTCGACGAAGAGCCTCTTGCCCTCTGCCCGGATGGCTTGGGAGGTCGGCTCCGGCGCTTCTTCGCTGCCGGTTTTTCCGGTAACTTCCGTCGACCCAGATGAGAGCAGCAACAGCATCGTGATAGAGAACCGGGAGCCCTTTTTTCTCAAGGAGATTGCCTCTTAGGGGAGGTTCTTGGAAAATGATAGATAGTCAATTCTCTGACCTGGGGCAGTCGCTGTCAAGATGCTCCAGCGGCGGATCTAACTGCAGGCGTGGTATGGTGGGCGCGCCCAGGTTATCCCCAAAGAGGGACAGAGCATTCTCTCTGTCATCCCGAGAAAAGGGGCAGGGCGTTTTGGTTTTCTCGACCCTTTTGACGGGTTTCAGAGCAGCTGGTTTGCTTGGCGTCGGTGTATTTCAGGAGCCTCCTTAGATGGTGTTAGTAACTGGTGTTCCGGGATGGTTGGGAAGCCGTCTCGTCGAGATCTTGTGCCAGCAGATGAAGGACGGCACCTCAGACCGGCCGCGTCGAGTCCGCTGTCTGGTCCTGCCCGGACTAGCGACTGACGACCTGGCTGGTTTGCCTATCGAGCTGGTTGGCGGTGACGTCCGCGTTCCTGCCATGCTCCCCGAGGCTCTAAGAGGGGTTGAGACGGTCTTCCACCTGGCGGGTGTCATTCACGCCAAGAGGGTTCGGGAACTCTACGATATTAACACCGAGGGCACCAGGAACTTGATTTCGGCCGCCGTTGAGGCTGGTGTGAAGCGGTTCGTGTACATCAGCAGCAATTCTGCCGTAGGACACAATACCAACTGGGGAAGGCCGATGACCGAAGAGGATCCGCCCCAGCCGTACAAACACTACGGCAGGAGCAAACTTCAGGCCGAGCGGATCATCTCTGAGTACTATGATGAGGGTGCCATCGAAACCGTGATTCTGCGTCCCTGTTGGTATTACGGGACCAGGCAGCCGGCGCGACAAACCCGGTTTTTCCGAATGATCAAGTCTGGGAAGCCCATCTTTTTCGGCGACGGTACAAATGAACGCAGCATGGCCTACATCGACAATGTGACGGAAGCGTTGCTGCTGGCGGAGTCGTTTGAGCACGCCAATGGGCAGACGTACTGGATTGCAGACGAGCGTCCCTATCAGACTCTCGAAATTTACCGGACCGTGGCAGATCTTCTCGGAGTGGATTTGAGGCCTCGGTTTCTTCCTGCCTTCAGTTCAACCTGCTGCGAGTGGATTGACACGATCCTGCAGGTCGGCGGCCTCTATTCGACCAATTTCCACGTGGCCGGAGAAATGGCCAAGGACATTTCTTGCAGCATCGAGAAAGCCAAGAGGGAACTCGGCTATCGTCCCAGGGTTGGGTTGGAAGAGGGGATGAAAAACTCGATCGAGTGGTGCCGTAGCAACGGCATAGAGATCTAGGTCTGGGCATGATTCTGGTTACTGGCGGCGCAGGGTTCTTCGGAATTCACTTGACCAGAAGACTGCTCGCGGCAGGACGAAGGGTCCGAATCCTCGACACTGCGGAGATCGAAGATGAGGAAATCGAAGGTGCGGTGGAATATGTTCGAGCGGATGTCAGGGATGCTCGAGCCGTAGCCGAGGCCTGCCAGGATGTGGAGGTGGCCTTTCACAACGCGGCTCTGGTGCCACTGGCCAGGGCAGGGAAAGGTTACAAGGATACCAATGTGGCCGGAACCCGGAATGTCCTGGATGCCTGTTCGCAGGCGAAGGTTCGCAAGGTAGTTCACATCTCGACCAGTTCGGTCTACGGCGTCCCTGCCAAGCTTCCAATCGACGAGAGCACCCGGCTGACCCCTTGGGGCCGATACGGGAAATCGAAGTACCAGGCCGAGCAGCTTTGCCAGGCCTACAAACAGAAGGGAATGGATATCTCCATGATTCGGCCGCGGACGATTCTGGGTCCCGGCAGGCTGGGGATTTTACAGGTCTTGTTCGACTGGGTTCGGCGAGGAAGAAGGTTCTACATCATCGGTTCTGGGAACAATCGGTTTCAACTGGTAAGCGCTCGCGATCTGGCCGATGCCTGCTATCTGGTGAGCTCCAAGGACTGTTTCCAGGAGGACTTCAATATCGGTGCGGAGCAGTTCGCTACGCTGCGGACTGACCTGGAGGGTCTAGCTAAGCATGCTGCTACGGGAACCCGGATCGTTTCCATCCATCCCGGAATCGCGAGACCCTGCTTGAAAGTGGTGGATTGGCTGCGACTCTCCCCCTTCGTCGATTACCACTACCATATCCTGGACCGCGATGTTTACTTCGACGTCACCAAGGCCAGGCAGATGCTAGGTTGGACACCCGCCGACAGCAATCTGGGGATGCTGACCGAGACCTATGATTGGTATCTGCAGAACTTCCGCGAACTGGATTCCCGTACCGGGCAGACGCATCGGAGATCCGTGAAGCAGGGATGGTTCCTGAGATGGTTGGGACGATATTCGGGTCGTTAGCACTACAATGCATGTCAGCATCATCGGCGGAGGGATCACCGGCCTGGTAACCGGCTACCTCCTGTCACATCAAGGTTTCAAGGTCGATCTTTTCGAACGCGAGAAGGAACTGGGAGGGCTGGCGGGCCCGGTTGAAATCAGTGGTGGATTCGTCGAAAGGGCCTATCATCTGACCTTCAAGGGAGACCGCAACACTCTCGAGCTGATCGAACGGGTTGGGCTGCAGGATCGATTCCACTGGCAGCAAGCCAAGCTCGGCATCTTCCACCAGGGCCGGATCCACGATTTCTCGGGAGTTGGGGATCTGCTCCGCTTCACGCCACTCAGCCTTTTGGGCCGACTCCGGATGGGCGCCCTGGTCTTCTACCTCTCCAAGATTCGGGATTGGAAGGCGCTGGATTCGAAGGCTTTCGCCCCCTGGGCCCGGCGTATCGGGGGAAACCAGGTCTACGAAGAGATGTGGGAGCCGCTCCTGGAAAAGAAGTTTAAGGAGCGAAAGGAACAAATTCCGGTAGCCTGGATGTGGGGCAAGACGCATCGCCGGGCGAACTCGCGCTCGAACTTCAAGCAGGAGGAGTTCGGTTTCATTGAGGGAAGCTTCAGGACTCTATACAACCGCTTGGCTGAAGAGATCGTTAGGCAGGGAGGAGAGGTGCATAGAGGGGTTCCGGTCACCGGCGTCCACTTCTCTGACGAGCGAGTTGAGGGAATTGAGTATGCAGGAGGCAGTCTGGACACCGACGTGCTGGTTTCAGCGGTACCCTATCCCTTGTTCTGGAATCTGGTCAGGGGCGCCAAGGATGAAGTGAAGAAGAGGCTCCCTGCCATTCCCCGCCTCGAGTACCTTGGGGCGATCTGTTTGATTTTGAGCTTGAAGCAGAGCCTGACCGATGTGTTGTGGTTGAACGTCAACGATTCCGACATACCTTTCGTGGTTGCGATCGAGATCAGCAATCTAATCGGCAGGGATCAGTTTGGAGGCAACAGCGTCATTTATCTTGCCAGCTATCTCCCCAATGATTCGAAGATGTTCGGTGCTGCTCCGGAGTTCATTTTTGAGACCTACAGCCGCAGCCTGAAGAAGATCTTTCCTCACTACGATACGAGTCTGGTGACCGAGTACCGTCTGGAGCGGAATCCCTTCGCAGATCCCATTCCCAGTTTGAACTATTCGCAGCAGCTTCCTCCCCTGAAGACATCGATCGAGAATCTCTATTTGAGCGACTTTACAAGGGTCTACCCCTACGACAAGGGCAGCGACAAGTCGATCGAGATCGCCAACCGAATATCATCGCTGATCGGCCGATAACGATCACAGATTGCCAATAGCTGGGAGTCGTCTAGGACAGGGATGTCCCAAGAGTATTTCAAGGAAGAGATCGCGGGTAGTACCTTCCGCGTGATCACCGACGTTTTCGCATGGACTATCTTAGCGTGATATCGTCTGCTAGCAGTCCCATTTCCGTCCCCTGAAACTGTACCACCAAGATGCGGGTCTTTCCGTCGCAACGAGTAGCTCCCAGGCCGAACTTCAAGTTGAGGTCTATGACCGGGATCTTGCGGCCGTCGTGATCGATCATGCCGGCGAAAAAGTCCGGCCCCGGAGCTTTGGCGATATGCGGCGGCTTTATGATTTCTTTGAGCTCGAAGGAGTCATTGGAGTGTACTTGGGGGCTCTCGGTAAGTGTATCGCTCACGATAGTGCCTCTCCTTTGAGGATGTCCCCTTCTTCTCCACAGTTAGTTCCACATTCCCTTCTCGTTTCGGTTCTTCGATCTTCCCTCTTTCTAGGCTCGATGGACCCACTGTAATCGTGTGCGATAGCGGTGTATTGGACCAGTGGACAAAGGAATAAGGAGAAGGAGTTGGAAGGACCCAGGGTCAGCCTTCTAGGAATCTATGGAGTAGCAGAGGGTGGCCACGAAGATTCGTCTTTCAGACACCCGTCCTCTCTGATATCAGACTTCGAAGGAAATCTCGTCGTCGCGGACACCGGTAATCACCGCATCGTCAAGCTGACCCCAGACGGCACCTGCGCCTGGGCGGTCGGAGGCCAGGACTTCGAGGGGGATCCTAGAAGCGGCACCGCGCAGTCGGAGTTCGATCGCCCTCAGGCCCTCGCCACCGACACTGAGAACAACATCTACGTCGCCGACAGCCGCAACTGCAGGGTTCAGAAGTTTTCAGCCGAGGGTGACTTTCTGACCGTGTTCGGGAGTCGGCGCAGCGCCAACGGACAATTCAGGGGAGATGGACCCCTGGGGCAAGCGCTGGGCAAAAATGGACGCATCCTGGTAGGAGACAGCCACACAGCCGCTGGAGGCAACCACAGGGTTCAGGTGTTTACTCCGGATGGCGACTACCTGTATCAGTTTGGCAGCTACGGTACCGGTCCGGACCAGTTCGGGGGAGCGGCTCCCATTCGCCAGTATGGTTTCGATCACGGTCCCGGTATCGGGCCTGGTCCGATCGGACCAGCGGCCCTCGCGGTGAAGACGCAGCCCGCTCACCTCCTGGAGCAGAATGTCCAAGGTGGCAGTATCTACGTCGCCGACTGTGACAACGACCGTATCATCGCGTTTCGAGGTAGGGGCGTTCCGTCTCTCCATATCGGGGTCGGTTTGATCTTCCGGCCGCGCCAGGCGGCATTGGATCGTGCAGGCCGGATCTACGTTTCAGGAGTACACATGCACGAGCCTCCTCTGCAGGTTTATGATCTGAACCAACCGGGCAAGTGGATGGTCGAGCCAGAGTGCGGCTGGGTGTGGGTATTCTCTCCTGCGGGTGACCCTTTGGGCAGGATCGGTTTGACGGCGACCCACAAGTTGATGGAACACCACCCCGAAGCGGGACTGCATGCCCATGGATACGGATTGGCCGTGAATCGGGTAGACGACAGTAACCTCTACGTGCAGGATGATAATCTCATTTTCAGTTACAAGGTGGAGTGGTAGGTTCAGTGACGGGTCCAAGAGTCGAACTGCTAGATGCTGTTTGTCCCCGCCCGGGAGGCCAGCTTCTGGGCCAGTTCCACAATCCTGAGGGGCCGGCGTCCGACAGCCAGGGTAATATTTTCGTCGCCGACGAGACCAACCACCGGGTGCAGCAGATCAGCTCGGATGGGACCCCCTTGTGGTCCCTGGGGGCCTTAGATCCGGACGGACGGCCGCGTTACGGAACAGCACCAGGACAGTTCTTCATGGTTCGAGGCGTCGGTGTCGACGACGATAACCTTTTCGTGGGGGATTCCTGGAACCAGCGGGTTCAGAAATTCGATCCCAGCGGCAACTTCCAGATGCTATTTGGCAGCTACGGGAGGGGCCCCGGCCAGTTCGGCGGAAGCGGGCCCAATGGTCTGACTTTCGACCAGGACGGACACATCTACGTAAGCGATACTCATACCTACCTAGGCGGAAACAACCGGGTCCAGAAGTTCGATCACAGGGGGAGGTTCCTGCTGGCCATCGGCGAACATGGACGCGGGGCGGGGCAGTTCGCGGGAAGATCCCCGCTCAGAGGTCGTTATGGACACGAAATCAATCGCGGTGTGACCTCACCCGAGGGCCCCTATGGTCTCGGCGTCGGTAAGGTTAGCGGAAACCTGTATGTCTCGGATACGGAGAACAACCGGATTCAGGTATTCGACCTCCAGGGAAACTTCCTTCGCTCGATCGGCGAGGGGGTCATCTTCCAGCCTCGCCAGATTTTCCTGGACAGCAGGGAGAACATCTATGCTGCCGGATTTCACTATCCCCCGGACATAGATGGCATTGGTCCCGTCGTTGCCGTCGGTCCTCAACATCGATTCTTGTGAATTCTCGATAGCAGCGGCACCGAGCAGGCCACGATTACGGCGGAGGATGCCAACGGGCTCTTCAACCACCTCGGGGGACGCCATCATGCCGTGGCCGTCAGCAAGTCGGACGAGGGACTGATCTTCATTCAGGCGGGACATCAGATTCTCAAATTCCGCGTCCACTGGTAGTCGCGAAAAAGACCGGGGCAGCTTCGATCGGCTGACGGCACGAGTCCGTCTTAACCAAGACAGGAGATGACGTGATGGGAGTGTACGAGCAGCTGGGTGTCGGGACCCGGATCAATGCTGCCGCCAACGGGACGTCGATCGGCGGATCGATCCTGTTGCCGGAAGTCGTCGTCGCCATGCAGGAGGCAGGCGGGTCCTACGTCAGTATCCCCGAGCTTCTGGAAAAGGCCGGGACTCGGATTGCGGAGCTGGCTGGCGTCGAAGCCTGCTACATCACAAACGGTGCCGCCGCTGGAGTGGCCCTCTCGGTGGCTGCCTGCATGAGAGGGAAGAGTGTGAGGCTCGAGCCCACCAACTACCCGCCACCATGGGAATGAAGGACGAGGTAGTCGTCCAGAGGATGCAGATCAACTTCTACGAGTTGATGATTCGTCTGGCCGGAGCCAAGATCGTGGAGTTCGGCCTGGCAAATCGGGTGGATCCCTGGCACCTGAAAGCAGCTTTCAACGACCAGACCGTCGCAGTTGTCCATTTTCCCGCTTACTCCCCTCCCACGGATCTTCCCCTCGATCAGGTGATTGAGATAGCTCACCAGCATGGGGTTCCCATGATAGTCGATGCGGCTGCCGAGTTTCCTCCCTTCTCGGTCCTGAGTCGCTTCTGGAGGCTGGGAGCCGACTTGGCCATCTTCAGCGGGGGAAAGGGTCTTAGAGGTCCTCAGTCCTCCGGCTTGATTCTGGGGCGAAGGGACCTGGTCGAAGCCTGTGCCGCCAACGCCAGTCCCAACCATGGTGTGGGACGTCCGATGAAGGTTGGCAAGGAGGAGATCGTCGGCCTGCTGACCGCAGTAGAGATGTGGTCGAGTCCTGAGTTCGAGGAGAGAATGTTCGACTGTTGGCAAAAGTGCGCTGCCTACATGATCGGCGCCCTCTCCGAAACTCCCGGAGTGAGGACATACCAGGGAGCGTCCCCTTCTTCCTCCACCGGTCTTGCCGTGCAGCCCGATGGCTTGCCCTTCGCTCACGTGGAGTGGGACACCGACCGAATACCCAAGACTATTGAGCAGGTCGTGCAAGCACTTGCGGATGGGAATCCCAGCATCATTGTTTCCGCTACGCCTCAAGGAATTCTACTCAACCCCAGCACCCTGGAGAAGGGTGAAGAGCGAGTCGTCGTGGACAGGGTCTCGCAAGTGTTGACGCGGTAAAAACCGCCCAGGCTTCGGGCTATTCCGTAAGGGGCGAAGGATGGTGGCGAGTGGCCCAGGTCAGTCCCCGGATCCGGTCCGGATCGCGGTTGGGAAAGATGAAGCTCAGCAGCCAGGCCGTCGTTAGGCTGGCCAGGGTGGAAGAGGGGATGATCCAGGTGAATCCCATTCCCTCACTGACTAGTCGCTCGCTGAACTCCAGACTCAGCCACCCGCTCAAGATTTCGATCGCGGACGGACCCAGGGCCTGCAACAAGTCGCTGGAATAGGCAACCGTGAGGGCGGTCACGAGACCAACCATGGCTGCCGGCCAGACGGCGCGGCTGCTAGCTCGGGGGATCAGCATGCCGGCCAGGAACAGTCCTCCCATTGCTCCCACCAGAGAGTTGAAGGTTTTGGACAACATGGTTGGGATGTCATCCGCTCCCGTGAGTGTGTCCAGGTAGATGGCCGCAACGGTTACCACTAGTCCCACCAGCAGCGTGATGATCCGGGCCTGGAAGACGTTGCTCCCCTCTCGCCTCTGTTTTCGGAGACGACCAAAGTCTACCGTTGCCACGGTTGCGAACGAGTTGACTCCCGAGTCGATGGTAGACATGGCCGCTGCCAGGAGCGCGGCGAAGATGGCCCCCGCTAGCCCAGGGGGGATGCGAGCTGCCACGAAGAGAGGGAAGATACTGTCCCGATCCTTGCCGCTGGAAAGATCGATGCTGTGGGGCAGCGCCTCGGGGCCTTGGGTGAAGTAATAGATCAGGCTGGCGCCGATGGTGGTGAGTAGCACGATCAGCATGACGTTGACGGCGGTGGCGGTCATGAAGCTTCGCTTGGCCGCTTTCATGCTCGCCGTTGAAAAGTAGCGCTGGAGGGTCATCTGGTTGGCCGTGTTGCCATCAGGGTCCAGAGAGACGCTCCCAGAATGATGGTGACAAAAGTAGCCGGAATAGTTGGGTCCAGGGAGGCCAAGGGGATGCTTTCGATCTCCCTGGCCGCAACCACGCGAATCCAATCCGCCGGGCCAGAGCCGGTAGTCCAGGCCACGTAGCCGATGACGAAGAGCCCTCCGCCCAACAGCAGCGCCACCTGGATGACGTCGGTCCAGACTACGGCACGGATCCCTCCCAGCATCGTGTAGAGGGTGGCACCGGCGCCAATGGTGGCGATGATGAGGAGCAGGGGGAGGTCGGTGGCGACGGCCAGAGCCCGGGATGAAAGCAGCACGATCACCCCCATGTACACCGTCATGAACACCAGGAACATGGAGGCTCCCAGAAGTCTCACCGAGAGGCTGAAGCGATGCTCCAGGTATTCGTAGGCGGTGGTGAAACGGAAGCGGACGAAGAAGGGGATGGCCACCAGAAGCACCACGAATACGTCGATGAGAATGCCCACCATGGTGGCCAGGAACAGGTGGAATCCGAAGCGCCAGACAATTCCGGGGACCCCCAGGTAGGCGACGCTGGAAAGAAGGGTGGCTATCAGGCTCAAGCCCACTGCAAACCACGGCAGGCGGCGGCCTCCCAGAAAGTATTCCTCGTCGGTATCCTGCCCCTTGGCCAGCTTTCAACCCAGGCACATCATGCCCAGCAGGTAGGCAGCAAGGATCAAGTGATCGGCAAGATGTAACTTCAAACGGCGACCTCCAGGTCGGCACCCAAGTCCGAACCGCCGACCGTGTGTTCTTTTACCACAACCACAGCGCTATCACGACGCAGAGGTCTTTTCCCTTCTGGCTGCGCATTTCCCCGTCAGAGAAGATGCTCTGTCCTTTCTCGTTGTCCTTCCTCGCTGCCACTCCTCTTGTCCCTTCTTTCGCTGGCTACTCAAACAGTCTGTCCCCTTCTCGGACCTATCTCTTTCGTGACCAGAAACAGCCTGTCCCTTTCTCGACTCCCTTTTTCAACTCGGCTGGATGTGAGATCATCGGTCTCCACTGGTATGCGGGCTAAGGTAAGGGATACGGAACTCTATTTCGACGTAGACGGAATGGGTCTGGTGCCCGAAGCCGCAGCAATGAGGGAGCGCCCTGTATTATTTCTCCTCCACGGTGGACCAGGCGGGGAACATTCCAGCTTCAAGACCCAGATGGCGGGGCTTCGAAATGTTGCTCAACTGGTGTTCCTGGACCACCGTGGTTCCGGACGCAGCCAGCGTGGAGAAGCCAGCACCTGGACCCTCGAAAACAACATTGAGGATCTAGAGGCCTTGCGCCGGTATCTCGGACTGGAGCGCATCTCCGTGCTAGGGTCTTCCTACGGTGGGATCGTCGCCCAGGGCTACGCAGTTCGCTATCCGGATCGGGTTTCCAATCTGGTTCTCGTTGCAACAGCGCCTAGCTTTCGTTTTATTGACAAGGCCAGGCGTGCCCTCGAGGAAAGGGGTACTCCAGAGCAGATTCGCGTGTGTAGATGGCTCTGGGAAGGAAGCTTCGAGTCCGACGAGCAACTGAAGGAGTATTACTGGGCCATGGGACCTCGGTACTCGATCCGGTTCGACCCGGAGAAATTCGAGTCCAGCTGGGCCCGAGGCATTCGTAACTTCGAGCAACTCAATCTAGGTTTCAGTGGATTCCTTCGGACGTTTGATTTCGTCGATGAATTACAAAAGATCTCCTGTCCCACCCTGGTCCTGGCAGGCACCCACGATTGGATCTGCCCGCCCGCCCAAGCGAAAGTCATCGCCGAGAGGATCCCCCGAGCCCACCTGAAAATCTTCCAGCATAGTGCTCACTCGATAGCCGTCGATGAGCCCGCGGCCTTCCAGGCGGCGGTGACAGGCTTTCTTACCTGTGCTGCTAGTTGATCCGTCCGGATTGCAGGTCGATCAGGGCAGCGAATACGCGATCAATTCGTCGGAAGTTAGGTCACTGAAGGCGTTCCCCCCTCCCACCGCTATTACTATGTACTGTTTGCCGTTCGTCTCGCCCTGAAAAGTCATGGGGGTGGCGTGGGCGTTGGCCTCCAGCTGTACCTCCCAGAGCTCTTCACCCGAGGCCGAATCGAAGGCGCGGAAGCGCCGGTCGTTAGTCCCCCCGATGAAGACCAGTCCTCCGGCCGTCACGATGGACCCACCCAGATTAGGAACCCCGGTCTTGGGTACGCCTTGTTGGATCAACTCATCTACTACGCCTAACGGGACCTTCCACACGATTTCTCCGGCGGAGAGATCGACGGCGTTCAGGGTTCCCCAGGGAGGTTCCTGACAGGGCCACTTGTTGTCGTCCCAGAAGCGTCGGCCGCGTCCCCGAGCGTTTCCCAACTCGTTGATGTTAACGTACAAATAGTTGGTATTGGGGTCGAAGGAGGCTCCCGACCAGTTGGCGCCACCCAGGCTGCCCGGAAACATCAAAGTGGGCCCGGAACTGGGGGTGTAGATCCCTTCGTAATGCATGGAATCGAAGAGTTCCTGACAAAAGCGGTGATGCTCGGGTGTAACCTGGCTGATCTCGTCTCGGGTCAGATTGTGTCGCGCCAGGGGAGGAGGTTTGGTCGGGAAGGGCTGGGTGGGCCAGGTAAAGTACTCCGAGGACTGGGGAACCGGTCGTTCCTCGACCGGAAAAAGAGGTGCGCCGGTGCGCCGGTCCAGCAGAAACACCATGCCCATCTTGGTCACCTGGGCAACGGCCGGTATCTTTTCACCATCCCGGTCGAGGGTCAGCAGGACGGGCTGTGCCGGGAGGTCGTAGTCCCACAGATCGTGGTGGACCATCTGGTAGTACCAGACCGTCTTTCCCGTCTCAGCCTCGAGGACAACCAGCGAGTTCCCGAAGAGGTTCTGTCCCTCTCGATCCGGACCCAGCGGCGAGGCAGTGGGAATGAAAAACCACCCTCTCTCCACATCGGTGCTAATGATTGACCAGGCATTCGCGCCCGATCGATCCTTCCAGGAATCGCCTTGCCAGGTTTCATTGCCGGGCTCACCCGGCAGCGGGACCGTGTGAAACTCCCAGACCTGGCGGCCACTGATCACGTCGAAAGCTCGGACCTTACCGCTGGGCCCTACTGCTTTTCCGGCGGCGCCCAGACGGGCGCCGGTGACGACCGTGTTGCGATAGATGGCTGGGGGCGAAGTAATCGAGTAGATGGTTCCCGGCCACCGATCGCCTACGCCGGTGAACAGGTCCACCTGTCCTTCATCACCGAATCCGGGGCAGGGAAGGCCGGTATCCGCGTCCAGCGCGAAGAGACGGGCGTCTCCGGTGGCCAGAAGGATCCGTCTCTGCTCCTTGCCTTCAACCTTGCCCGTCCAGAGGGACACGCCGCGGTGCTGACGGTAGACCCGATCGTCGGTCTTGGCCTCCTGAGGGTCGAAGCTCCAGAGCTCCTTACCGGTCTCCGCTTGCAGGGCGATGACCCTGCTGGCGGGTGTGGAGAGGTAGAGGATTCCATCAACCACCAAGGGCGTGCACTCGAAGGCCGCAATGAGGTTGGGGAAGCGATCGTCGGCATCGAAATGGGGACGGTTGGGCTCTCCGATCCTATAGGTCCAGGCTTCCTGAAGCTGGTCGACGTTGGACCGATTGATCTGATTCAGGGCGGAATATTTCTTCCCGCCGGGATCCCCTCCGTAGGCGGGCCATTCCACATCCTGTGAGGCTGGAGGTTGACTGGTGCACAAGGCCAGAAAGAGGACACTCAATAGGCACGCTTGGCGATATAACTTGATCATGGGTGACTCCTGACGAACGCAGTCAGCAGGCCGGACCGTATCACCAGTCTGGTACCTGAAACAACCATTCTGTCCTCCAAAACATGGCATAGGAGCGGGCTTCTGGACGAGTGTAGCAAAGCTGTGACCCGCAAATCGAAGTTTTTCCCGGATGATCCAGCGCTCCCATTTTATTGACCCCCTTTCTACGTCCGGATAGACTGCTCCACCG
>Ga0310121_10001389_pt1 | contig 24861 bp, 14 predicted proteins | sample CB27_Tmax_986_MG_FD_203504 | JGI IMG/M metagenome (GOLD analysis project Ga0310121, IMG submission 203504) | Marine microbial communities from Western Arctic Ocean, Canada - CB27_Tmax_986 | ecosystem: Environmental > Aquatic > Marine > Oceanic | place: Canada: Western Arctic Ocean | collected...
GTCAAAAGTACACCGCACCGTCAATAGATCCGTCAATAGATCCCTCAATAGATCCCTCAATAGATCCCTCAATAGATCCCTCAATAGATCCCTCAATAGATCCCTCAATAGATCCCTCAATAGATCACTGCCCACTGACTTTCAATCCAACCTTCCCCGCTTCCTTCGATGCGAATTCGCCGCCAGTCACCCCGACTCTCCAGCAGGCGAAATTCCGTACCCTCGGTCAGCGGTTGGTTAAAGGCAGGTGCATAACTTTTCGAATTTCCCTTGCGCGCTTCCACCCGCTCGGACACGATCACTCCGTGTTCAACCCATTCAAAACGATACCAATCGTACCCGGCCGATCCTGCCAGCATCAGCATCACCACCAACGAGCCACACGCCAGATTGTAAAATAGCCGCCGTGCTGCCAAGAATCGTCCAGCAAGGCCACCGAGCAGTGCCAACGCACCGACGCAAGCTGTCAGCTGAAATTTCGTGCTGTAGCCGATCCAGTCCTGCCAGAACAGCACAAAATCCAGAACTTCACGCCGGCCGCGCAAAGGAGTGCCGCTGCCCAAGGCAAATTGCAGGTTGGCTTTCACGTACGGGTCACGGGGCCGGTAGCGCAACGCCTGCCGGTAACAGGCAATCGCCCTGCCGCGCCGTTCCGCTTTCATGTAAGCGTTCCCCAGATTGTAGAGCAGCCCACCGTTGACGATTCCTGTCTTCTGAATTTCCTGAAACAGGCTGGCGGCTTTCAGAAATTCTTCGGATGTGTCGGCTTGCTCAAAGGCAGTCTGCGCGATCTGGAACCTGGCCACCAGCGGCGCATCGGGTGAACGCTGACAACCGCTCGAGATAAGCGACAGAATCAACAGGCCCAGCGCACAGGCCACACCGCCCCGCCGGTCTGCCGGGCGCAACCGTTTGTCATCCGACCGACGATGACACGCTGCAACCATCCCCGTCACAGAAACAATTTCTTTTTGTTCGAAAATAAACACCGTTACAAAAACTTTTTTCGTTTCAAGTTTGTGATTAACTCGTCCAACAACAACCCGGCTTGGTCATCCAAACCCTGCAAGGCACGGTGAGAGGCGCCGTACCGTACACCGTCGCATGTTTCCAATAATTCCGACGTCCGGCGCACGATTTCCGTCTCAACACCCATGTTCCTCAACTGTGTTTCCACTTCTGCGGATGTCAGGCCGGATTCCTCAATTCCCGCCACGTCAGCCACCAGCCCGATCAGTGCGCCGCCCAGTGCATCCACTGCCACACGCCACTTCCCCGCCTGTATCTGCGTGCCTGCCCCCTGCAACCGTCGCCGGGCGCGACCCGGCGCCAGCCGTCGCCGCTGCAAATCGCGGTCACCAAAGAATTGCCGCACCTGGTCAGAAACCACCAGGACCAATACATAGGCCCCTCCCATGCCGGCAAACAGAAAAAACCAACGTGGAGCATCGACGGACTGGTCCGTCAGGATACCGAGGTCGTTGATGTTGACCAGCACCCCGTCCTGGCTCGCTTCGATCGTCGCCTGGCGCCCGTTCCCCGCGCCCGCCAGCGCAATTTCGTCGTCGTCCAGTTGCTCCGCCTGGGCAACGATTAACGAAATCGGCTCGGTCCGCAGCGTGATAAATTTTTCCTGCTGGACATCGAAGTACGAGAGAGGAATCGACGGAAATTCTACCGTTCCGGCTTGCAGGGGGCGGAGGCTGTAGGTGAATTGCCGTTGCCCCCCTCGCGTCTCCCCGGTGGCCTCGTAGACCCGGAACCGGTCGGTCACCGCGGGAATCGCCGTCAGGTCAGGTGCCCTGGCCGCTTCCAACGTTCCCTGACCTCGCAGTGTAATCGTCAAGGTCAGGGGATCTCCCACCTTGGCCTGCGTCGGGACCAGTTGATTGGCCACTTCAAAATGACCGATGGCGCCAAGGTAGGATTCCGGTCTCCCGTCCGAAGGCACATCCTTCGCCGTCACGACCAACGGACGGGCAACGGCATAAATTGGCCTCGTAGTGGCTTCGTTTTGTGAATTGACTTCCGTGACAAACGTGCCTTTCAACGTGACGGGTCCGAAACGCAGCGTCCCCAACTGATGAGGGGTGAAACTGCGCGCAAACTCGAAATCCCAATACTGGACGCCGACGCCCGCTTGATCCTTTTTTTCAATGCGACGAGGTTGTGGCAGGAACGGCATCGGAGACTCAGCTAAAAAAGACAACCCGGAACTCTTGACCACGTTATTGAGACTGAAGCCCGCCCGGGAGCCGCTGTTGTACTTCGTCACCCACTTCCGCCAGGATCTTTTCGGTTTCACGCCGGCAGGTAACTTTTCATCGTCAACCCACGGAACCGCCAGCGCCGGCATCGGAACTCGCTGATTGAGTTGCTGCAGTAACTCAATCGCGTCACTTTTCGAGAACGGATCGGGTAAGGCCTTGATGGCAACATGCAGTGTCACGGTGAACTCCTGCATGGGGTAGACGCTCTCGCGGTCGCTACGGATTTCCAGGACCACGGTATCCTGGTCCTGGGGTGCAATCACCTCCAATGTCAACGACCTGCCACGTAGCAGGCGCCCGTCGACCTCTGCCACCGGGGCCGGGATGTCCAGGATACCGGCGCGGCGCGGCGTGAGCAGGTAATCGTACGCGCGGCCGAAACGCCTGATTTCACTGCGGCGCCCATTAATGATGGTGACCCGGTGCGAGTTGAGGCTCTGTTCACCCGCCGGTTCCACCTCAAAATCGGTATCGAGCCCTTCCAGTTGTGGTGGACTGGGATGCTCCACGTGGTTGAGCGTCACCCGGTAACGGACTGATTCCCCTTCGTAGATAGCTTCCCGAGCGAGTTCGACGATGAGTTCTGCTTCGCCCGCCGCCCGCAGGCTTCCCGTCAGTACCACCGGCAACAACAAGCAGAATACGCCAAGCGGCAGCCAACGCATTCCCGGCATGCGGGAAGTTTGAATCATTCGATATCGCTGGGTTTCAAAAATCGGCCAGTCCTTTCTTCAATCTTTTCACCGTACCTTGCGGGGATGCCCGACCCTCACCAGTCCTTATCGACTTTGGCGCCGCCACCGAGCAATCCACGCAACTGTTTTTTCTGTTGTCGATAGTCCCGTTCACGTTCGCGGACCTTGCGCATCAGGGCCTCGGCCTGTTGCTCTGAAACATTCTGTTCTGGTTGCTTTGGTTGCTGCGAGTCCTGATTGGATGGTTGCTGGTCCTGCTGTTTGTTTTCCTGCTGCTGACCTTCTCCCTGATCCTGCTCGTTCTGCTCCTGCTTCGGCAACGTCTCGGCAATTTCCTTTAACAGCTTAAGGACTTCTTCCTGCTTCGGCAGCGCCGATTCCAAATCCTCTTTTTCCAGGTCCGCTGCCGCTTTAACCGCCAACTGTTCAATGGCCGGCCCCGTCTGCACCGCCTTCTCCAGGGCCACCTTCAAACCTTCCTGCTGCTGTTGTTGCTGCTGTGGAGCCGAACCGCTGTGAGGATCATTGGCCGCCGGGTCCGCACCGGCCTGGCCGGACTGTAGTTGTTCCAACTCTTGCTCCGCCTTGAACGGCAACACCTTGCTCCAACGACTCACAACCGTCTGCTGGCGGGTCATCTCACTGACATCAGCAACCGGTGCTCCCTGGCCGGACCCTTCGTCGTCTTCCGGACGAACCACCGCGTTTGACTGATCCACCAGTCCTGCCTGCACACCGGTCGTCTTGGACAACAAGTTGGAGAAGGGGGCAATCGTCATGAAAATATCATTCAGCAGATCGAGTGCCTCCCCCTGTCCGTTCAGGGCCTCCTCGATAGCACCGGTTGACAGTTGATCAGCAGCCTTCGACATCGCATCTGCGGCGCGGGCAGCCACGCCGGTCAAGACTTCGATCGCTTTTTCCGTGTCCGCCGCCTGGCCCGCAGGTGGAGCCGGCGGAGTTTGTTGCACCGCTGGCGGCTGAAGCGCCTGACGGATCTTTTCCTGCAGCGGTTGAATTTCTTCGGCCAGGGATCGCTGAGCGGATTCGACCTGCGTCACCGCCTGACGACGCCGTGGCGAATCGTCTTCGCGTTGAACCGTGCGCGCCGTGTGTCGCAAGCCCTCCTGCCGGGACTGAATCATTTCCAAAAACTGCAGCAGGTCCAGATCTTCGCGTTGTTTCTCACGATCCCGCTGGGACCAGACGTCTTGCATCCGTTTGATCCACATCCGCAGCACCTCCAGATTACGACGGGCGTTGACGTGACTTTCGTCAACGCGCAGGCAGTCGCGGTAGTGGCTGATGGCCCCGACGAGTTGGGTGAGGCCCTCCTGGCGAGCTTCCGCGGCCGCGTTCTCCGGATGTTCACCGAAGACAGCCTTGCCTTTGGAGGCGGCCAGGCAGCCGAGATTGTAGTGCGCGCTGGCGACAACCGGGTCATCCCGCGACAAGGAGGCGGTTTGAAAGAGTTCCCTCGCTTTTTCAACGTCATCCTGGGCTGCCAACGCGCAGCCCTGATCAAAAGCGATCTTCGGATTTTCAGGCAATGCTACGTCCGCTTCGGCAAATGCTTTTTCGGCGGCCTTGTACTGGCCGCTGCGAAAATGCCGGACCCCCTCCAGTACGTGCCGGGCGGCCGTTCGAGAGGAAGCCACCGCCGTGGAAGGCAACAGAATGGCCAGCAGCAGGCAACCCGCCTTCAGAACACCCGCAGTCCCCCCTGAAGGCCCGGAGCCCTCTTGTCGCGGCAACTCGTTCGTCCCGGGCAGCCATCGCTTCCGTTGATACCTGGGAAGCAACATCTCAACGATCAGCAGCCCCAGTCCCAAAAAAGTAAACAACTGGAACTGTTCCGCGTAGCGTTTCCGTTTTTCGGTTTTAATCTCGCCCCGTTTCAGGCCCGCCAAGTGATCTTCATAGATTTGTCCCAGGTCGTAGGCCCGCGTCTTCGCCGGAATGTAGGCGCCATCGGTAGTGAGCGCGATTTCTTTCAGCAAACGCTCGTCCATGCGCGACCACACCTCCTGGCCATCGTGCTTCAGATAATTCAGGCGTCCCGTTTCGTCCCGGATGGGGATCCGCATGCCTTCGTTGGAGTCCCCCAGTCCCACGGTGATGAATTTGATGTGGCGATCGGCCGCCTGCCGGGCAGCTTCGGCGGGAAAGGAATCGTGGTCCTCGCCATCGGTGATCAGCACAATCACCTGGTCCCGATCACTTCGTTCATCCATGGACTCAATCGCTTTGCGGATGGCGTCACCGATCAGGCTGCCGCCGCGCGGAGCACTTGCCGTATCGACATCCGCCAGGGCCGTCAGGAGGAATCCCTGGTCCGTCGTAAGAGGCACTTTGACCACGGCAGCACCGGCGAAAACAATCAACCCCACCCGGTCGCCGGCCAACTTGGTCAGCAGGTCCCGAACATCCGACTTGGCCCTTTCCAGGCGGTTGGGCGCCACATCTTCCGCCTGCATCGAACGCGACACGTCCAGCAGGACAAACAGGTCCACCCCGTGAGTTGCCACCTTTTCAAAATAGACTCCGAACCGGGGTCCCGACATTCCGACCAAAAGCAGCGTCACGCCGGCCAGCCACAACCCGCCCTTGGTCCAGGGCCGCCAACCCCGCAGGTCCGGCATCAGACGTTCGACCATCTTCGGATCGACGAATCGATGCGCGGTGGCAATGCGTCGACGGTGCGCCACCACGAGTAGGGCGGCCAAGGCCGGCACAAGCCACAGTGCGAACAACCAATGCGGGTTTTCCCATTGCATGACGATATTCCTCGGCACCTCTTAAGGCAATGATCTGAAACGCGTGCAACTCAGCACCATTCCGGCGGCGACGATTGCCAGCCCGGGCAGCATGAACCACTGATACAGTTCCCGGTACTCCGTGTACATCCGACCTTCGGTCAAGGTTTTTTCCAAGCCATCAATCTCGGCATAGACCCGCGCCAATGTCCCGGTGTCCTGAGCGTTAAAATATTTTCCGCCACTTGTTTCGGCCATCTTCTGCAACGTCTGTTCGTCAAGACGAACGGCCTGCGGGATCAGCACCTTGCGACCTAAGGCATCGATCCCCGGAAAAGGTACCCGGCCGGTGGTTCCCACACCGATGGCGTAGATCTTGATACCCAACGCCCTGGCCGCCTCCGCGGCCTCCATCGGTTCCACCACACCGGCGGTGTTTTCCCCGTCAGAAATGAGAATAATCACCTTGCTCTTGGCCTCTGCGTCCTTCAACCGGTCGACGGCCAGGGTCACCGCGTCGCCGATGGCCGTTGCCATTTCCTCCTGTAAAAACCGCTCGTTAATCACGCGTCCCCGCGCGTCTTCGATCGGCGCGGGAATTTCAATCGTATCCAACACCTGCAACAACGCGCCGTGGTCCAGCGTCAACGGGGCCTTCCCTTCGGCAAAACCGCCGAACGCCACCAGGCCGATCAAATCGTCAGGCCGCCCGTCGAGACCACCCTCACCCGCCACAAAATCGTGAAACACCCGCTTGACCGCCTGCAGTCGGTTCACACGCTGGCCGTCCAACTGGAAGTCCAACGCCTGCATCGAGCCGGAACGGTCCAGGCACATTTCAATCGCAATCCCCTCGCTGCGCACACGGAATTCGCGCAAACCGTGCTGCGGACGCGCCAGGGCAACGGCAATCAGCACCAGCCCGGCAGCCTGCGCCCAGGGCAACAGGCCCTTGAACCGCAGCATCAGCGTCCTGGGCAGCGTTTTCAACAACTGGACACTGGAATACATCACCGCGGTGCGACCCTGAACGCGCACCGACCACGCCACGGCCAGGAACACGACCAGAATCAGTAATAACCACAACGGACTTTGAACCCGCCACGCGGCATTCATACTGTGCACCTTTTTTGTGTACTGAAATTAAGCTGTCATCGGGGACGGCGTCCGCTCCGTTGCTGCCGCCCGCTCCCGTTCCAGACCGACGAACACCTTCGCCCGGTTGAACGCTTGCTCTACGTCGTCCGGTGTCGGATGGTGCGCGGCAAACTTGACGATGTCAGCCGATTCCAAAAACGACTTCAAACGCTGCTGATCCTCCCGGGCAAACACTTCTCCTGAACTGATCTCCCGCAAAAACTCCTCGGTGGTCTGTTCCGATGCGCGAATCTGCATGTCGCGTTCAATGAACCGTCGCACGATCCCCGTCAGGTGCACGTAAAACAGCTTGACATCGACCTCGGCAAGATCCTGTTCGATCAGCGCCTGCAACTCGAGGTATGCCAGTTCGCGAGGTGAAAGCTGCGATTCCTCCTCGGTGGTTCGACGGCGACGCCGGAACCAGACAACGAGCAAGACGGCCGTCCCCAGCAGCAACAGGCCCGCCAGCCACCCGATTGCAGAGGATCTGCCAGCCGGCAATTTCACGGGACCGGCCTGACCCTGCAGGTCATCCAGCGACACCGCTTCCGAGGCGAGCACCGAGCTGATTTCTACCGCAATGGCTTCCGTTTCGATCGTATGCTTTTTACCGTCGCCGCCGGGGCGACTGTCGGTGAATGTCATACTGATCGGCGCGATCTGCAGGGACCCCGTCCGGGTCGGCTCCAATTGGTAAATCTGTCGTACCGTTTCCCGCCCTTCCCTTATTTCAGGAAGCGGCTCACGGTAGTCACGGATGATAAAATCGCCGATCGCCTCGCCAAAGGGCGGCTTGTCGATCTGGACTTCCTGCTCGTAATCGATCGTTAAAGTCAACACGGGCTCGTCCGACAGGCGAGCCGACCGGGGCTCGACCTCGACAGTCAGCTTGACCGGACCACGTTCCACCTCCGTCCTGCCGATCCCGGAACCGGCAGCGCCGGTCGTTGCAGGATCCGACAGCCGGGGCCCCGTGTCCGACACACCACATCCGCCGGCCAGCAGCAGCAAGAGCACCACGCCAACCCACCGGGCCGACCAGTGACCAGCCGCGCGACCCATTCCCGGCGCAGCGACACCGGCCCAGCCAACAGACTCCAGTTTCATGGTCCGCCAACGACTACTGATCCGCATTCGATCTGTCACCCTGCTTCTCATCCGGGGCATCGTCCGGGTTCGTGTCATCGTTGCCAGTCGCACCGGGTAACGACACGATCCTGACATCGTACCTGTCCATCAGTTCCTCAAATATCTTGCGCGCCAGTTCCTGCTGTTTCCGGGACATGTAGTCGTTTTCAACACGTGTCCGAATTTCCGACAGCGGTGGCGTGCGAGCTGGCGTCCTGTCATCAGCCAACACCAGAAATCGTCGCTCTCCGTTGGCGTGCGGCTCACGGTTCCATTCTCCCGTTTCCAGCTCGAAGAGGGAATCTATTTTTCCAAGATCGAAGTGCTTCTGTCCGCGCACAATTCTCCGCGTCTCTGTCCCGGGAGCTGCGTCACCGGCAGCTTGCGAACCTCGCTGCGCCGCAAGCCGTTTGAAGTCCTCAGCGCTTTTGACGTCAGCAAGCACGCTTTGCGGCTGCTCGTCCTGGCGGAGCGCGATCACCACAATCCGCATCCCCTCGGGCTCGCGATACTGATCCGGTTCGGCCGCATAGTACGCCTCGATATCCACGTCCGTCGGTTGAACCCTGTTCAACTCGTGGGCTTGATATTGACTGGCCAGCAGGTTTTCCTCCAGGGCCGCGCGTGCTTGCAGAAACCCTTCCTTGCTGTCGAGCTTGAGTTCGCGGGCACGACGCGTGAAGAGCTGGGTCTGCAAAAGTTCCTGAAAAATCTGCTGACGCATTTCCGGTAACGAAAACTGCCGCAACAGGGACTCCCGCATGGCGGCCCCGTGGCCTCCCTGCAAAGACAACATTTGATCCACACGTCGCTCGACCATGCGGTCCAAATCCGCTTCGGTCAACGCTTCTCCTGCCAGGGTGGCCAGGACGCGCCCTTGTTTCACATCATCGCCGCCTGTTTCCACACGTCGCGAAAGCTCCCGGCCCACTTCACCGTAACGCCCCAACCTTCTCAGGCACGTGACCAGGTTCTGACCGATCCTGGATTGCAGCTCGCCGTCAGGCTCCGCCTGTTCACAGCGCACGAAGGCAGCGGCCGCCCGCTCGAACTTGTCAGCCTGCATATAGAGCCTGCCGATCCGGTACAGGATTTCTGCCCGGTCAGGTGCCCCCGGGACGCGTTCCAGGTACTGTTCCCAGGTTCCTGCTGCAGCCTGTTCCAGGCTTTTGTTTTCCAATTCCAGCGCCAGGGTTCGCAACTCGCTGACCCGCCTGCCGATTTCGGCAACCGGTTTGCCGATCTCACCGTCACCCAACAAGAGCAGGGCCACGCCGATCACGATCACCAGTTGCAACACGACAAGCACCGCAAACCAGCCTCTCCCCCCGGTCGTTGTTCGTTGCTGCAATCTACCGGAGGGAACATCCACTCTCAGATTTACCTTTCGTTCGTCATTCATCATCTTGTTCCAGGGTTACCCGCTGGGGCAACCGGTAATTTACACATCCATTCAGAGGTCTCGTGGTGCCTGTCAAACCATCCGCAGAAAGTCAGCGAAACCTTTTTTCCCGCATCGCAAAAAACTTTCGAAGCCCTGCCAAATAATCGCGCTGGGTGTTGATCTGCAATTCATCGACACCAACTTTCAGCAACTCGTCCGACAACGCTTTGCGCTGCGTTGCAGCACGGTTCTCAAACAGTGCTCTCACCGACCGTTGTCGTGTGTCAAGTTCCACGATTTCACCGGTCTCCGCATCCATCAGCGAGACAAATCCCACATCCGGCAGCGACTCTTCCCGCGGGTCAGATACCGTGATCGCCGTCAGATCGTGCCTCCGGTTGGAAACGGCCAGGGTGTGCCGGGCACTTGGACCGATGAAGTCACTGATCAAAAACACCACCGCCTTGCGTTTCTGCACACGGTTGAGAAACTTCAGGGCGCCTGCCAGGTTCGTTTCTCGCGGTATCGCCCGGGTGGCAACCAACTGGCGAATCAGATGCAGGACGTGTGATTTGCCTTTGCGCGGCGGCAAATATTCCACCACATCGTCACAAAACTTGATGAGACCGACCTTGTCGTTATTCTTCAACGCCGAAAACATCAGCAGGGCCGCCATTTCCACCACCAGGTCCAACTTGGACTGCTGCGTGGACCCGAACGCTCCTGACGCTGACACATCGACCAGAAACATGACCGTTAATTCACGCTCTTCGGAAAACCGTTTGATGAAACAGTTTCCCGTGCGGGCCGTGACGTTCCAGTCGATGGTGCGAATATCGTCACCCGGCTGATACTCGCGCACCTCGTCAAATTCCATCCCGCGGCCGCGAAACACGCTCTTGTACTGACCGGCAAACAAATCATTCACTGCGCGATTCGCGACGATCTGGATACGCTGAACCTTTTTAAGGATCTCAGCAACAGTCTGGTCTTGCGTCATCGGTAGGCCACATCAGGCGAAGGTAAAAATCGAAACTCCGTCTCCGCTCCTGTTGATCCGGTTACGGTACAGGAACCTTGGTGAGGATCGTCGAAATCACGTCCTCCGGAGACCTCTGCTCCGCTTCCGCTTCGTAGGTCAGGATCACCCGGTGGCGGAGCACGTCCAGGGCAACGTCTTTGACGTCTTGCGGCGTGACATAACCACGGCCCCGCAAAAACGCCATCGCCCGGGCACCCTGCGCCAGACAAATCGTGGCCCGCGGCGACCCGCCGTACTCGATCAGCGGGGCCAGTTCCTGCATTTCAAAGCGAGACGGATCACGCGTCGCTTGAACGATATTTAAAACGTATTGTTTGATCTGGTCGTCGATGTAGATCAGCCCGACCACTTCCTGCATCCCGAAAATGTCGGCGGCTGACAGCACCGGCTGAATCGGTCTGGCCGTCCCGTCGAGGGCCATGTCAAGAATCTTGAGTTCCTCGTCCGCCTGCGGATAGCTGATCCTGACCTTCAGCATGAAGCGGTCCACCTGCGCTTCAGGCAGCGGGTAAGTTCCCTCCTGTTCGATCGGGTTCTGCGTCGCCATGACCAGGAACAAGCCTTCCAGCGGATAGGTCTTCTCACCGATCGTCACTTGACGCTCCTGCATCGCTTCGAGCAGGGCAGACTGCACCTTGGAGGGCGCGCGATTGATTTCGTCCGCCAGTACGAAATTGGCGAAAATCGGGCCTTTGCGCGTCGTAAAAGACCCTTGCTGCGGTTGGTAGATCATGGTACCGATCAAGTCGGCCGGCAGCAGGTCGGGTGTAAATTGAATGCGCTGGAAGTCCGTGGAAAGTGAGTCGGCCAGGGACTTGATGGCTGTTGTCTTGGCCAGGCCCGGTACGCCTTCTAACAAAATGTGCCCGTTGCTCAACAATCCCACGAGCAAGCGTGAGATCATTTCTTCCTGACCCACGATCACCTTTCGCAGTTCCGCATCCAACCGATGCAACATTTCGGCCTTTTCGGCCACCTGGTCTTTGATTTGATGGACGTCAATTGCCACCATCCGCCTCCTGGTTGTGGTCGATGAACATTCCACCCCGTACGGCTAGCCGCGGGGTCTGGAGATGTTGTCATCTTGTAACATTGTCGAACGCTTTTCTCGTGTTGGAATTCGTGTCCCACCACAGAATGGCGGGCCGGTACGCACGACACCCGGTCCAGCACGCACAATATATAGAATAGATCCGTGCGCTCCACGCAGGTGAACCCACCACGCACGATGTCAAGCCTACTGATACCGGGACTTATGGTCAACCGGAAGACTCCCGGAAACACGGTATCCAGCAGCAGACGCCGGTGGCAGCGGTGACCCGGTTCTGCGACTTCCAACCGAAGCAGGTTCCGGTCGGAGTCGGCGCGGTCAATCAGGCCGGCATCATCGGCGACGAGCCGACCCGCCGAACTGCAGGTCGTATCGAAAAATGACAGGACCACCCGTCGTCCACAGGCAGCTATTCTTTCGCCGGTTCGGGTGGCGCAAAGGATCCCCGCAATTTACCATCCTGGACATTCCACGCTCTCAGCACGCCGTCACGACCCCCCGCCACTACCAGTTCACCACTCAGGCTGGCGACCGCCGTGTAGACAAAATCTTCGCCGCCTTCCAACTTGCGAATTTCCGCCCCGTCATCCGTGTTGTGCAGGCGAACCGTGGAATCCCCCGAGGTGGCAACCGCCTGCGAACCGATCCCCAGGAAGGCGATCGAGGTGATTTCTTTCGGATAGCCGCTGATCGTGCGCTGTTGCACGCCGGTGCCCGCATCCCAGACCTTGATCACGTGATCGGCGCCCGCGCTGACCAGTCGCCGACCGTTGGCCTGCCAGGCAACGTCCAGCGCATGATGGGTGTGCCCTTCAAAACTGCGGATCATCTCGCCACTGGCGACCTGAAAGGTCTTCACCAACCGGTCGGCCGCACTGGAGGCAATCACTTTTCCGTCCGGAGAAAATTCCACTCCGAACACGGTATCGCTATGCGCCGGATCAATGGTGCGCACCAGTTGCCCGTCGGCTACCTGCCAGATTTTCAACTCACCACTGCGTGTCGCCTCACCGCTGCCGGTTGCCAATAGTTTTCCGTCCGGGCTGAAGTCCAACGCCAGCACACGATCCACCAGTTGATCGGACTGGTCCACGTTCCCGATGGTTCGTTCCAGAACCCATTCGGGCTGTAACTCTCGAACCACTCTTTTCCCCTGAGCGCTCAGCGAAACGAGATTTGAGCCTACTGTGAAACGGACGGTGTGAATCGGATCCGCGTGGTCGTCAAACACAACGAACAGATTTCCGCTCAACGCGTCCACCAGCTGAATGCGACGTTCGGCGTCGCCCCATGCCAGGTAGCTGTTGTCCGGAGAAAAGGCGACCGTCGTCACCCGGGCATGACTTGCTTCCGACTCCTCGGACGTTTTCTTCTTGTCTTCCTGACACCCCGCCAGAACTCCTTCGGCCGCGGCCAGTTCCTGGTCGGCTTGCAACGTCTTCTGCTCGGCCTTTTCAACGGCTGCCAAGGCAGACTTTTCTGCCGTCAGGGCGTCGTTTTTTTTCTTTTCCGCCGCCTGAACCTTTATCGTCGCTTCTTCCAGCTGTGCGGCCAGGGTCTCGACCGGTCCTTTTTCGGCCTCGACCACGCTGGTCGCAGCCTGCAAGGTCACCTGGAACTGGGCCAGCAGGGCCTGGTCCTGCTCGCTTCCCTCCGCTACATATTCCTGCAGCAACTTCTCCAGCGCGGCGAGGCCTTCCAGGATGGCACCAGCCGCCGCCAGCTCCTGGTCAGCCACCACCTTCTTCTGCTCCAGCTTCTGCGCATCCTCCTGCACCTGGCCCCATTCGGTTTCCGCGGTCACACGCGCCTCATTCGATTTTTTGGACGCCTCCTGGGACTCCTGCACCTGCTTTTTCGCAGCGTCCTGCAACGTCTTGTGATGGGCCACTTCGGCTTCGGCCAGTTGGACCTGCTGGTCCGCCCGGACCATTTGTACCTGCAGGCGCTGATCCCCTTTGAACTCGGCGAGCAACTTGCCGTCCGTGGCATTCCACAATTTGACGACATGGTCCTGACCCACACTGGCAAATCTTTCCCCATCCGGTCGCACCGCCAGCGCAGTCACCGGAGAACCCGTATCCAACTTGCGAATCTCCGACCCCTGTTGCGCATCCCAGTGCCGTAACGTTCCATCCAGGCTTCCCGACACCAATTGCCCGGGCGCACCAGGTAGAGTTGCCAACGCCGTGATCTTAGCTCCGTGACCGTTTAACTCCCGCAGCGGCGCGAGCTCCGCGTCACCCTCAACCTCCTCACCCGAAACCGGCGGCGTATCATCAGCCCCGGCCACCGCCAAATGCGGCGCCGCCCATACGCGGATGATGTTGTCCGTCCCGGTCGTGATGATCTGCTTACCCTGATCCAACACGGCCAGCACCTGCGCGGCGGGTACTACCAACTGTCCCACCTGCCGGCCTTCCGCCACGTTCCAGATCCGCAAGTTGTCCGCCGCGGCAGAAACCAGCCAGCGGCTGTCACTGGAAAACACCAGTGCTGTCAACCCGCCCGCATGTCCCTCCAGGAGGCGCAGCTCCTGCGGGCCCGTAACGTCCAGCAACCGAATCGATCCATTGGAATCTCCGCTGGCAAACCAGCGCGCATCACCGCTGGTGGCCGACACATCGGACATGACATCCAGGTCCGTCTCGGACAACCGCGCATGGGGCGCCCGTCGCCAGAGTTTCACCGTGCGAAACCCGCCCGAGGCCAACAGGTTTTCCCGGGGACTGAATGCCAGTGATTGCACCATGTCCAGATGGGCCACTTGCAGCGCCTGGCCTGTACCGTTGTTCAACGGGTCGGGGTCGACCAGTCGCGCCACCAGTTGCCGCGTGGGCCAGTGGTAAACAAACAAGCGGTTACCCCGTCCACAAGCCAGGTACTGACCATCCCGTGAAATTGCCGTGGCCAGGATCGGTTGAAACTGCGGGGAAATGGGCTGCCATGTCAACGATTCGGGGCGCTCACCAACCGTTCCTTCCGCCCCCTCGTCGATCCACTTCTTGATCAGCCCCAGCTCGTCAGGGGTCAACGGGTCGGCCCCCCGCTCATTGTCAACCGGCGGCATCAGAGGTTCTTCTCGATGAGCCGACACCAGCAGCAGCAGGCTCTCCTCACTGCCCCCCGGCACCACGGCCGGTCCCAACGAACCTCCCTGGCGAATCGTCTGCGGAGTCTCCAACACCAGGTCACTTTCAGCGTCACTCGCGTTGTGACAGGCCAGACAATTCTTTTGCAGGATTGGCAAAATCTCTGTTTCAAAATCGACAGGTTCGGCGCGATTCAATTCAGAGATGGAAATCGGCGCCGCCTCTTCCGCAAAACTTCGCGCACCGGGTACAGGCAGCAGGAACAGAAAAGTCAGCCAGCAAGCAACGCTTCCACCGGGTCGCCGGGCACCGCTGAGGAAGGTGGAATACAAGGACTGCGCAAAACACATGCCATCAACCATTGTAAAGTTTCGGAGTAAAAACAACTGTATCGGCTAACGTCATCATTCCAGCCTCTCAACCGTTCATAACATTATAGGCGTCGAAACGGAACCGACACTTAAATTTCTTTTATCTTTTACCGCCAAAGCTTCTTCCTCCGACGGGTTTTACACTTGCTATCTGGTCCCCACGTTGGGTACATTAGTGGTGGTCCTACCAAAGGGTAACCACCTACCTATAAAGACGGATACACCCGGGCAACTTTTTCAGGAATCGTCGGACGCCAACTTTCGAATTCACTTCGTCCAGTCGACAAACGGCGCAGGCCGCTGTCGACTCACTCCTGCAAACTGTTTTCCCGCCCGGTGGTTTCGTCAAAAGACAGCAGCTCGTGCACTTGGGCAGGAGAATCGCAGTGATTGGTCAGCGCAAGCCAGGAAGTCTTTTCAGCACCTTGATGTTGGTGCTACTGTTTCCGGTACTGGCAGGTGCCGCTGCGTTCCGGGTACAACCCGAATCCATCCTCTTGACCGATCCGGAGGCCTCCCAACAACTGGTGATCAGTGCCCTCACGCCAGCCGGAGAGAACCTTGACATCACCCGGGACGTCTCCTACACCGCCTCCGATCCGTCCATCGCGACAATTGACCATCGTGGGCTGGTGCGCCCCCAGGCGGAAGGCCACACAGAAATTATCATTGCTTACCACGATCACGAACTCAGCGTACCCCTGGAGGTCCGTGGACTCCGGGCTCCCGTCCCCGTTTCGTTTTCGCAGGACGTGATCCCGATTTTAACAAAGTCCAGTTGTAACTCGGGCGGCTGTCACGGCAAGGCGGAAGGTCAGAACGGATTCAAACTGAGCATCTTCGGTTTCGATCCGGAGTCCGATTTCGCTGCCCTGGTCAACGAAGGCCGCGGCCGGCGTGTGTCACTGGCGACACCTCGACGGAGTTTGCTACTGCTCAAAGGAACCGCTCAAACCCCTCACGGAGGCGGTCTAAAAATCGATCCGGGCAGCTATCGCTATCAGCGTCTGCAACGGTGGATTTCAGAAGGCGCACCGTTCACGACGGAAACGGATCAGCAGCGGCGCATCGTAGGGATTGAAATTGAACCCGAACAACAGATTCTGCTCGCGGGGCAGTCGCAGCAATTGCAAGTTACGGCCGTCGATGCGACCGGACAGCGACACTGTGTCACGGTCACTGCCGAATACGAATCCAATGCGGAAAGCATTGCCTCGGTTGATTCCCTGGGTCTGGTCCAGGCCGGTGATGTTCCGGGCGAGGCCGTGATCCTGGTGCGGTACCTGGAACACGTGTCGTTTTGTCAGGTCACCCTGCCGCGGCGCGACGTGGTATTCCAGCGCCCGCCCGAAAACAATTTCGTCGACCGGCTCGTGTGGGATAAACTTCAGCGGTTGGGTGTCGTCCCCAGCAACCTCGCTGACGATGCCATGTTCCTGCGACGAGTTTATCTGGACACGATCGGAACCCTGCCAACCTCCACCGAAGCCCGCGCATTCCTCACCGACGGGTCTCCCGACAAAAGAGTCGTGCTGATTGACCAGCTATTACAACGGGATGAGTACGCTGTCTACTGGGCAATGCAATGGCTGAACCTGCTGCGGGCCGACCAGTTGAAAGTCACTCCGCAAGGAGCGCTCGCGATGCAGCGCTGGTTGACCACCACATTCGCCGAGAACCTGCCCTACGACCAGATGGCACGGCAGATCCTGACGGTCCGGGGCAATACCTCGGCTGACGGCCCGGGCTCGTTTTACAAAATCGTCAATGAGCCCGAGGAGCTGGCACGCTCGCTCAGCCAGTTACTACTGGGTGTGCGGATTGAATGTGCCCAGTGCCATCACCATCCGTCGGAACGGTGGAGCCAGGAGGACTACATCGGACTGGCCGGTTTCTTCACCAGCGTCAAACTGAAGGGCCTTCCCGGTGGCAAGCAGGCGATCATTTCCGTGGCAGGTACCGACCTGCCCCATCCACGCAGCGGCGAACCGGTTGCAGCCCGCGCGCTGGGAGCCACGAGCCCGGACTTTACCGACACGCCTGACCGCCGGGTCATACTGGCCCGCTGGATGACGGCGCCGGAGAACGCCTTCTTTGCCAAGGCGATCACGAACCGTCTCTGGGCGCACTACTTCGGCCGCGGCCTGATCGAACCGATCGATGACATCCGCGAAACCAACCCGGCGACCAACGCGCCGCTGATGCAGGCACTGGCAGACCATCTGCGCGAGGTCGATTATGACCTGAAAGCGTTCACCCGCACATTGCTCAACTCACGCGTGTACCAATTGAGTTCGTTATCCAACACCTCCAACGAGGATGACTACCAGAATTTCTCTCATGCCGCCTACAAGTCATTGCCTGCAGAAGTTCTGCTGGACGCCATTTGCCAGAGCACGGGAGTCACTGAAAAGTTCAACGGTTGGCCGGAAGGTTTTCGTGCGATCCAGGTCTGGGACAACCGCATGCCTTCCTACTTCTTCCGCATCTTCGGCCGTCCCGTACGGGCAACGGTTTGCGAATGCGAACGAAGTGACGAACCGAGTATTGCCCAGGCACTTCACCTGCTGAATTCGCTGGAAATAGCGGACAAAATCGGCTCCCGGAACGGTGCCGTACGAGAACTTGCGAACTCCGACTTGTCAAATGACAAAATCATCGAAGAATTATACCTGAAGACTATCTCCCGATTTCCCGAAGAAACCGATACACAGTCGATGTTGCAAGCATTTGCGGGCACAGAGGCCGATCGCAGGATGGCAGCCGAAGATGTCCTCTGGGCACTGTTGAATTCAAAAGAATACCTCTTCAATCATTAATCAATTCATACCATACTTACTTGCCAAACGATCCTTTTCGAAAGGTGAATCATGTTCAAGGTCGATGTTGGTGAAAAACAAAGCACCTGCTGCAACGGAGTCTCGCGTAGACACGCGCTGCGTCTGGGTGCTAGCGGCCTGATCAGCGGTCTCACATTGCCGCGGTTGTTAGAACTGGAAACCAAGGCGGCCGCGACCAAGCCCGCCAAAGCCAAGGCCTGCATCTTCATCTTCCTCCAGGGCGGTCCACCCCACCAGGACATGTGGGACCCCAAGCCCGAGGCGCCCGAGGAAATCCGCGGACCGTTCCGCCCGATTCACACCAGCGTGCCCGGTACGTTCGTCACGGACCAACTGCCGCTGTGCGCCAAGATTGCTGACAAATACAGCATCGTCCGCAGTCACAGCCACAATATCAACGGCCACACGACGGGCTACCACTATGCGATGACCGGACGCCGACCCAACTTTGCCGACGGCCTGAACCCCATACCCCACAACACCTTTTATCCGTCCATCGGTTCGGTCGTTTCGCGAGAACTGGAAACCGGTGGCGACATTCCAAAATACATCAACATCCCGCACATGATGGGTGCCGGCGGACCCGGTTTTTATGGAGCCGAGCACGCGCCCTTTGTCATCGAGGCCGATCCATCCCAGGCAGATTTCCAGGTCAAGGATCTGCAACCCTCTGCCCGACTATCGGCCAAGCGGTTGAGCATCCGCAAGAAACTTTTGGCCACGATTGATCAAAGGGAACGGGAGAGGAACCAGGGTCCCGCAAAAGAGATGTCCACCTACTATGAAAAGGCCTACAGCCTGATTTCCTCTCCTGAAGCAAAACGGGCCTTTGACATTCACGCGGAATCCAAAGCGGTCCGCGAAGCCTATGGCTACACCCAGGTCGGTCAATGTGCCTTACTGGCCCGCCGCATGATTGAGGCCGGCAGCCGTTTCATCGGCATTGACTCACCCGGCTGGGATGTGCACTTCAACTGTTTCCCCAGTCTCAGTACCGACCTGATTCCCTACGCCGACCGGGCATACAGTGCGCTGGTCAACGACCTGGACCAGCGCGGCATGCTGGACGAGACGCTGGTCATCATGATGGGCGAAATGGGCCGTACTCCGCGGGTGAATGCCGCGGCCGGTCGAGACCACTGGTCGATGGCCCAGTCGGTCGTGTTCGCCGGCGGGGGCACGACCCCTGGATTAGTGATCGGAGCCACTGACGAGCATGCGGCGGCTCCCGCCACCGAACCGGTGACTGTCAATGACATCCTGCGGACCATCAGCACGCTGATGGGGATCAATCCCGACCGCCAGTACTACGGGCCCCTGGGTCGACCGGTACCCATTGTCGATGGCGGCAGACTGATACCAGGACTCGTTTGATTTCTGGCTCGTGGTGTGGCAGACGTACGATCGACCTTGAACCTTGCGGGGACCACCGACCCGGATCCTTTCATGCGAAATCATCGCCTTTGGCTGACGCTGCTGTTGATGGCAACCTGCTCTTCGGTTGCGCGCGGGCAACTGGCCCCCAGTATCGGTTACATGCACCCGGCAGGTGGTGAGGCGGGGCAGACGATCGAAGTCCTGCTGGGCGGCTACGACTGGACGCCCGACATGCAGATCTTTGTACTCGATCCGCGCATCCAACTGGAGATCCTGGACGCCCCCGGTCCGGTCATCGTCCCCGAACCACCCTACTGGTTCGGCGGTGCGGTGCGGCGGGCGTTTCCACTACCGCGTGAGACACGGGCCCGCTTAACCATCCCCGCCGACACGCCCCCGGGAATCGTGCACTGGCAGGCCGCCAATGCCAACGGAGCTACCAGTCGCGGCCGTTTCATCGTCGGGCAAGATCCCGAAATGATCGAACGACCGGGCCGCAAAGGGCCTCAGAACATCCCCGCGCTGCCGGTCACCATTTCGGGGCAGATCACAAAAATTGAGGAAGTCGACCAATTCCGGTTCACGGCCACGCAAACCGGACCGGTCAGCTGCACGGTCGTGACGCATGGCCTGAAGTCTCCGCTCAACGCGGTAATCCAAGTTCACACGGCCGACGGCCAGTTGGTTGCGGACACCGTCGATACCGAGGGCCGGGATTGCAGCCTGACCTTTACCAGCAAAGCAGGACACCACTACATCGCCAGTGTGCATGATGTGAGTTTTCGTGGAAACCGCAGCTTCGTCTACCGCCTGACCCTGACCCAGGGGCCGCGGGTGGTCGCCGCCATTCCGGCCGCCGGACATCGGGGCGTCACCCAAATGGTCGAGTTTGTCGGAGTCGGTGTGGCCAGCGGAGAACCTGTTCTGGAATCAACCACGCGAGAGATCATCTTCCCGACTGACGCGCAGGCCACGTCCTTCCGCTACCGGCTGGAAACGCGCTATGGAACGGCGCCTTCCTATGAACTTTTTCTCAGCGACCTTCCACAGACAACCGAACCGGTGGCCCAAGAGTCAGACGCCCATCCTCTGAACCTGCCTGCTGCGATCACCGGCACGATCGAAGGGACGGCCACCGAGGACCGCTACCGGTTCGACGGCAAGAAAGATGACGTCTGGCAACTGTCCCTGGAAGCGGCGCGGCACGGTTCACCCCTGGACATGGCCTTGTCGATTCATGGCCCGGAGGGGAAGCAACTTGCCGAGAACGACGATCTGCCGGAAACGACCGACGCGGGCCTACAATTTACGGTGCCCTCGGATGGAACCTACCAGGTCACCGTGTCGGACCTTTCCGGCCAACAGGGTCATCGCGGGCTGACCTATCGCCTGGTGATCAGAAAATCTCTCCCCGACTTCACGCTCAGCCTACCGGAACTTCTGAACGTGCCGCTGGGCGGGAAGGGTTCCCTGGAGGTCAAAGCCACCTTGATGTCCGGTTTCAACGAGCCGATCTCCATTTCGATCGCCGGCCTGCCCGAGGGGATCAGCGCGGCAGAGGAACTTTTGATCCCGGCCGGGAAAACATCGTTGGCGGTTGAATTGACCGTCGCCGCCGATGCGGCGGCCGGCGCCTCGCTCGTGTCGATTCATGGCACGGCCACGCTCGCTGAAAACAAGTTGACCCGCCCCGCAGGACAGACGCTCCTTGCCAGCACGATGAAACCCCCGTTTTCCATCGAAGGCGAAAGAAAGAATGATGTCACCAAATGGCCGCGGGGCACAACCTTTCCCTCGCCGGTGTTGATCGAACGGGACGAAGGCTTCGATGACCCGCTGGTGCTGGAAATGGCCTCGGGCCAGAGCTACCACCGGATGGGAATCACCGGGCCGGAACTACCCGTACCGGCGGGCGCCACGCGCGTCCTGTATCCCATCTTCCTGCCCGAATGGTTGCAGACTTCAACGACCGGCCGGATGGTCGTCAACGGGGTTGCCCGCGTGCCCGACCCCCGGGGAAACGTGCGTTACGTCGTCAGTCGCCTAAAGGACCGGCTTGGTTTTCTACCGGTCGGGGCGCTGCTGAAAATTTCCAGTGACGTCGAAGAATTGCAGGTCACCCAGGGCGAAACATTTGAAATCCCCTTGACGATCCACCGCGCGCTGCAACTCCTGGAGCCGGCCCGGCTGGAATTGCGGACCGACGAAACCACGGAGGGGCTGCTGTCCGCTGAAGCGGTACAGCTTCCTTCCCAGCAGAACTCCACACAGTTTCGCGTCGTGGCCGGCACCCTGGCCGGTCTGCATGAGCTGACCGTACGGGCCACGGTCATGAAGGATGGAAAATATCCGGTGGTCGCAGAAACGCGCGTGCTGGTCCTGGTCGCTCCGCGTTAGCTTCAACCGCTGGTACCGGGCGTTTCACTGCGCTGCCCGATCTGACCGTCGGTCACTTGCTTGGCCCGCAGCACGACTTCGAAGTCGTCCTTGCCCTCGGTCACACGGACGTGCGCGTTGACCGGCAGCGGCCCCAACTCCTGCACGGTTCCGGAGGGCCAGTGCACGATCAGCTTGTCCACCTGCTGGGCGTCTCCCAGACCGAAACGGACCAGCGCCCCTTGCGAAACATGGTAGTTATTCTCCGGGTACAGGTCCCGATGAATCCGCCGCTCGCCCACCACGGCGATGACCCGCGCACCAATCCCCAGGCTGTTCGACTCGGTGCCGGCCAGGGAGACCTCCAACCGGCTGACCGGTGGAAAACGATTTTCAATGACCACCACCGCTCCCCCGCCGCTCTGCCGCAGTACCAGGTCGGGTTGCAGGTCGCCGTTCACGTCGAGCACGGCCGCCCCGCGACCGTCACCATCTGAGTTGGCCGTTGTCAGGTGACCGATTTCAGCAAATTTTCCCGAGCCCAGGTTGAGGAACACCTGGTTGGGTTCGTAGGCGCTCACGTTCCGCGGATCGTGGTTCATGGTCCAGGGGTTCTTGATCCAGAACTCGCCGCGTTCCTCGTCGAGTTCTCCGAGCGGTTGGTGATCCAGAAGTCGGTTCGTCGGCTGCGACACGGCAGCCCGCCAGACGCAACTTCAGCCATCGGGTTTGCCGCGCTCGACACTCTGAAACCCGGCTGGCGAGTAAAGGTCGAGCCGGCCATCGCCGTCCAGGTCCACCATCGTCGGCCCGTAGGCCCAACCGCTGTTGTCCACGCCCGAGGAGACGCCCACCGGTCGAAGTCCCTCCTGATCATCGTTGTGATAGAGTTCGTTCCCGGTGATAAAGCCCTGAATGTAGTCGAAGATTCCTTCCGGATAATCGCCGCTGCGCAGATTGTCCATGACCCGCGCACCGGCCGACGAGTACATGTTGGCCACGTAAACTTCCGAGCGTCCGTCCCCGTCCAGGTCTCCCGTCGTGGCGCCCATGCTGAAACCGCCAAAACTTTCGGGAAGATTTTGTTTCTTGAAAGTACCATCACCCTGGTTTTCCCAGATCACGTTGGTCCCCATGTGGTTGGCCAGAAACAGGTCGTCGTCACCATCCTGTTCAATGTCCAGCCAGACGCTGCCGTAGGAGTCGACGTTCTCACCGGCCATTCCGGCCTTGACGGTGACCTCTTCAAACTTCCAGTCCCCCAGGTTGCGGATCAACACGCCCTCGCGGGTGGTCTTGTCTCCGATCCAGCGGGCCCTGGTGTTCCGTTCGGGCCACTTGCCGGCCTGGATCAGGTAGAGGTCCAGTTTTCCGTCCCGGTCATAATCGACAACGGCCACACCGAAACGGTTGATGATCTGGGTTCCCAGGCCATGTTTGCCGGGCGGAATCCTCTGAAAGGTCCCGTCTCCCATATTTTTGAAGGCGTGGGTCGTGTTGCGATACCGGCTGATGGATTTCTTTTCCTCCCCCGGCGCCGTGGGAACTCCGCCCGAGACCAGGTAGTCTTCCAGGCCGTCTCCGTCCAGATCGGCGATCACCTCTCCGGTGATCCGCTGACCTTTGGGAACACGCAAACCCACTTGTTTCGTTACATCCTTGAAACCACCCCCTGGAAGCTGGCGATACAGGTGATTTCGCCCGTCGTCGGAAATCAGCAGATCGTAACGTCCGTCACGGTCGTAGTCGAAAACCCGCATGTTGCCGTGGTCGGGGGGATAAGGCGGTCCTGTCCGGTTCCAGTTATCGGCGAATCGCTTGATCCGGATCCCCGAGCCGACCGTCACGTCCGCCATCAGTTCCCGTTCACTGCGACTGTGCCGGGCGCGATCAATCTGGAACGAAGTAATCCAACCGCTGTCGGATCCCATCTGTTCGTTCAGGTGGGACAAATCCATCGAGCAGAAAAACGCTATCTCCGAACGGACTCCCGTCTGGCTGACGCATTGAATCCGCAGATCCCACTTCAGGTGCCAGACGTCCTCCAGGTTGTAGCGGTTGGCGGGCGAAAGGTGAAACACGTGCAAGCCAACATTCTCCACCTCGCCTTCCAGGAATTCGGGTGAGACGAGGTATTCTGTCAGGCGTTCGACGTCCACAGAAACCTGCGGCTGCTGGTCGGCGTGCCAGGTGAAAATCCGCACCAAACCACAATCGTGAACCTTGCCCGGTCCGCTAAAGACACGGGCCTGCATCTGAGAGGAAAAGAAAGGTTGAATCAACGCCGCGTCCCGGTTGCGGATCGCTGTTTTGAAAACCGAAAGAACATCCTGGTTCAGTGCGAAGACCAGGTGTTCGATGTCCCACAGGTACTGCTGTTGCTTACGGCCCAGGGCGTACTCGCCGGTCATGACCACGCTGCCATCGGGTAAGGTCTCGGCCGCCGTCGGGTTGCTTGCAGGGTTGACCGGGACCACCGGCGCCAAAACGCCGGAATCTGCGCAACCGGCCACCAGCAGGCAGAGCAATCCTGCAGCAAACAGGCCCAACCATCTTTGCAGAGCAATCATCCTGGTCCACCAAACATGAAAGTAACGCGGAGCAGCACACCGGCGACTCCGCCGATTCGTGGCGCTGCGGCTTTTGTCGCCGGTCTTCGCGCTTTGCTGATAGCAATTTTACCCCGTCCCTCGAGGTTAGCAACGTTTTAGAGCCCGTTTTTAACGGCTTTTTGACCTCTCTCGCGGTACGGAACTGACGAATTTACGGAAGTTAGCGAACAGACGGGAACCCGTGGCGGGTCTCGTTTCTCCACCTGCAGCCCGAGTCCCCGGGAGCCGCCTCCCGTAGCGCGACCAGCCTTGTTTCCCACCAGCAGCACCTGCCCGCACCACGGCAGGCCCAGTCGTCAGAACCAGTTTCACCGGTTGCCCGGCGGGGCACCCCTGGTGGCAGACGCCAAACGGCTGGCAGGGTGTGCAAGGGGTGCCCCCTTTTCGATCAGGCCGGAAGTCATTATCAACACAGAGGTCGCTGCCTGATTTTCTGGAATCCCAGCCATGGCCGGGCTGGCCGGCCACCGGAGAACATTGATGCTGCCCACCGCGGAACCTCAAGAGATCGGATACTGTCCCCACAAGTTGCAGCAGGCCTGCGACTTACTGGAAACCTGGACCCGCCAGGACCAGTTGCCCGCCGCCGGCCTGGCCGTCGGTCGACACGGTCGGCTCGCGGTCATGCAGATTTCCGGGCGGCAGCGGCCGGACCCCGACTCGGCTCCCCTGACATCGGAGGCGGTCTTCCTGGTGGCCTCGGTGACCAAACCGGTCACCTGCGCAG